>Ga0256407_10008933_pt1 | contig 14504 bp, 5 predicted proteins | sample RumenRJG_04DNA_FD_193489 | JGI IMG/M metagenome (GOLD analysis project Ga0256407, IMG submission 193489) | Bovine rumen microbial communities from Lethbridge, Alberta, Canada - RJG_04 | ecosystem: Host-associated > Mammals > Digestive system > Stomach > Rumen | place: Canada: Alberta | collected... | reverse complement strand
CAAAAAGTAAAGCAAGTCATGGAGAAGATAAACGCAAGACCAAGGGAAAAACTGAATTTCCTAACACCAAATGAGTGCTTTTATGAGAAAATCATATAAATTTGCACTTGCTTGTTGAATCCGCGAAGTTGAATGCGACACCTCATTGTTAAAAAATTGTTAAAAGCCTCAATTCCTTTTGTCACGAGAGTATTATTCGATATATTTGTATGATTCATACATACTATGATAAGTCATTGGGAATGAAATCAGAAATGAATACATTGAAGCCATACGAACCTCCTGTGACGACTGCTGAGTCAATGGAAGTTTTTACCATCCTTGCCGAGAGTGACCCTCCCAGCAACATAGAGATACCTTTCAATACCGGACAATCCACCTCGGAAGCGTTATCCAATGGCAGCAAAAGTCTTTGGGATGATGACTCCGAAGAATGGGGCCAAGAATAAACAAACTACAATCATGCCATGAAACCAATCAAATACATTCTCACATTAGTGATGCTGTGGAGCATTGGAGCGACGTGCTCCCTTGCCCAAGACTTCCGTTTGCTCATGTCGAGGTCGATTATGGAGATGCCCGATTACAAGAAAGCGACGGCCATCGATAAAATCACCGACTGGATAGAAGTCAGCGACGGTGGTATATACAGCAACTTCATGGAGGTGAACGATTTTCTCCAGAAGATGAAGACACCCGGCCTGAAAGGCCTTGACGAAGCCAATCAGTTTCGGAGAATGCGCGACCGCACCATCCTTACTTTCAAATTCGAGGATGAGGGGAAATACAACAGTTACAATGTGGTGGCAAAGCATGGCAACATCATCAAGAAGCTCACCACCAGCAAGTATTTCTTCATGAATGTGCCCATGTCGGATAAGCCTGTGGAACTCACCGTCTCATCCATCTATTTCCCCGACAACGCCATACACATCAAATGCCAGTCGGTACCATTCGGCAACGACAGTCTCTACGTGTTCCAGCTCGACAAGGTGTGCCAAACTGTGGACGACACCTTCAATCTTGAGGTGCTGATGAGTGACTCGACAATGGAGAACCTCCCCATCACCAACCAGAAATTCCAGTGTGTCTTCTCACAATCCGACCGCTATCCGACCAAGGCCTACCTGGGCATGACCGGGAAGAAGCTCGAGCTCGACATCAACAAGTGGAATCCAGGAGTGGGACTGGCAGCCAGCTTCAACGCTCTGGCACTGAAGAAAGAGTGCAACTTCACCACCCACAATGCAGAATTCGCCACATTCAACTGGATAGGAGCCGGGCTGTTCGCACAGTATGACACCCTTTTCCTACAAGTGCGCAACCCGAAGTCGCAACTGATAAAAGACGCCAGGATCAACATCCAGCGCATCGACTACGACCAGCAGCCCGTGAGCGACGCCGACGTCCGCTACATTGGCATTGACGAGAAGACCGGCGACTACATGATTCTCACAAAGGGGTATCCAGCCTACATTGAGGTGCAGGCCGACGGATACATGCCACTGCTCTATCATTACACGGGTGCCGCCGACCCCGAGACGCATGTGCTTTCGAAGACAGGCATCTCCGACTATGTGGTAATGACAGAGGGAAATGTCAATAACAACGAGACGGTATTCTACAAGAAAGAACTCAGGTTTCTCTCCAAGAAAGAATACTACATGAATGCCAAGAAGAAGATCTGGGATGCCGACATCGTGGTTCTCGACTTGGTGAAAGAGCCTGTCACCGAGACCGTGTTTTTCACTCCAAACGGAGGCACTGAAGAATTGAAGATGGCAGACGGGGAACTGCGAGAGAAATATGTCACACTCGCCCTTCACTATGCCGTGCCGAAGAACGCGGCATTAGGAGAGGCCGGTATCGTGGAACTAGATTACAAGGAAACTGAGGGCAAAGGATATGCCCCACATATCAGCGATGATGTGATTGATGCCAAAATCTATACGGGGTTGGCACACAGTTTCGTGGTGAGCAAATACGACCTCAGCGAATGCATACCCGACGGGGAGACCGCAGCCCTGACGCTCAGAAACGGGGAGATGAACGACAAGGCATTTCCGCTCTTATGCAATTTCACCTACACACAAGACGAGATAGAGGAGAAAGCAGAGGAGGAAACCGTTGCTCCTGGCAATGAGTTGGAGAATGAAAACCCCAAATCGAAGATGGATGATGCCTTGGAAATGAGGGTACCCATCAATTTCACCTTCAAATTCGGTGACAATGTCAAGATGAGCCTCGCCATCACATTGAACTATCTCAAGATGGAGATCAACTGGAAACTCACATTGACACTCTTCAATCCTGAAGAAGAACAAGGTGAAATGATGGAAAGAGCCCAAAAGAGAAACAAGACCGTCAATGCATACAAAAATTTCAAGACCAGTGAATACACATCGTTCAACATGATTGACGGAAAAGCCGATAAAGACAGCGAACTCAACGAGATGTTCATCCAGAACATCAATTCGGGCATGGGATGGGCCTTCAAGTTCTTCGCTTCGGGAAAAGTACCATTCAAGGGATGGAGCGCTCATGCCAAAACCAATTTCTTTGATTTCGTTGAGGAACTGGGTGGGTCGATGGGATATTCCATCAAATACGGAATGACGAGCTTGGGCAACTTGCTCAGGGCGAAAAACATGGAGGCGGCTGCCACATGGACAGACCTGATAGAAACGTTTATCCGATTCGGATTCAAACTCGATTGCTATGTTGGCGGTGAGATGGGCATCACCACATTAAGAGACGGATATTCCGACCAGGCCGAAGGCAGAGGCATTTATTTGGAGGCTTTGGCTTATGCCATCCTCGCCGCATGGCTTGAAGCCGGACTGCCTACCAATCCTATGCTCAATTTCGCGGTGGGCATAAGAGGCGGTGGCAAGCTGGGCATTTATGGAAAGTTCGTTCACTCATTCGGCAACAATTTCGGACTGGGACTGAAACTCACCGCGTTGGCACTCATGCAATATTACATCAATATCGACACTTTCCTTGGAGGATACCACAAGAGCGGCAACATTTTCGACGTGGGAGGGAGCAAACTCTTTCCCGACGACGACACCAATCCATACCACAAAGACTTCCCCAACTGGTTGCCGAAGACTTCTATTTCAAGGGCAAACAGTTACAAGCCGCTCAAGACCGAAGTGGATGCAGACTACGGAAAAGTGGTGCTCGAGAATGTGGCATCCGACGCCTATCCAGATTATCTGGGTGAGGACATGTTTGTTGTCAACCACCTACACGACAGTCAGATATATGATGACGACGGCATAGATGTCGTTGACCTCAAATCAGGAGAGTCGACGAAGATTTCCTCTGACGAATATCTCGCTATCCGTCACAACCTATCGGTATCGGGCGACAAGAAAATCATCGCATATCAGCAGTGCGACACCATTGTAAAACCAGAGAGTGTGACCGATGACAACGTGGAGAAGCGCTCGATGGAACTGAGCAAGAATTTCTACATCTGCGCCAACATTCTCCAGAGTGACGGAACGTGGAAAAAGCATGTGGTGTATCAGAGTGAAGAGGCTAACATCAAGCCGGTGGCCGCCATTCAGGACGACGGGAAAGCCGCCGTCATCTGGCAGTCGGGCACGTTCGACGAGTCTACGGCAGAAACCGACTCAATCATGAGACAGTATATGGATGGTTTCCTGCTCTACAGCCGTTTCGATGGTGAGCAGTGGAGCGAACCGATAAGGATCACACGCATATTCAAAAACAACACCGTGGGCGACTATCAAGCCATCATGAGAAACGACACCGTGCTGGTGGCCGTACAAGAGTCGTACAAAGACATGGCTGAGGCACCAAAAGAAGAAATAAGTTATTTCTGCTTTCCAGAAAACCCATATCAGTCACACTATATCACCGAGACCATCAATGCCACCAACTTCTCGATCAAAAAAGTGGGCGGCTACAATGTCATCGCCCTAACTCATGAAATAGACACCTGCAAATATGATGTCTATGTGAAGACATTGAGGATGAATGGCATGCCGACCGGTAAAGCCGCCACGGATGTGGGACTGCAGAACTACTCACCCATCGGTGCGCGCATCGTGCCCGCTGCCGATGCGTCGAGTGTGGCCGACTTCGCGTTGATGTGGATGGAGAACACCGACAGAGAAAGCAAGGAAGATGGCAACAAAGAAAGCCTTGGCGGGCACAGAAGAGTGCTCAACGCCGCCAGGATGAGTTATACCGGCGATTTGCTCGCCGCCACGCCCATCACCGTGGGCATGGAGAGCGACGACCTGGTGATGCTCAATTTTGACGGATATCTCGATGACGACCGCATCAAGGCCCTCTATACCTTGACCGACCCCGAACTCGCCGGAGGCACCGTGGTGGTGGAAAACGAGAAATATTTCAGCAACAGCTTCAGCTACGACCTGATGTTCGACCAAAGGGCAGCCATCGACGGTGTCTATATCCCGCTCGTGCTCATGGTGAACAATACCGGCACTTCTGCCATCAGAGGAGTGACCGCACATCTCAACGACCAGACCATCGAGTTGGAGGATGCTTTTATTCCTCCGTTCCAGACCAAATACTTTATTTTGTCGTACGTGATGGATGATGACTTCAATGGGTATATCTCCTCGCAAGTGGATGTGGAGTATGAGAATATCTTCAAATCGATATTCAACAACCGCCGAAAAGTGAGCAACCTGCGCTCCACAATGGCCCGAATCATTCCGATGAACAACGTGGATACGGAAATGAAAGTGCTCTCTCAATCTGTAGATGACAATGGAAACAACACTTTCGTTGTGGAGGTGACGAACAAATCGAAAGTCAAGCTGCGCTCCGACCAATCGATAATGCTGGCCGTTTTGGACAACCCGAGGCTGAGCGAAGAGAGTATGATGACCGAAATGGTGAGAATTCCTTCCAGCGAGATGAGAGACTATGGCACGTACGAAAAACTCATCACTACCATTACAGTGCCTTCGGTAAGAAACGACATCCAGGCGGTAGTGGCAGCAACAGTTGTACCCGAAAGCGCCAACTCCATCTCGGAAATGAACACCTATCGGGAGATCAACCCGAACGACAACTACCAGTATGTCACACTCCATGAAAGCGGAACCCCCACTTATATCGACGGAGTGAGAGCCGACCTGAGGGCCGACAAGCAAATGAGAGGCAAACGCATCGCGTTCACCTACAAGGAGAACGGCATCCTGGTGCGTGGACTCAGCAAAGGGGAGACCATCAGGCTCTATGACCTCGACGGCAAGGAACTTTTCACCGGAAAGGCCAATGGCACAGAGATGCTGGTTCCCATCAACCGTCATGCGTTCTTCGTGCTGAGCGCAGATGATGAAAGCATTAAATTCCTGTTCTGACATGATGAAGAAAACACGCTTTGTAACCCGACTAATATTGCTTGCCGTGACTATGGCCATGCCCTTGTGGGCATCCGCACAGGTGAGCGACAACACCTTCATGTTTCTCCGTGGCGATGGAACAGACGAGCATCCGTTCATCATCGACAGCTACGAGTCGTTGGTGGAATTCCGTGAACTTGTGGCCTTGACCCCACTTGATGTCAGGTACCGGAATGTGCTAATCAAAGCCGACATCGACTTGGGAGCCGACCCCAACTGGGCTCCCATACGATACTACGACTCGCAGCATAAGTGGTATTTCAAGGGTATCGTTGATGGACAGGGACACACCATCTCGAACATGACCATCAACAAATGCATCGATGCCATTCGCCCTGATGAGGTCTATCTGGGACTCTTCGGGAGGACCGACGAAGACAACTACACCATGGTGAGCAACCTCAATCTGAGAAATGTGAAAATCGACGTGACGCTTGAGGCAGAGCCAGAAAACCAACTTGACGTGAATGTTGGCGCACTGACAGGCTATGACGAATGTATGGTGAACAATATCAACGTGGATGGAGAAATAACCATCAACGATGAGAGCAGCACGACCTCAAGAACCAGACACATCAATGTGGGCGGCATAGCAGGGTCTCTTTGCAATAAAGGCCAAATCAACTACAATCCTGGCGGCCATGAACAACCCAACAGGCTGAATGCCGACATCAACATCCACTCCACCGCCCTTGGGTCTAGAATCGGGGGAATCGTGGGTTATGCCGAGAAATTAAGCCTAAAGGACTGTACTTCGTCGGGCATGCTGACGGGCCGCGTCGTGGAGCCGGATTTTCCCAATTTGGCCCCAACATGGGATATCTCGATCGGAGGCATCTGCGGATATTCCTACAACAACGACATGAGTAGCAAATACGATGGCCTTTGTTCTGTCTGCAGGGTCTATGGAGGCAACTGGACGGGAGGACTGTTTGGTTATATGTATGCCTGTTTCAGCCCCATGTCATCGTCGTTTAGATTTACCAATTGCTATGCAGCAGGAGGAGTCTCGGATGCCTATAACAAGTCGGGCGGACTCGTAGGATTTATCGGTAAAGACACCAGTAGCAACGTGGCCACTTTTGTATATGTCACCAGCTGTTATTATGCCGGCACGCTCACGTTGCTGGGTTCGAAAAATGGCGAGTCAATGATAGGGAGTTACGATGGTGACTCCGATTTAATGAAGCATGTATTCTACAACTGTTTCTACGACAAGAGGCTGATGACCGACGACACCGACTATCAGACACTGATGAATGAGGACTCGCCTGAGCAGATAAGGTCTTATATCTACGGATTCGAAACAGCAGAAGTCATCGGTGAGGACATACCATTCACGCTAGTGGCCGACGAGGAGGACTGGATATTCGCCGAAAACCGTTACCCGCAGCTGAAATCCATAAAAGACACCCCGGTATCGACACTTGCCGTGACTCCCATATTCTTCAAAGGAAATGAGAATGCCGAGCGTGTGTATCTCGGAGTCACGCTGACAGAGACCAAATATGGAAACGAGACAGCCACATGGTCGGCTCCGGTAGGCAACGGCAGTGTGACAGGACTCCGACTGATGTCGGATACCGTGGGTTATGAGATACTTACCCTGACTGCCGGCACCTGTGCGAAACGGCTCAACCTATTCATGGCCAACTCGGACGACAAGTGGGAGGGAGAGGAACATATCCCTACCGGAGCGAACAGCGATGTGTTCAGTATAGGCAACGGCACGCCGCAAAATCCCTATCTCATCATGAATGCGGGACAACTGGCCTACGCCGTGAAGAACAACAAACAAAACGAGTACTACAAGATCGGGCATGACATCATTATCAACCGCAACCTACTGACCAGCACCGAGACGGCAATACCATGGATTGACACAAAGAAAGCGGTGTACTCATGGAAAGCCAATCTCGATGGTGACGGACACCTCGTGCATGGCATGTATCTGCCCAAACAGTCGGAAAAAGATCTCAGCCACCAGCACGGATTGCTGGGAAGTATCGCCTCCACGGGCCGCGTGGCCAATATGGGAATGGTGGAGACTGTCATCACCGACGATTTCTCGGGTATTTCCGGTGCAGAGTCGTATGTGGGAAGCATCGCAGGCACCATTGAAAACGGAGGAGCCTTGGAAAACTGCTTCACCAACGGATACATCATGCTCAAGGCCCAACAGGGTCTGCTCTATGCGGGCGGTATCTGCGGCAAAGCCTCGGGCGCCATCACCGACTGCCTGAATGCCACATCGGTGATGAGCACCGAGCGTGATGTCATGTCAAGCCAGATTGGCGGAATCGCTGGAAAAGCCAACAACGCAGTGTTCGCCAACTGCCTCAATATCGGCAGGATTTCCTATTACGGTGAGCTCAACGAAAAATGGCCGGGCGGCATTTGTCCGGGCAATGGATACACCACCACCGACTGCTATTACGACAAGATGACGACCGCATGCGACGATACAGGAAGTGCCGGAATGTCGACCGCCCAGCTGACAGCCGGAAGCCTCTTCACTGAGCAAGGCAGATGGACAGCCGAGGCCAACCACTATCCCGTGCTCAAGACCTTCGCCACGACCGACTACATGAAGTTAATATCACAACCGCTCACTTTCGACGAGAACGACTGTTCGGCAGAGACGAAAAACATCCTTGAGCTGCCTCTTGGAAACATCAAATGGAATATGCCGACGAAGGAGAACTGCCTCAACCTTTATGCAGACTATGGACTTGCCGAACCGAAAGCCAAAGGCACAGTGGGACTTACGGCTACCCTGAACTCAACGAACGGGCATGACAAGTCGAACAACATGGTATTCATCACAGTGCCTGACGACTTCGTAGAAGGAATACAGTTTGTTGACCCCGAGGCCAGGAAGGCTTGCGTGGAAGCCTTCGGCACCAATGGTGTGATCACGCTCGAACAAGCCATGAGCGTCACCAACTTCACTCCATTCATCAACCACCCATCATCCTCAGCCATTGTCATGTTCCCGGAGATGCGCTATTTCACGGGAATCACCAGGCTCACCACCCAACTCAGCAGTTGCTCCAGTCTCGAGGAGGTGGAACTCCCCCTCGGACTGAAGGCCATCGCTGCCGACGCATTCCGTGGGTGCAGCAGTCTGGAGAAGGTGTCTTTGCCGGTGAATCTCACGAATGTGGAACCCTATGCATTCAGAGCCTCGAGCGTAAAACAGATTGAGGTAAACAATGGCAACGACCGTTTCAAGAGCCGCGAAGGAGTGCTCTTCGACGAGAACGAGTATATTGTGGCATACCCGCCCAAGAAAGAGGGCAAAAGCTATATGTATACCGCTCCCATCAACGGCATCCTCACCGGCGCATTCCAAGGAACAGCGTATTTGGAAACGCTGTATATCGGCGATGACGAGGGCAACTACATCGACCTTAAGAAGAATGCCATCCCCACCAACCTACAAGTGTATATCAACGACGCCACCGACAATGCCACCTATATCGACACCTACCGCTACGACGAGTCGCGCGACTGGCAATACATCGACCTGGAAGACAACCTGGCACGTTATTTCCCATTGAAAGTCACCTCGGCAAAGTATGCCACCATGTGCATCTACTTCAACACCGAATTGCCAAAGGGCCTGAAATCCTACTATTGCTTTGAGCGAGACGACACAGAGGAGGGTATGGTCAGATTCCATGAGTTGGGCAGCAACGTGCATGGCGGAGTGCCGGTGCTGATCTACGGCAACAAGGCCGGCATCTATCCACTTTATGAATCCGACGAGGACATGACCGAGCCAGAAGACCTCTGCGACTACTTCCAAGGAAGTGGTGAGAAAGGGTTTGTTGTGGGCGACCAGTCGGGCTCTTCAGGCACCATACAGGGCAGCATCCTCACCCTGGGGCATAACAGTAATGGCGAACTGGGGTTCTTCTTCTTCAGGAGCGACACCAACAAGATTCCCGCCTATAGGGCCTATATTGTAGCCGAAACGCTCTCTGCCGCCAATGGCCTAGGCATATCCATCGAGGATGCCAACGACATCACCTCACCCATCTCCGACGTTCAGCATGCCACCTCCATCTACGACCTCTCTGGCAGGAAGGTAGGCGAGGACTCAGACTTGCGTCGCCTGCCCAAGGGTATCTATATACAGAATGGCAGAAAAATCTCTATCAAGTGAAGACCTCAGTACACCCACATAAAACCACATCAGGAATGACGAGAATATATAACATCGAGAAGACCGCAGCACTCGTGCTGACACTTATCCTTTCCTTCTCCGTGACCGACATCTCTGCCAAGGCCAGGAGGGGATATGCGCTATGGTGCTCGAGCAACACCACATTGTATTTCGTACAAGCAGACGCCAGGCCCGATACCTACGACCGAAACACCATTGATTATGCTTGGGAAATCACCGATGAGAACCTAAGCAACGGCGTGGCGGCTCCGGTATGGATAAGAACCACTCCGAATAGTGCTGTTGGTACGATAAAGGTGCCCCAGCAGGTCACCACGGTGGTTATAGACCATAGTTTCAGATTCGTTGTTCCGGCGGGCTTCTACAGTTGGTTTCATGGTTGCGTCAACCTGACTACAGTGCGGGGACTTTGCAACCTCAACACCAGCCGTGCGGGATATATGAACAAGATGTTCTACGGCTGCACCTCTCTTGAGACCATTGATTTCACAGGAATCGACATGAAGCCTATCATCAATACCACCATGATGTTCTATGGGTGCAACTCGCTTCACACCATCTATGCCGACGAGGCTTGGACACCACCCTACTCCGCCTATATGTTCACGGGATGCGAACAACTCCCTGGCTACGCCAGCAGCAAGGTTGACGCATCGATGGCCAATGGAGATGATGGCTATTTCAATACCGACAGCAATATCTACGCCTTATGTCTCAAAGGTGTGGACAACCCAGACGACTACCTCTATTTTGTCAGGACCCCCAAGACCATCGCCGAAAACGACGAGTATGACGGGAAATCGGTGAGAATCGTTTATGGCTATGACGATTTCAAGGAATTATACCCTGATGGCCACTTCACATGGGCCTGGAATGGCAATACCTTAATACGGCATGTGGTCTTCGAGCCCAGTTTCCGCAACGTACATCTTCCGACCCTTGAGCGATTCCTAAAAGGATATGGTAATGGCTCTATCACCGATATTGACGGTTTGGAATACCTCAATACCTCGGAAGTGACCTCCATGCGGAGCATGTTTGAGGGTTGCGTCGGGCTTACCTCTCTTGATGTCAGTTCGCTCGACATGAGCAGTGTGCAAGATATAGGCTGTATGTTCAAAGGGTGCAGCAACGTCACAAGCATCAATCTCTCGGGCGTGAACACCTCGAATGTCACCGATATGGAATATCTCTTTGCAGGATGCTCAAAACTCCAGTCGTTGGACTTGTCATCACTCGACACCAGACGGGTCACCAGGATGAACCATCTTTTCGAAGGATGTCGGTCACTGAACGCGCTCGACGTCAGTAAGTTCAACACTTCGTCTGTCACCGACATGGAAGCGATGTTCGCAGACTGCTATCTCCAAGGCTATTACGTGAACACCGGTCTGCAGGAACTGGATGTCAATGCGTTCGACATGACCAACGTGACCAACACCAAGGAGATGTTTCTTAATTGTGGTGGGTTAAAGACCATCTACTGCGACAACACATGGAACGTGCCGGCAAGTGAAGATATGTTCAAAGGCTGTACCAGTCTCTCTGCCCATATCAGTTATGACCCGGACAAGGTTGACGGCACCTACGCCAACCCCCATACGGGATATTTCTACTCTGAACTATATCCCCCCACATACGATCCGCAAGGCAGATTCATCATCAGCGATGTGGCCAAATGGGAAGAATTTGCCGAGCTCGTGAACAATGGGGAAACCAACTTGAGTGCGGTCATGATCAAAGACGTGGACCTCGGCAACTCTCAGGTGAAAGTAGGAACAGACGAACATCCCTATGCCGGCACATTCGAGGGCAACGGACACAAGTTGAACATCGCATACGTCAGTGAGGGCAACAACTGTGCACCTTTCTCCGAGGTGAACGGATGCACTATAACCAACCTGCATGTCACTGGCAGCATTCAGGCCAACCACACGGGAGCGGGAGGACTGATTGGTCAGGCCATACAATCAGGAAGCACCATTACCATCACAAAATGTTGGTCGAGCGTGACCATCAACTCGACAATTGAAGGTGGAGGGTATATCGGAGGCTTCATCGGGGAAAACTATGAGTCAAAATTCGAGATCACCAATTGTCTGTTTGATGGCGAGATTATCGGAAAGAACACCTATGGATGCGGAGGCTTCTTTGGACATATCAGGTATGATGATGCGAAGTCTCTGGTTACCATCACCAATTCTCTTATGAATGCCACCACCATAGATTTCAAAACCGAATATGTCTCATCGCTTGCCAGCGGTCCGTTCTATGGATTCTATAAGAGAGCTTATTCGGAAAAGACGTATTTCACTTATGTAAAAGTCAACTCCAGTGGATATACCAAAAGTTTTGGTTTCACCACACTACAAGGAACGGATTTGACCAATACAACCGACGCCAATGAAATCATCCGTATGATTGTTGGATCAAATAGTGAACATTGGTGCGTAGTAGACGGCAAACCCGCACTGAAGTATTGACCATGAATGCCGTCTTCACTCATGCCTGCACATGGGAACAACAAAGCATAATGGCCCAACTATAGCACGTTGAAAAAGTAGAGCGAAGGCGATACTTCAAGATTATCAAAAATTCCCGGATAATTTCCGACAATTTATGTTAAAAAAGTGGCACAAAATTATAAAAAAATTGATTCAAAAAATATCAAAAATAGACTACGAGAATTCGTGAGATTCGTTCAGTCGCTTGCGACTATTGAAAGAACTGTTCATGTGATTCGGTAGATTACCTCCCTTCGGTCAGTGGGTCTTCGACAAATCTCGTGTTCGTTAAATAAAGAAGTGAAATACTTGTCTTTTTTATTTGTTTGATTTGAAACGATTTGTGAGATTTCTGCGCGAAGCGCACTCCTTTTCTTTAGTCGCCTACGGCGAGAAATCGAACAAATCTGTTCAAATCTTTCAAATCTTTTTATCTTTTTTGATTTGTTTGACTTGGCGAACAGTGATTATTGCTTCTGCCCTTTGGGCAGAACTGATTTGTTTGATTTGGAATGATTTGTGAGATTTCTGCCCCGAAGGGGCACTCCATTTTTTTAGTCGCCTACGGCGAGAAATTATACAAATCTATTCAAAATCTTTCAAATCTTTTTGTCTCTTTTGATTTGCTTGACTTGGCGAACAGTGATTATTGCTTCTGCCCTTTGGGCAGAACTGATTTGTTTGATTTGGAATGATTTGTGAGATTTACTTTCCCTCGCTTCGCGAACAGTTTAGAGAGGTTGCGTATGCTACACATCCGCGACCGTTGGTTCTGCCCCGAAGGGGCACTCCCTTTTTAGTCTCACGTCTATACGAAAATGCCATGGCATTTCCCTACCTTTTTCCCTATTTTTGCGTTCAGAATCAGCAAAATGCCTATAATCAGCAAAAATGGAAAAAGGATACATTACCCTTCCCCGTAGTTTCTTCCACTCCGAAGAGTGGCTACACCCCCGTGTGTTCAGCAAGGCCGAGGCATGGCTCGACATCCTCGCCTCAGTAAGGTTCTCCTCACAGCCCACCACCATCACCATCGCCGGAAAGACCGTTGCCTGGCAGAAAGACTGCTGGCCCGTATCGCAGCGCACCCTTGCCCGCCGATGGCAGTGGACCACCAGAGGCGTGCGCTCCTTCCTCACGCTGCTGTCAGGAAGAGGAGCCATCAGCCTTCAGACAACAGAAGGCATCACCATCATCCAGGTCACCGACAAGGAGCAGGGACGCAATACCGTCGATGCCTCCGAAACGGGTAGCGTAACACCCCACGCCACACCCTGCGTAACACCTCACGCCACACCCTGCGAAACACCACTCTCCGCATCACCAGCCATATCCCCGCCCTCCGGTGCCACAGCGTTTGCAACACCCAGCTTATCACCCAGCGTACCACCCAGCGAATCACCCAGCGTAACAAAACAGAATAAAGAAAAAGAAGAAAGAATATACATCAACGACCCTACTGCACCTACGCGTGTGCGCGATGAAGTGTTTGATTTGTCATTGAACACCCCCTGGCGTGAGGCAGTGTGCATGCGCTATCACATCACTCAGCAACAACTCGACAAGTATCTCAACACCTTTCTCATCGACTGCATCGCCACTGGCCGCCTGTCGCATGACACCATCACCGATACCAAGTTCCATTTCGTCTACTGGCTGAAGAAACAACTCCAACCACAACCATCATCCACCAACCATTCCAACCTTACCGTCTATGCCAACCACACCAAACCTACCACTGCCGCCATCATCCAAGACGTACAGCAGTGGTGCATCGAAAAGTCAGAAGAAATACTCCAAAAGGCAGCACGCCGACATGGAGAAGTTCCACGCGCTCTTCCCTTCTGAGCACCATCTCCTGTCGTTCTTCGCACCGTGCAAGTGGGAGGGGGCTCTCGCCCATCCCGACAAATGCCTGCTCTACGACAGCATCACCCTCTACATGCTCGAAGACTATTATGCCACTGGCACGGCGAAGACGCTGGTGAGAAACAACATGGCAAGCCTTTTCACCCTCTTCCGTCCCAACGAGTTCATCAACCATCAGCAGTTGGAAGATGCGGTGAAACTCTTCATCGGGAAATACGGTCACGTGCTCTCACCTTTCGCCATGCTCTATTACTTCGCCAACTACACCACGGAGTACAAGAACTCTTACGGTCAGTTCGACTTCGTCGACGTACTGCGTCAGTGCAGCAAGGTGTTCGTTCCCTGGTGGACCGCCCGTTGTGGCCGGAGCCATCAGAACCAGCAGCACGAAGAAGAAAAAGTCATTGAAGAGACGGGCTTCCCCGCCCTCTGTTCCTATCTCCGCCGGGAGTATGTGTCGAAGGGTCTCGACATCCGCACCTCTGCCATTTACCAGTGGGTAGACCTCACCCCCGACGAGAT
>Ga0256407_10008929_pt1 | contig 14511 bp, 10 predicted proteins | sample RumenRJG_04DNA_FD_193489 | JGI IMG/M metagenome (GOLD analysis project Ga0256407, IMG submission 193489) | Bovine rumen microbial communities from Lethbridge, Alberta, Canada - RJG_04 | ecosystem: Host-associated > Mammals > Digestive system > Stomach > Rumen | place: Canada: Alberta... | reverse complement strand
ATCCCCAATCCCCATCCCCATACAAAATAAATTCAATAAAAACAATTATATTATATTATATATTTTCAATATAATTTAAAGTTAAAATAAGTTTTAAATTTTTTAATTATTTAATAAATTATTCAATTATCAATTTAAATAATTTTATAATTTTATTTTTTTTTATTTTTGAATCATATTTTCATATTGTATGATTTCACATATTTCAATAATTTGATTAAATTGACAAAGTAAAAAAATATTATATTTATTGTATATTTTTTGTATTTATAATATAAAGTAAAAATTAGTCATGTTTTTTTTAATATAATTTTATTATGTTGGTGAAATATTTTATAATGATATTATATTAATTAATTAATAAAAATGAATGAAAAGGATTTTTTACCTATTGTTAGTCAAAAAATAGTTAATTATAGTAATAATAAAATTTTAGTAAATTCAATTGAGCAATTTTTAAAAAAAAAACATCCTTTTTTTCATACTTTTAAAAATATTATTCAAAATGGCAAAAAGAAAAAAATGAATGTTTGTGTAAGAAAATCTGAATTAAATAAATTCTTAAATAAAATTAAAATAAGTACACCAATATTAAAAAATAATATTATTCTTCATCAAAGTTTACCTTCAATAAATACAATTTCACAAAAAAGTATGCAAGATGAAAAATTTTCATATCTAAATATAAATTATTCAGAAAAATTTTTAGAATGGAAAAAAAATCTTAAAGAATATAGAAAAAAAAATTCAAAAAAAAATGAAAATGAAATTAAAGATGAAAATTCTTTGTTAGAAAAAATGAATACTACAATTGAAAATGATGATAATGATATTTCATTAAATGAAGATAATTATTTCAATAAAAAAAAAAATGAGCAAATTGAAAAAAATGTTAATAATTATTTACAAGAAAATATTAAATTAGAAAATACTAAAAATAATAAGAAAATAAATTTAAAAAGGAAAAAGAAAAATAAACTCATTATAAAAAGTAAAGATAACAATAATAATTCTATAAGATATCAGGTTTTAACTGACTTATCAAATATAAATATAAAAAATATTATTGGAGTTAAAAATTTTTCAAATAATTTATATGTTTACGCTAATTGTATTAATTTAGATTCAAATATTGAATCTGAATATTTAATTGAACAAGAAACTTTCAAAAGAAAATATCCTTATGAATTAATAGATTTTTATGAATCAAAAATTATATTTGTTTAAAATATTTTAACTAGAAAAAGAAAATATTTATATATATATAAAATAGAAAACTTAATTTTTTATTAATAAATAAAATTATTAATTAAATAAATGAATAATTGTTCTTTTTATTCATGTATTTTGGTAATTTTAATAGCAACATCAATATATAATATAAATAAAATAAGTGAAACATTTAAACAAGTATATGAAATAAATCCAAATTTATATAAATGTAGAAAAATTAGTACATCAAGACCTATGGTCCCATTTCTTCAAATAGATAATAATACATTAATTTCAGTAGAAATTGATACATCAAAATTATTTTTTCATTTTAATTATTTATATAAAAAAGAACCACCTGCAAATCCAAAATTTATTTATATGGATATTAAAACCCAAATAATTAAAAATTTGAAAGTTGAAAATTTAACTAATATTAATATTGAAAATTTTTATGCAGATGGATTTAAAATTTTAAACAGCGATACGATTTATATATTAGTACATACATTATATGATGGTGAAAAAATTGTATTTTTTAAAATTAAAAAAGTACCTTTTTTACATTTAGTATGTTATAAAACATTCTCTTTTCCTCTAAATTATAATGGAATTATTCAAGATATTGAATTTATTAATGAGGAAAATTTCTATTTTTCAACAAAAGGTTTAATAGGTTTACCTAATCAATTAAATAATTTTACTTGGATGAAATTATTTTTAGTTAGATTAATAGGTTTTTTTTCTCCTTTATTTGATTTGAAATTTAGTCATTTATATTTATATATTAATGGAAAATTTATAAAAATAAAACAAACTGAATCTTTAAGAAATGGTTCTCTTGCATATGATAGAATTAAAAAAAGATTATTTTTAGTTCAAATGTATGAAAAGAAAATTAAAATATTAAAAATAGGAGAAAATTTAAAAGATGTAAATATAATACATAATATAAATACTGAATTTTTTCCTGGAAATATAAAATATAATCAAAAAAAGGGAGAATTAACAGTTTCAATTTTAGGTTCATTTAAAGAAAAAACTGATGTTTTAATTTTAATTGATTATGGAGAAAATATTAATAATGCCATTTGTCACGGTGGAATTGAAATATATGATACTTTATCAAATGATTATAATAGAAAATTTATTTATTTAAAAAATGATGATTTAAAAATAATATCATCTGGATTATTAATCCAAGAAAAATTATTTTTTACTTCATATTATGATAATGGATATGCAATTTGTGATAATACTTAAAATAATAATATAATTTATTTAATCAACAATGACCTAAAAAAATCAATAAAAAAGTTTAATTAAAAAATTAACAAATAATTAATTAAATAAATTATTAAATAAAATCATAATAAAAAAAGATTTTTTAAATAAAACAATGAAAAACAATTTTTTAATTATGTTTGCATTATGTTTTATTATTTCATATTGTAAAGAAAATGAAAAAGAAATAATATTATCAAGTGAATGGGATGATAAAGGAGTTTCAAATAATAAATTTTTCAGATTTTTAAGTGATTTATGGGATGCTTATCTTGGACCAGATTTTGATAAATTTGCCCCAAGAAATATTGTTCATACATTTTATCATTTTTTAATTGGAGTTGTTAAATATTTTCATAAAAATTTTGAAGGAGCTCTTGCTGAATGGAAAAGAGCAAATGAACAATATCAAAAATTCCTTAATAATGTTAAACCATTAAATAAATAATATTTTTTGTTATTAGTCTTTTGAAAAAATTTATTTTTTATTTTTTATTTATAAAAAAAAAATTATCTTAAGAAAAATAGATATAAATATTATAAATCAATAATTGATATTAAAAAATAAAAATTTTTTTTTATTCATGATTAATTAGGAAAATGTTTTTTATTATGGTTTTCCAGAATATATTATGAATTATTTTGAAAAAAATAAAATACAATTATGAGGGAAAAATATTATTAAAAATAAAAATTTTAAAAAAATAAAAAATTATTATTTTAAGAAATTAAATAGTTAAAAAGGAGTAATGTATAAATTCATTTCAATAAAATCATAATATAATATATTTGAATATAATAATATTAATATTAATAAAGTTACATATTTGAAAAATTATTTATTTTATATTATATTATTTTTAATTTTATATATAAATGATTTTATTTTTATTTTAGTTTATTTCTTATTTTATTAATTTTTTAAAAAATATTACAAATTGCAATATTTGTATTTGCTGCAATATTATTTGGTAAATTAAAAATTACATTTCCTAAATTTTGACTAAATAGAACTATATTTTTTATTAGTTTAGGAGTACTTTGAGATGATTTTAAATTATTTAAATAATTATTAATTATAATTATCCCATTTATAATATTTTGATTGACATGAACTCTAAATTTTAAATATTGAATATATAAAAATATGAAATAAAAAGAATTTTTATTTTTAAAAAATCCATAAATAGGACTAATAATATTTATTTCTAAAATATTGGAATATTTTAATATTAATTGTTTTTGTGATAGAATTTTTGATAATATATTATTCCTATATATTAAATTAATATTTTCTATTATATCAACCAAAATATAAGCAATAATTGGAAATGAAATAAAATAATTTTTTGAATTATCAATAAATAATAATATTATTAAAATTAAATAACTAAAATTTTCATTGTTTACAATTTTTATTAAATATTGTTGATTAAATTTTGGTATTCCTTCTTTTTTTATTAATTTATATATCAAACAACCAATGAACATATTGATTGATATTTTTAAATGAATAAAATATGCCAAAAAAGAAGTAAAACTCAAAATAATATCAATAAATATAAATACTATATCAACATTAATATTAAAATTATTATTATTGTTTCTATATCCATTTCTCATTCCATTATTTTGATTTTGAATATTCCTTTGACTAAAAATTTCATTTTGTTCATTATTATTTTGACCAGGAATATAGTTAACATCAAAATCAGGATCAATTTTTAATTTATAAAATTTTTTTTTATAATGAAGAATCTTATTCTGTGGAGGTGTAGGAAAAATATTTTCTAAATAATTTTTCCATTCTTCAGAATTATTCCAATTATATCTGATAAATTCCATGTATTTACTTTCCATTTTCTTTTTTAAAAATAAATAATTATTAAAAATAAAATAAATAAAGATAAAAAAATATTTATTTTTAGGATTTTTTTTTTGTTTATAAAATAAAAAAATTAATATCTTAAATAAAGTTATTAAAATATTTTCAATTATTTAATATTTATTTTATTTAATAATATAACTATTTTAAATTATTAAAAAGAATTAAAATTGAAATTTTTTTTGAAAAAATATTTTTACTATTTTATCTTTAGTTCATAATTTATTTTTTAAATTATTATGTGTATAATTATTAGTATCGACTCATTTTTGTTAGTTATTTATAAAAAAAAGAAACTTTTTTAATAATTTCAAAAAATTTTTATTTTTCATTTAATAAAAAGTTTATTTCTATAACTATCAATCACTTTTTTTGATTGGTTTCATTTATTCTTTCTATTAACTTTCTTAATTTCTTTAAGTAATTATATTCAAAAATATTTTTATTTTCAGTTATTTCTTCATAAAACTTTTTATTAAATTTTGTTTTCTATAAAAATTTTAATTTTGGTGAAAGAAATTTTTTGATATTTTTTTAATTTCATTTAATAATTTAATTCTTGTGATTTCAATAAAATTTCTATAGAGATTTTTAATTATATTTCACTATATTGTATTGAACTATTGGTATAATAAAATATTGTTATGGTTAAAAAAATTTTTTGAAAAAATTAACAGGAAATAGACCGAAAAATAAAACTTACATTTTTATTATTTCTTATTCCATTATTTGTATATGTATTAATTTTTTTGTTTTATTTCAATTATTTACTAACTAAAAAAAAGATTTTTGTTTTTCTTAACATTCAAAATAATGAAGTATTGATTCTTTTTCATCAAATGATTCCATATGTGGAAAAATTATATCTCCATCATTAAATTTTTGAAATGATTCTTTTTTTTGATTACAATGGCTGTAATAAAATTCAACAAATGTCTTTTTCATATATGAATTCTTTTTAAATTATATTTAATCTTTAAAATATAATTTTGAATGATGAAATATAAGTCTTTTATAGATGAAAACTTATTGTCTTATTATCTAAAATTGTTTATAATCAGTTAAATTATAATAAAATGTATTAGTAGATTTCAGAAAGTTCTTTCTCTAAAGAATATTTTTTAAAGTATTTAAAATTAGAATAAGATAATTTAAGGATTATTATTATAATAAATTCATTATTAAAATATTTTTTTTTCCTTTTTGAAATATTTAATATTTTCAAACTTATTAATTTTTTTGGAAAATTATAAAATAATTATTATAAACTTCTTTAAGTAGTTTTGGTCATTCTAAAATTTTTATTTTTATTTAATCTTTATTTTTTAATAAATATTAGATATCCTTAAAAATGAAAAAATATAATACTTTCTTAAGTTTCCAATTGTTTATTAATTTAATTTTTTTTTTAATTGAAATTTAAACTGTTGAAGGCAATGAATTTTTATATTATACTTTTTATTTTAATTTTTGTAAATATATAAATTAAATAGGCAAAGCAATTTGAAAAAAATTTCCATTAATAAAATTTTAATAAATTTATTATAATATAATAAAACTCGAATAAAAGACTTATTGATTAAAAGATGAAAAAAATTTTTTGATTTGAAATTTAAAATATTATTATTAAAAAATTACAATTTGTACACTATAAATTTTAATTAAATTATATAAATTATTTTTGCTAATAATATATATATTTCTATTACAATAAACTAAAAAAGATAAACAAAAAATTAATAAATATAAGTTTAGGAATAATTTCAATTTTTTTATTTTTCTGTTTTTTTTATAGTAATTATATATTTAAATAATTTTTTTTTGAAACATTTAAGGAACATTATATTACAAAAATTATATTAATGTCATTATAGAATAATTTAAATAAAATATAAAAAATCATTTAAATATTAAATAAAATTATAATTTGAAATATAAAAATTAAATGAATTGATAATGAAATTATTTTAATATATGAAAAATAAAAAGTAGAATTAAATCAATTCATATTCAAATCTCTTTGGTTATTAAATTTAATAAATAAATAAATAACATTAAAAAAAATTTCAATAAAGGAATATAAATAAAAATAAAAGAAAAATTAATTTTTAATTACAAAAGAAAAATAATATATGATAATATAATGTTATTTATTCAGTTAAATTATTAGTAACAACAAATTTTGCAGTTTTTAATTCTTTATTTCTTTGATCCCATAACCATTTATAAACTTTATTTTCTTTTAATCCAGTTTCATCACTTAATTTTTTTATTTGTTTTTTATTCCAATGTTTATTCTCATTATAAAAAATAGAAAGATATTTTAATTGTTCTGAATTTTTTCTAAATCTTTTTTTCTTTTTTTTTGATGTAGTAATTAATTCAGTTATGTTAGTTGAATCAGAATATTTGAATTTTTTTTTTTTTTTAATTTGTATATGTTTTGGTGATGAAAATAAAAATTGATTATTTGATATTATTTTATTATTATGACTTTTTTTTTTTATATTTAAAAAACTTTCATTTTTTACACTATTAAAAGTTTCATATAAATTTTTTTTTGTATATTTATTTTGATTTATAATATTCTTATTCTCATTTTGAATTTTATATTCAGAACCAGGTGTAATTTTTAAACTTGATTTTTCTAAAGTATGCTTAAATAGAAAAAAATTATCTTTATTTTGTAAATAAGGTGAATTATTAATTTGTTCATCTCTATGGTTATTTCCACTTGAAAATAAAGTTCCAAAAAAATGATTAAAATCAAAATTTAAAGGAGTTGAATTATATTGATTTGAAATTAAAGTTTGTTTAATTGGAGTTTTATATATTTGAGGTAAATTACTTTTTATTTGTGATACTTCTGATATTGGCATAAATTTTGAAGAAATGTTTGATGGTGGAAGTGATTGAGACCACATTTAAATTTATATTTAATTTTTTTGAGTAATATTTAAATTTTTAATTTTTATTTTAATAATGATAATATTTAAATATTATTTAAAAATTAAAATATAAAAAAGTCTATAAAAAATATTATCAAAAATTATTATCTATATTAATTTTTGGAATTATAAATTCATACAATTAAAATATTTTATAAAATATAAAATATGAGAATTAGTGAATTGGTCTAATATAAATAAAAAAAACAAAATTTTTGAATTTTTATATATATAAAAATAAAATAAATTTTATTTTAGTTAAACAATTATTATTAATCTTTTGTATCAAATAAATAATTCAAAAATTTATTTGATTTTTTTTTTAAAATTCATATTTCCCCCAATATTTTTGAAGGAAAAAATTAAAAAGTCTTATCTCTACACCAACCATAAAATAATTAAAAATTATTTCAAATTGTAATTTTTAATAATAAGATAGATTTATCATATTTACAATAGTTATTTTTTATTGTTAATAATGATATAAGATTTAATCAATATTGTTATTTCTCAATTATCATTAAAATAAAAATAAATAAGGAAAATTGAAAATATTCCAAATTCAGAAAATATTTAGTAAAAAGTAAAATATTATATATTGTAAAATTAATTTTTTAAACTCAAAGATTTAAATTGAATGATAGTAATTTAATAATTTCTTAAAAATAAAAACATTTTAATTTGTAATAATTTCTTTTTTCTGTTTTAAAAATAATATTTTATTATCATTTAAAATGTATTTTAACTTCATGATTTTTTATTTTTTTTATTAATTAAATTAATTATTTATAATAAAAAAATTATTTTTATTTGAATAATATTTCTATTAATATAATATTAAATATTATTTTTGTTTATTTATCTTAATTTTAAATTAATTGTTTAATAAATTATATATAATTCATTATAATACAAAAATTAATAACTTCTTTTTATATTTTCATTCTAAAATTTTTATTCTAAAAAAAAATTTGGCAAAAATTGGAAAAAAATATTCAAAAATAGTTTAATTTCAAATAAAATCAGATTTTATCATTATAAAATAAAATATACTATAGATTCATAAAATTCAAGAAGGTCGTATCAGAAAGTTATTCATATCCAATAACACCAGGAAATTTATATTTTGAAGATATTTCACATGATAATTGCAATAAAAATAATGAATTTAATGATGAATATAGTCATTCAAGAAGTTTAAGCAAAGTAAAAAACCTGTAATCTATTTATATCCAGAACATCAATGAATGTTTCAATGCAAATAAATATGAAAAGTACTAAATTTACTTGTGTTTTTCCTAAATTTAATAAAGTAAATAACTGTAGATATGTTTATACTAAATCAAATAGAAAAATTACTATTTTATATAAAAAATCCTTATTATTTTAGGAACCTGAATCTCATTTTAATTATAATATAAATAAAGGATTTATTGTTAAAGTTGATAATGCTCAAAATTACATTAAGATAAATTAAAATTATTTAGTTTAAGATAAAGAATCTTGTGATTTTATTACTTTTTGGTTACAAGTTTTAATTCAAAATAAACTATCTTTATCTTCATTCCAAAATGAAGAATATTCATATAATTTTAAAATGCATATTTTTAAAAAATTGATTCTTCATTTAATATTGATAAACAAAATATTGTGCCTTTAAAAAGAAATGGATTTACTTTAATTGAATGGGGTGGCTCAGAAATTAAATATCAAATAAAAACTTCTAATCAAATAATTTGTAATATTCCAAAATTGAGAATTTAATCAAAAGATTTTATAATTTCAAGACTATGAATTTTAATTTATTTTTTCAAACAGTAAAATAATTAAAATTTTTTTTATTTATTTAAATTTTATAGTGATGTCAAAATAAATTATATAAAAATTTATTATTTATATTGAAAAATTAATTCTTTTAAATAATATTTTAAAGAAATGCAATATAATTAAATTAAGGGTTTTTAAATATTTACATATTAATAATCATAAAGAGTAAGTAAATATGATTGATATTTATCCTCAAATATTGGATTTTTTTCTTCTAGAATCATATCAATTAAATAGCTTGCATTTTGGTTTCCTTTTTTTATTTCATTTTCACATAAATTAATTAATTCATCCTTATAATCTTTATAATTACTTTTCATTAACATTTCTTTTTTTTTTTTTTTTATATTTTTTTAAATTTCCATGATTTTCTTTTCATAATTTTTTGAAAATTGGTCAATTAATTTATAATTTTTGACTTTTTGGCTTTTTAAATCTAGAATATCTATAGAAAGACATGAATTTACATCAATATTAAAAGTAATTTCAAATTTCATTTCCCCAGCAGGAGCTTGTTCTATATCTTTAATTTGTAATTCTTTAATAAAAAAATTATTATTAACATTATCAATATCTTCACCTTGATAAATAGATAAAGTAATACAAGTCTGATTATCATAAGTTGTATAAACAATTTTTTTTTTACTAATTGGAATAGTAGTTTCTTTAGGAATAATAATTTCCATTTTTCCTCCATAAATTCCCAATCCGATTGAAATTCCAATAATATCAACAAGAATAACATTTTCATCTATAATTTTCCCTTTAATAGCATTAGCTAAATAAGAAGCACCATAAGCAATCGCTTCATTAGGATTAATATTAATATTAGAAAGTAATGTTTCTCTATTAAAATATTGTTTAACCATATCTTTAATTTTAGGAATATGTGTAGAACCACCAACAAGAACAATATCATCAATATCATTTTTTTGAAGTTTTGCATATTCAAGTGCTTTTTCAACATATTCAAAACATTTTGAAAAAATATCATTACACCAATCATTAAATTCATCTCTTTTAATATTTATATTCATATCATTTCCATTTAAAATATTTTCAATTTGAATTTGAGTATATTCAAATGAAGATAAATCAATTTTTGCTTGCTCACAAGCCATTTTAAGTCTAATATTTGCTTTAGAATTACTATTAATATCTAATCCTGTTTGTTTTTTAAATATTTCAATACATTTTTCCTTCAATCTATTATCAATATCTTCTCCTCCTAAATGAGAATCACCACAAGTAGATTTTATAATAATAATTCCTTCATTACTTAAACTAAGAACAGTAACATCAAAAGTTCCTCCTCCTAAATCAAATATTAATATAAATTTATTTTTAAGATTATTATTTTGTAATCCATAAGCAATTGCAGCAGCAGTTGGTTCATTTATAATTCTTAATACATTTAATCCTGCTATTCTTCCTGCATCTCTTGTACATTGCCTTTGTAATTCATTAAAATACGCTGGAACTGTTATTACTGCATCTGTTATTCTAATATTTAATTCTTTTTCTACTGTTTCTTTTAAATTTTTTAATATCATTGCTGAAATTTCAATAGAATAATAATAATTTTTTGTTTTATCTTGATTTTCTATTTCAATTAATGGAGTTCCTGTATCTTCATCTTCTATTATTTTATATGATATATTTTTTATTTCTTCCTCCACTTCTTTATCATTATATTTTCTTCCAATTATTCTTTTTATGTTATAAATTGTATTATTATAATTACTAATCATTGAATTTCTTGCTGGACGACCAACTAAAATTGAATTATGTACAAAAGAAACTACTGATGGAATTGTATATTCTCCGAAATTATTTGAAAATATTTTGACTTTATCATCTTCTATATAACCTACACATGAAAATGTTGTACCTAAATCTATTCCTATTGTAATATCCATTTTTTATTTATATATTTTAATTAAATTTTTAAAGTCCCTTATTTTAAAAAAAGTGATTTTTGAATAAAAAATAAAGTTTTTTGTTTAGGATTTTTATAAATATTTTTTAATATTATTATTAATATTTCCATTAAATATCTTGATTTAAACTTTGTTTTGATTTAAAAATTTTTCATTCAACTTTTTTTAAATGAAATAAATATTTATTATGAATACCTGGTATCTATTAAAAAATTTAATAATATAATATGATAAATTAAAAATTATAAAAAATTTATTAATTAATTCAATAAGAGAAAATATATATTTTTAATTAAAAAATGGTAAAATTATATAATAAATGTATATATTGATTAATATATAATAGTTAATTTAAATATATTATATATAAAAAAAGAATTATTTATTTTTGATAATTTATTTAATATAAATATTTTAAAATGTTTATATTTAATAATTATTTGTAAAAAATATAAAAATATATAAAATTATAAAATTAAATAAATTAAAGTGGTACTCATTAGTAAAATTAATTAATAGAAATTTTGAAATTATAATTAAAAACATTTTATAAATTTCAAATAAATATAATATTTTATTTTTATAATATAAAAATTAAAAAATAATTATATGATAAATAGAAATAACTCAATTTAATAAATTGGAAAAAATTAATTTGAAGTAAATTTTCTAAAATCATCTCCAAAATTTCTAATAATTTTTGAAAAATTAGGATTATGAATTTGTCTATTCCTAAGAACAAAGCCACTTTTCCCCATTTCTCTTTCAATCTCTTTTTGCAAAGGTTTCTGTGGAATTTTTAAAGGTTCTAATTTTTGTTTATTATAACCAGTTTTCCATCTATTATCAGAAAGTAAAGTTGTTGTAAATTCATTCATTTCATTTAATTGAGCTTTTTTTTTTTTTAAAGATTTTAAATTCATTCTTTCTTTAAAAATATTTTTCCTATTTAATTTCTGGTCCATTAATTCTTTTTCATCAATTAAATCTAAATCATTAATTGTTGATCTTAATGACATTGCTCCGTTTAATTTAATTAAAGGATTTAATGATAAATCAGATAAATTCATTTCAGATGATTTTAAATTATTATGTGTAACATTATTTTTTTTAAATAAAGATGTAGAAGTTTGTGAACCTTCCTTAAAATTATTTCCAGTATTATTAAAATTATCTAAACTCGAATTAAAATTTCTTTGATAATCAGTATTTGACATTGCATTATAATGCGTATTCATAAATGAATTTGTAGAAATTGTATCTTTTAATTTTTTATCATATAATTCTAAAGAATATTTATTATATTTTAAAAAATAATCTTTTCCTCCAGTTTTAAATTTTTTATTTTCTTTCATTGAAACTCCAACTTCTAATTTAATTCTATCAAATACAGAACCACTTGGAGTGATTGGTCCTCTTTCTATTTTTCTTTCCAATGTTGATACTGATAATCTTCTGTCATTTTTCTTTTGATATATATCCATTGGATTCACTACTACTTTTTTATTATTATCTTCTTTTTCATTTTCTTTTACTTTTTTTTCTTTTTTATCACTTTTTTCAATTTTTTTATTATTTATTTTGTCATTTTTTTCTCTATCACTTTTATTTCCTTTATTTTCACTTTCATCTTCTATATTAATATCTATATCATCTAATGGAATATCATATTTTGCTGTTTCGGTTCTTAACATTTTCATATTTGATTTAATTGCTAAAAATTCTTTAGATAAAGCTTCAATTTTATATCCTTTTATAAAAACTATATTTCCATTTGGATCTATTGTCATTTTCTTTTTTTCATATTGTTTTTTTAAATTATTCTCTTCTTTTTTTATTTCTTCCAATTTCTTTAATTCATTCAATTTTTGTAATTTTTCTTTTTCAATTTTTTTTAATTCTTCCTCTTTTTCTAATCTTAATTCTTTTATATCAAGATCAATATCATCATCTGATAAAAAATCTTCTTTTGGAAGTTCATGAAATGAAAATTTACTCATAACTTCTGCCAAGGTCTTTTTTTTTTTATTTTGCTCATTACTTAAATCACTTCTTAAAGTTGAATGTTTATTTTTTTTTTTTTTAACTATAAAATGACTAGTATTTGTTAAAGCCAAATTTGGATTTTCTTCTTCAACTTTTTCTAAATTACTCTCTGGTCCTTTAGTATTTGGGAAAATATAATTTATCATTGTTGAAGAATAACGATCAATATCACTTGCAATTGGTTCATTTAATATATTCCAATTATTTTCTCCTCTAAAATAATTTGAAAAAAAAGGATTTATTAAATCAATATTAAAATTATCATTAATATTATTTATTTTTGTTTTTTTAGTTTCTATTGTAGGAATTTCTTCTTTTTCTCCATTTTCTTCTTCTTTAAAAATAGGTAAATTTGATTTAATATCTTCTTCTTCTTTATCAATTGAAATAAATTGAGAATTTACAAAAGTATCTATTATTGATTTTGTATATGTAAATATTTCTTTTGATACTTGTTTTTCTACTTTATTTTTAAGAGAATTTGATATTGTTAATGATATTATTTTTTCTACCATATGAAATGCTACTGTTTCAGCTTCATATGTATATAATGTTGGTTCTGATTTTATTGTAGAATGACGATATGTTCCTGGTCTTTTTTCTTTTTTCATTTTTTATCAAATATTTATTATTATAACAATTTTTTTGGTTATTATTTTAAAAATTATTTAAAATTATTTTTTATATAAATGACATTAAAAAAAAACATTTTTCATTTTTTGAAATATTTAATTTGTTATTTAAATAATGTATTTTTAATTTTATTAGTTTTTTTATACAAAAATTTTTCCTTATTATTTAAAAATAAATAGATTACTCTTATGAATAATTATAGGGAAATTGATTTAAATTGATTAAATTTCTAATCCTATTAAATGTCTTTTATAATAGTATTTTCATTTGATTAAAATATTACAAAATTTTAAATATTTTAATTATAAGAAATAATTTCAAAGATGAAAAATCTTATATATATCCTTATATCAGTAAAAGTAGTTTGTAAAATTTATATAAAAAATAATTTTCATATTTATTTTAATATACTTTATTGATATGTAAAAAATAAAAATAATTATGGAAGCTTTAAAATTATCAAATCCAACATTAAATCTAAAAAATTTAATTTTTAATACTACAAATTTAGGAAATTTAACAAATAGAAATAATAACTCAATTTCAAAAAAATTATTAAGTAATCATAATAGCCATAATAATTACTCAATGAACTCTACTGGATTTTCTTTTAATATCAAAAAAAATAGATCAAAAAAAAAAGAACATTTAAATATTTTATTGACACCAAGAAAAAAAGATGACCAAAATAATTTTAATGAAAATGAAAAAAAAAAAATTAAAAAAAAATTTTCAA
>Ga0256407_10008928_pt1 | contig 14512 bp, 9 predicted proteins | sample RumenRJG_04DNA_FD_193489 | JGI IMG/M metagenome (GOLD analysis project Ga0256407, IMG submission 193489) | Bovine rumen microbial communities from Lethbridge, Alberta, Canada - RJG_04 | ecosystem: Host-associated > Mammals > Digestive system > Stomach > Rumen | place: Canada: Alberta | collected... | reverse complement strand
AAGTGTAAGCGTAGTGATACGTTCAGCGGAAGGTTACTAATAGGTCGAAGGCTTGTCCTGAAGGTTTGAGATCTTGAGTTTGAGAAGAAGGAACTCGAAAGAGTCTGTGTTCAGTTTTGAATGTGCTCGACACCTTGAAAACTAAAGAGAGAAGAAACAAAGAAAGATTAACCGGGGAAAAAGTACCCGGATAAATCTGTTTATTCCTCGATAGCTCAATGGTAGAGCACACGGCTGTTAACCGTGGGGTTGTTGGTTCGAGCCCAACTCGGGGAGCTTAGCGAGGCAGTATGCGAAGCACGGCCAAGCTTAAAGAATCCGCAGCCGGATTCGTAACCCGTATACGGCTCCGTGGTCAAGCGGTTAAGACATCGCCCTTTCACGGCGGTAACACGGGTTCAATTCCCGTCGGAGTCATTATTATTTTGAAGATTTTATTCAAAATAATAAAATTAGATGTTGCAAAATGGTAAGAAATTTGTTATCATTTTACAGCTACAGTTGAATAAAGATTTACGTATTTATTCCTTAGTTAAATACGCCGATGTGGCTCAATTGGCAGAGCAGCTGATTTGTAATCAGCAGGTTATCGGTTCGAGTCCGATCATCGGCTTATTTTTTTTCATAATTAGATTGTTCTGGACCTTTAGCTCAGTTGGTTAGAGCAACCGGCTCATAACCGGTCGGTCCTGGGTTCGAGTCCCCGAAGGTCCATTTCCTGAACGATATCGGATTAGGATTATTTGAATAATGACTTAAGGCCTAGTGGCTCAGTTGGTTAGAGCGCCGCCCTGTCACGGCGGAGGTCGTCGGTTCGAGTCCGATCTGGGTCGCGAGATTCGCAAGTTGAATCTAATGTAATATTGAAAACTGGATAGCCCAGTAGTAACAAACGGAAGTTTAGCTCAGCTGGGAGAGCATCTGCCTTACAAGCAGAGGGTCACAGGTTCGAGCCCTGTAACTTCCATCTTTATGCCGGCGTGGCGGAACTGGCAGACGCGCGGGACTTAAAATCCCGTGGTAGCAATATCGTACCGGTTCGATTCCGGTCGCCGGCAGTCAGTGAGTGCTATATTCTTCTGTTATCGGGAGTTGAGGCATTCTTTTTTTATATTTTTTTCGGTATAGTTGCGGTTAAAATCAAAACAGACAGCGTTGTGTGATCGTTATCCATAACGTATTACTTTGGTTAAATTTTATATTGACAGCTATTATAGGTATATATATAATCAGAGCTAATGACTGTTAGCCTGCAAGGTGACTGGTTCAGCCGCCGGCCCATACAGCCGAAAGCCGAATACGTCTGCGTGATTTTTTCGACAGGTATTTGAGCGGTGCCGGGGAGTGTCGGCGGCCGATTCAGCCTCCAACTTATACAGTCATCTGATAACAAAAAGAGATATTTACAGAGGAAAGGATTTTTTGGAATGAAGCTGGGAATATGTGCTATTGCGCTTGTTGTTTGTATCATATGGTCTATATGGATGATCGTTAATCCTCAGTCATACAGAGATTTTATTGACGCTCATCCCAATATGGATCCCAAGGGAACCTGGAGTGATGCTTCGGATGCTAAGATCCGTATTTCGGGTGTTGTTGTTATTTTAGCGGCGATGGTAGCTATGTTTCTCATCCTGTATCTGTTGGGTATAGTTTAATCATCGGCATGAGGGATATTTTTTGTAAAACGGACCGCCCCGCTGACAGGGGCGGTTTTCAATTTTGGACAGCAAACGGAACGACAGGAAGCAGCGTTTGAGATTTAAAAGTTGTTTTGAATTTTGAACATTTGTAAAGTGGTTTTATGAAAGTTGATGTTTTATGAACATCAAAGTTTGGTGAAAATGTTTAATTAAATTTGCACTCTTTCGAGTTGTATGATAAAATACCATATTCGTAGGGTTCTATTTTTTAGGGGGCAATAATATGACAGAACGTTTTGTTATCATTGACATGGTAAGCGGAGAATATCTTGCAGAGAGATTTCTCAGAGGATATTTTCTTACTCCGGATATTTCACAGGCTATACAGGCTAAGACAGAGGATGATGCGAAGGAGAAGATCACCAAGCAGACCATCAAGAGCGGCGATGCTTTTAAGATCGAATCCATCATGATATCCTGAGACGGATGTATTATTTAATAAAAAGCACACCGATCTTTTTGCGGTGTGCTTTTTTATTGTAAACAGTCATCAATTAATATAAAATATTGGAGTGCTGAAAAAACTGCATTTGGTTATGCAGAGTTAATACGGAGGAAAATTTTATGGCTAGTGAGATCAGGGATATAAACCTTGCGCCCTCAGGCGCGATGAAGATCGAGTGGGTTAAGAATCACTGCGACCTTTTACGTACACTTGAAGAAGAATTCGCAAAGACAAAACCTTTTGCCGGGAAAAAGGTTGCGCTTTCGGTTCATCTGGAAGCGAAAACGGCATATCTGTGCAAGGTTCTCAAGGCAGGCGGAGCTGAGATGTATGTCACGGGATCCAATCCGCTTTCCACTCAGGATGATGTGGCAGCTGCGCTTGTTGCAGATGGACTTGAGGTTCATGCATGGCACGGAAGTACTCCGGAAGAGTATGATGCCCATATTCGTGCGGTACTTAAAATAGGTCCCAACATCATAATCGATGACGGTGGAGACCTGGTACATATGATGCATACCGAATTTAAGGATCTCATCCCTCAGGTTATCGGTGGATGCGAGGAGACGACAACAGGTATCCTAAGACTTGAAGCCATGAATCGTGACGGAAAGCTTGAGTTCCCTATGGTACGCGTTAATAACGCGCAGTGCAAGCATTTCTTTGACAATCGTTACGGAACCGGACAGTCCGTATGGGATGGAATAAACCGTACTACCAATCTTATTGTTGCCGGTAAGACCGTTGTTGTTGCAGGATACGGATGGTGCGGCAAGGGTGTATCCATGAGAGCCAAGGGGCTCGGCGCAAAAGTCATCGTTACCGAGATCGATCCGGTTAAGGCTATTGAAGCTGTAATGGACGGCTTCGAAGTAATGCCTATGAAGAAGGCTGCTGCTCTCGGAGACTTCTTTGTTACGGTAACAGGCTGCGATAAGGTTATCGAAGAAGAAGACTTCCTGGAGATGAAAGACGGCGCTATCCTTTGCAATGCCGGACACTTTGACTGTGAGATAGATATGGCGGGTCTTCGCAAGATGGCAGTAGAGTCTCACGAACTCAGAAATAATATAATCGGTTACAAGCTCTCCAACGGAAAAACGCTTGCGGTACTTGGTGAAGGAAGACTTGTCAATCTCGCATGCGGAGACGGACATCCTGCGGAGATCATGGATATGAGTTTTGCTATACAGGCTCTTTCCGCAAAGTATCTTGTGGAGCACGGTGCAGAGCTTAAGGAAAAGCTCATAGATGTGCCTGCGGACGTTGACAGGGAAGTGGCTGTTAAGAAGCTTGCGTTCCTTGGAAAAGAGATTGATGTGCTTACTCCGGAGCAGGAAAAATATCTCAATTCGTCGGCAGTTTAAACTATTCGCGCAAACTTGTTTTTTAAGCGTGATTGTGATATGATACTCAAGACGGAAAAAGTACCAAATAACAGATAGACAAAAACCTTTATTTTGTTTATAATAACAGAGAACCCCCTTAACGGAATGAGAGGGGAAGTTGAAACTTTGTGAGGAGTGTTCAAATGGCGAAGATACTGGTTGTAGACGATGCTGCTTTTATGCGCATGATGATAAAGGATATCCTTACTAAGAATGGATATGAAGTTGCGGGCGAAGCAGAAAATGGAAATGTTGCAGTCAGCAAGTACGCTGAAGTTAAACCTGATCTTGTACTTATGGACATCACGATGCCCGAGAAGGACGGCATTCAGGCATTAAAGGAGATCAAAGCAGGCGATTCCAATGCTAAGGTTATCATGTGCTCGGCTATGGGACAGCAGGCAATGGTTATCGAGGCTATTCAGTCGGGCGCCAGAGATTTCATCGTTAAGCCTTTCCAGGCAGATCGAGTAATTGAAGCAGTTAAGAAAGTAGTCGGCTGATCTGAACCGGCATAGTGCTTTTGTTCCGCGGCCGGAATTGTAATGACTTATGGACATCTTCCGTAGAAAGCGGCGGATGTCTTTTTTTATCGGCGATTTCTTAATAAGCGGGGGCGAACATCAATCAAATCATCAGGCGGCAGGAGGTTACGACATGAAAGAAAATCAGTTGATCACCATCGGAAGAGAACTTGGGAGCGGTGGAAGAGAGATAGGAATTAAGCTCTCCAAGGAGCTTGGTATTCCTTTCTATGACAGAGAGATACTGGAAGAGTCCGCCAAGAAGAGCGGTTATGCACAGGAAATCTTCGAGAAGAATGATGAACGTCCTACCAACAGCTTCCTGTACGCTATTGCAATGGGTGTAAGCAGTTATGGCACCGGTTTTCAGAAACCTCTGACACTGGAGCTTTATCTTGCACAGTTCAATGCCATGAGAAAACTTGCCTCGGAAGGCCCCGGCATTTTCATCGGAAGATGTGCCGATTACGTGCTTTCGGAGATGTCACCGATACTGAACGTGTTTGTTCATGCTGATATGGAAACCAGGATAAAGAATACTGCCGCAAAGCATAATATTTCCGAAAAGGCTGCAGAGGCAATGTGCATCAGAAGTGATAAGGACAGAGCAAATTATTATAATTATTACTCCAATCATGAGTGGGGCGACAGCAGGTATTACGATCTGATAATCAATACCGGAAAGCTTGGAGTGGATAAGGCTGTAGAGATCATCAAAACAAGTCTTGACTGATAATATGTCCCACACTGTCTGAGTTTTGTGCAGTGTGGGATTTTTAATGTTTAAGATTCTTTTAAGTTTTTTAATTTTTTTGAAATAAATACTCCGGTAGCTGCATTATCATAATACCGGAAGGAGACCGACTATGCTGTTTTTACTGATGACCGCAGAGACTGGCGATGAGCTGTCGGACGATCTGAAGGAAAGAAATAAAATACTGGATAAAGACTTGCGTAAGCTTGCCAGAGGTAAGTCACAGGCTCTTGATGAAGTTTATGAGCTGACCAAGGGCGCTGTCTACGGATTCATTTTCTCTATCCTCAAGAACGAAGAAGACTCTGAGGATGTAATGCAGGATACATACTTAAAGGTATGCCTCAATGCAGATCAATACCGTACACAGGGCAAACCCATGGCATGGATAATGACCATCGCAAGGAATCTGGCATTGATGAAACTTCGAAGTCAGAAGCGATATGCGGACATCCCGGATTATGAGTGGGATGCCATAGCGGACGACAATGCCGAATTCGGAAGCGAAGACAGGATGGTATTGAAGGCTGCGCTTACCAATCTTAACAGTGAAGAATCACAGATCGTGCTTCTTCATGCGGTATCAGGGCTTAAGCACAGAGAAATTGCCGAGATGCTGGATATGCCGCTTGCAACGGTTCTTTCGAAATACAACCGTTCCATAAAGAAGCTCCAAAAGATGTTTGAAGCATAAAGTCAGGAAGGATCCGATGAACAGAAGAGAAACCGAGGAAAAACTTAAAAAAGCCTGCTACCATGCGGCACCGGATGTGCTTAAAGGGGTAAAGGAAAGGCTTGAGAATGCTTCAGATGAGGATGCGATAGTTCCCATGAATCTCAAGCAGGGACGACGCACACGTTACAGTGTGTTTGTTCCTGCAGTTCTTTCGGGGGCTGCGGCTTTTCTGCTTGTCTGCAATGTGGCACTTTTGATAGCCGGAAAGAATAATGAGAGCAAGGCAGTCAGAACCGTTGCGCTTGAACTTAATCCGGGTGTGGAGCTGGGAGTTAATTCGGACGGCCGCGTTGTAAATGTTAAGACTCTGGATAAGACATCGGAGGAAATGATCTCAAAAATGGATCTTAACGGTACCGATGCTGATGTTGCCGTAAATGCGATACTCGGTGCAATGTATCAGAGTGGAAGCCTGGGTGATAATCAGGAGTCGATCGCCACTGTTGAAGTCACACAGGGGACCGAACCTGCAGTACAGCAGGACGGAGATGAGGCAATGGGCTCCGGTTATGATGATAAGGCGCAGTCTGCAACAGAGGCTGCAAGTAATAAAGGCAGTGACGATAAGCCTGTCGCTGTATCGGAGAACAGAGCGGATGAGAATCCGTCGGTTTCTTCCAATGCGGCAGAAAAGTTGGATATGAGCACTTTGAAAAAGCATGACGAAGCAGGAGCGGATACCGCGTACCATATTGCTCTGAAAGATGCAGGCATATCTGCGGATCAGGTGACAGAGCATCATTCGTCATGGCAGTTGGGGGAAGAGGATCCCGAATTCGACGATGTTCCGACGCCTAAGACCGAAGCTAAGGCAAGTGAAAGCTCAGAGGAAAAAGCAACAGAAGCAACAGCAACACCTTCCGCAAAGGCAAGTGCGGAAGCAACAGCAACACCTTCCGTGAAGGCAACAGCGGAGGCGACGACAACGACTTCAGTGAAGGCAAGTGCGGAAGCAACAGCAACCCCTTCAGTGAAGGCAACAGCGGAAGCAACAGCAACCCCTTCAGTGAAGGCAACAGCAGAGGCGACGGCAACACCTTCAGTGAAGGCAACCGCAGAAGCAACGGCAACACCTTCAGTAAAAACAGCAACTAAGGCTTCCGAGGGAACGGAAAAAGCTGCCGAAGGTTTTTACCTTGTCACTTTCAAGACCGCACGATATACTTACATATATATGATAGGTGAAGACGGTGAGATCCTTTCGGTAAGCCGTTCTGTCATCTGATAAGATAAAATCATTTCCCGGAGGTACTTAATAATGGCTTATCCTACACCGCATATTAATGCGACACCTGAAGATTTTGCAAAGACAGTTCTGATGCCGGGTGATCCGCTTCGTTCTAAATTTATCGCCGAGAATTTCATCACAGATGCGAAACTTATAAATGATATAAGAGGAGTTCAGGGCTATACCGGAACATATAAGGGAAAGCGCGTGACTGTTATGGCCAGCGGAATGGGAATGCCTTCCATCGGTATATACAGTTACGAGCTTTTTAATTTTTTTGATGTGGATAATATCATAAGGATTGGTTCCGCAGGAGCCTACAAGAAAGAGATCGCTCTCAAGGATCTTGTTATTGCCATGAGCGCATCAACGGATTCAAATTATGCAAGACAGTTTGAACTTCCCGGTACTTACGCTCCTACAGCAGATTTTACACTGCTTTCCGCTGCTGTGGAAAATGCGAAGAAACTGGGGGTTAGGTATAACGTGGGCAATGTTTTATCCACAGATGTGTTCTATGATGCTCAACCGGATGCAAATGCAAAATGGATTGAGATGGGCGTGCTCTGCGTCGAGATGGAGACGGCAGCCCTTTATATGAACGCTGCAAAGGCCGGAAAGAGAGCGCTGGGAATGTTCTCCATATCCGATCATCTCATTACGGGAGAGGCCCTTGGAGCCGACGAAAGAAGGACAAGCTTTACAAATATGATGGAGGTTGCTCTTGAGACTGCCATACAGTTCGAGTGAGCAGAGGTATACTCAAGCTATAGTAGTAGCGAAAGAAGAATTTCGGAAATCATTTATGATAATAAAAATAAGAAGATAATGATGTTGTAATCTGCAGGCATTTTCGGTATACTTGATTTTGGAGTATTCTGAGAATGCCTGTTATTTCATCTATATCTTGGGGGTAATAAAATGAAAGAACTCATGATAATGTATCATCCCGTTAAGAAGGAGATCAGATTCTTCGGACGGTTTAAAGGTGATTTTGTTGAGATTCCTTATGAGGACTGTCCACATCTGGTAAAGTACAGTCCGGGTTCGGGTGAATTCCTTTTGCAGAATCAGGGTTCGAATTTCTTTGATGACATCTGGGAGCAGTTTTCCAGGGAAAATGTCAATCTTACCTTCAAGGGAACCAAGATAGATTACGAAGATTTCCGCAAGAAGGTAGCGGATTATAACGAAGAGAAAGAAAAAGAGATATTTAAGATCGCTGATTATATCGAATTGCCCAATGTTTCCGAGATCTATGAGGCTATCAGCGATTTCTGCGGCGAAGCTCTTGAATCCTTTGATTCCCAGTTAAAGAATCAGGAGACAAAGCAGATGTTCCGTCTGCGCAAGAAGCTTTTCGACGAGCGTAAGGCTGTGCTTGATCAGGATGAGGTCAATCTCTGTCTGGTGGGTACATATTCTGCCGGTAAATCAACTTTTATCAATGCAATAATCGGTAAGCGTATCCTTCCCGAGAGTATCAATTCCGAAACTGCGAAGATGTACAAGATACGTAACGAGTACAATCCCCGCGTTAGTTTCGTTCTTAATACCACAAGAGAAGAGAAGCCCGATAATATACAGATAATCTGGAATGCTGCCATCAATCAGTTTGAAGTGACCAAGTCACAGAACTATGTAGAGGATGGCGTAAGGAAGTCTCTGGAAGCTGAGACGGCAACCGTTGCCGAGCTGGGACTTAAGCAGCATGAGCAGCTTTGCAGGATACTTAAGAAGTTAAATGATATCCCCAACAAGGAACAGAAAGACGGCTCCGGCTATATCAACGGTGTCATCGAAGTGGGATATCCCATCCCTCTTTGCAGAGATATCAACTTCACATTCTTTGATACACCGGGTACGGACTCCAATTCGTCAGAGCATCTGCTCATCCTCAAGGAGGCTCTGCAGCATCAGACGAATTCGATCCTTATCGTTATGTATGAGCCTACCAAGATGGAAGGTACCGGTAACTCGGTTCTTTACAAGCTGATCAACGGATTCCGCGACAGCAAGAAGAACGAGCAGGGCGTGTCCATAGATCTGGACAGATCCTTCCATGTCATTAACCAGGCTGATACCAAGACCAGCAAGGACTTAAAGCTTCTTCGCAATAAGAAGGTTGTTGTTTCCCTCAAGGAGGAAGACAAGATCTGTGACGAGGAAGATATGGAGTTGGATCTTTCGGAAGCAAGGCTCTTCTTTGTTTCATCGAAAGCAGCTTATATCAGTAAGGCTATTCAGGGCGGTATCGATCTTGATGACGAGCGTTCCTGGCTGGCTAACCATAAGAATGAGATCAATAATGAGCCGGCAGTGGATCCTTTCACAGAGAACCCTGCAAATATCAAGGCTGACAGCGGTCTCTTCTATCGTTACGATAAGCTGGCTAATGCGGATTTTGAGACTAAGCAGCTTATTGCGGATTCCGAGAAGGCAGCTAAGGAATGCGGCGGTACTCTCGACGGAGTTATCCGCAGAATATATATCAATTCAGGTATGTATGCCATCGAGCAGGAGATCATCAAGTACGCTCAGAAGTACGCCCTGGCTGTTAAGGCTAAGGGACTGTATGACAGCATAGAGAATCTCATCAATTTCGTACGTGTTGACTACGAGGCTATCGAGAATCAGGCAAGACTTTCCAAGGAGCATATCGAGAAGAATATCGAGATCATGAAGACAAGCATGGTCAAGGATATCGAGAATGCCCACGATGAATTCGTTGCCCGTATCACGGATGATTCACTTGAGACTCAGGTTGCAGAGATCAAGGAACTGGTTCACGAGATCGAGAAGAGGCAGGAAGCTGCAAGCCGTCAGGCCGATAAGATGCAGTGGATCGCGCTGAAGCCCGAGATCTTCGAGAAGAAGAACGAGATCATCATCAGTGAGCTTAACCGCTATCTGCAGGAGATAGATGATGTCTACAAGAGGATCAGAGGAAATATCCTTGCAGCTCAGGTTCAGGAGCTTAAGATCATCATCATCAAGAAGATCAAGGAATACAAGGGAATCGACGAAGGCCTTATCAGACGTATCGCCAATATCTCTGAGACAGAGATCCCGCCTTCAGAGCTTACAGCCCTTAAGATGAACGACTATATCAATGAGCAGAAAGCTATCCTCATCTTCAATACGATGGATAAGAAGGCTTACAAGCGCGATCTCGAGAGAGCATTCAATGCGCAGACCGTAGAACAGTTCGTAGCATATAAGGATGAGGTCATCCGCGTGGCACGTCAGCGTACAGCAGAGATGGTTGACGAGTTCAAGAACAATATCGACACCATTTCCGGTTCACTGGAACTCCTTGTTAAGGATGAGAACCGCGCTATCGAAGAGCAGAAGAAAGCAAAGGCTGTTCTCGATATGATCGGTGCTAAGGATGCTGAACTCAACCGCAAGATCTGGGGCGAGAAAGCGTAAATCCAAGGAGCGCTCGGTGCCCGAGATAAATAATTAATTTGCTTTAATACTTGACCAATATAACTTGACTAGATTTTAGACTATAAACATAATGCTTACAGAACAGAACAGAACAGAACAGTAATAGTTTTATAATAGTTTGTTGATCAAATATCGGGAAGATAAGGGAACCCTTATCTTTTCGATATTTTTTTGTTTTCACTAAGACACGAACATGCTTGCATGTTTGACATATTACTAAATGAAAGGACTTATGAGGGTAATGAAAAGAAAAATCAGAAAGTTGATCACAGGTATCATGACGGCATCCATACTGTCGCAGTTTCTAAGCGGAACTGTAAGTATGGCAGCAGGGATCGATGGAGACAGTGGATCTTCTGACAGTGCTGCAGTACTTGAGGAATCGGTAGAAGGCGATGAAGGTGAAGCATCTGTTGGTGACACTGCAGAGGATGTGGAATATGATGTCGATAATTCGAACGCTTCCAATGATGAAGATAGTTCAGCTACTGATAGAGCTACAGGCGCTTCTGATAACGACGAAGACTCAGCGAAGGATGACGCTAATGTTTCATTAAGTCAAAGCGACGAAGAAGAGTCTGCTGTTGATACCGTATCATCAGATGACGGAAGTGTATCCGCAAATGATAAGCCTATGACCGTATCATTTGGTGATGCGGGTGTCGTTGATGTACTTGATTCCGAAGATGAGTCAGACAACGCGAAGGAAGAGCCGGAAAATAACGACGATGAAATCTTTGAAAGAGGCGTTCTTGAGTCAGAGCTTTCAGGAGAACCTTACATCTTTGATTACGATTCCTTTCGCGTGGAATGGAAAGTTGTATCTCATTGGGAAGGTGCATGTAATGTAAGCGTCAGCTTAACAAACAAATCTGACGAGACTATCCATAACTGGAACCTCTCTTTCCTTTCTGAAGATGAGATCATTAATCCTTATAACGCAAGGATCACATCTGAAGGATGTAACGGAAACAAATGGACATTCAAGAACGCTGAATATAATCAGGATATAAGATCCGGAGAGAGCATACAGTTCGGATTCCAGGTTAAATATGGAGAAAGGATTGATATCCCGTTCTCTTATTCAATAGACAGCAGCGAGAAAAAAGTATCCGATAGTGATTATGAGATATCTGATCAGATAATCTCCTCCTGGGATGGTGGTGCTGTAGGTGAGCTCCACATTGTTAATAACAAGGATACAGCAATAGAAGATTGGACAGTTACCGTAAGAACAGATGCCGAATTTTTAACTGTTTGGGGTGGGAACATCAAAAAAGTATCTGAGGATACATATGAGTTCTCATGCCCCGATTACTGCCAGAATATCGCACCCGGACAGACGGCTGTTATTGGTTATCAGTTAAGCGGTCATGATACGGCTATAGAGATACTTGGACTTAAAGAATGGGGAAACAAGGATAATACTATAAGCGGTAATTCTATTAGCGACAACTCAGTAAGCAATAACACTATCAGTGAGAATTCTGTCAGCAATAATTCAGTAAGCGATAACTCTGTCAGTGAAAACAAGCCTGTCACATACATTGAAGGTGATGGACATCAGCATATCTTCATTGATTCTGAAGAGTATGAATTGTTAGAAGAAGGAATATATCTCCTTGATGTTTATTCCGATTCCATGACAGGATATATAAACTATGAGAATGAAAAACAGAACGGCAGTGACAATGAAAATGATAATGAAAATGAACCTAAAGTAGAATCTGTAAAACTTGAGATCTGTGACGTATTTGATGAAACCATCTGGGAAGGCGATATCTTATCTGATGATGGTTTTGAAACCTGGAGTGCTAAAGATACAGGTTTCGTACTCGGTGCTAATAATCTTATCTTTGAGGTTATCTTTTCTGATGACACTGCGTTAAAGGAAGAACTGATCATAATAAATCGTGAGGCTACCAACATTAAGAATACTTCTATAGAACTCACAGATGAAGACGACGATAACATCTATGATTATTATGAAAAGTATTTTGGTACTGATCCTGATAAGAAAGATACCGACGGTGACGGACTTGAAGATGGTGTTGAGTTGTTCCTTTTAGACACCGATCCTACAGATGACGATACGGATGATGATGGGATTAAAGATGGCGATGAAGATGAAGACGGCGATGGTCTCAATGTACTGAAGGAATATGAGCTTGGAACTTCTGACTTATCGGATGACTGTGACCTTGATGAACTAAGCGACGACTATGAAGTAAATGTTCTGGGAACAGACCCGACATTCGCAGATACAGATTTCGATAAGATAACGGATAAAGAAGAAATAGATCTTGGACTGGATCCTTTAAATCCTGACAGTGATGGTGATGGGATCATCGACGGTGATGAAACTATCACAAGAGAAGTATCAAAGGATTACAACGGAGAAGCGATCGATAAGGTTTGCGTAAGCATAGGATGCAAAGGAAGTATGGAGAATAAGCTCTTTATCAGTAAGGCTGCTGATAAGAGCGGTATACTTCATGATACAGCAGGACTTATTGGTGATTTCTATGACATCGAATGTGATGCTGATTTTGAAACCGCTGATATCGTCTTCAGCTATGATGAATCCATGCTTGGAGATAACGATGAATCTGACCTTCGTTTGATATGGTACAATGAGGAAACGAGAGAGTTCGTGCTTCTTAAAGACTCTGTTGTTGACACTGAGAATAATACAGTATCCTATACTACAACACATTTCTCAAAATGGGGCGTAGTTGATGCGAGGGCACATGAAGAGGCGTTTGATACGCCTAATACTCCCGGCATGTCTGGTACGGATAATCCGTATATGGATAATGATAAGTTTAAGTATATTCAAGACTGGTATGTCATAAGTCTTGACTTTACGGCATCTCCGGAAGATATAGAAAAGCAGTTGCAGGTTACACAGGCAATAATCGATCAGATGGATGGCTACGACTATCTGAATATTAACTGCTATGGATCTGAAAATATGTACTCGCAAGCCTGGTGCTGGGGATATCTTGATCAGTGGCCGAACGGAGAGTGGGCAAAGGGTGGAAAATTTGAAATCGATAAAAAATCCAATAATATAGATGAAATATTGGATTATAAAAATAATCATGTTTTTCTTGAGGAAGGATATACTTACTCGGGTTGTTTTGTAAGAGAATTAAATCGTATTGCGTTATATCAGGGGGATGGAAGAAAAGACTACGATCAGGCACACGGTAAAAATTACAAAGCTTATATTTTTTATTCGGGAAATAGTTGTGATGAACAGATAGAAGCGTGTCTGGATAGTCCGTCACGGTTTTCATGTGATATATCAATCAAGGACGGTATAAAAATTGCGGAAGAAAAGGATTTGATTATCAATACAATATCTATAGGGTACCCGTTAAACGATCCAAGTGAGTATATGGATGAAGTCATACCCGAGACAGGTGGAAAAAACTACAGCGATATCGATGGAATGGCTGATCTTGTAAATGAAGTAATTAAAGATCTGGACGATCAGAAAGAAGCTCAGAGACAGGGGGACTATGATGGTGATGGCTTGCCGGATGGACACGAGCTTGACGGAATGATTGGCGATAATGGACGTATATACTATTCTAATCCCTATACAACAGATGTGGATCATGACACCGATCATGACCATGTCCCTGATAATGTTGAAATGGGAGAATATGATCCTGCAACAGGAAAATACAAGGTTTTGAGTAATCCAAATAATCCGGAATCCATTCCGATTGTTGGCAATAAAGAGCCATATTATATAATCGGATGGTCCTATTCAAAAGATGAAGTCGAAAAGTTTGAGAAAAATTGGGAGTCTCATCATTCAGATTCAAATATAATAGTTAATCAAGATAATGATGAATGGACTGATGAGATGTGGGAGGAATTTGATAAAACTAATTCGTTTGCAAGGGCAGCACAGACAAAAAAAAGAGAACTAATAGATGAAGGGATTGACCCCAATAGAATAATAGTTGATCGCATAGATGACAATAATTCAAAAGACCATTCTCTTATGTTTGTTTGGAATGAAAAGTGGGCAAGTTATGATTCTATCATGGAATTGCATATGTTTACTCATGGGGACTACGGAAAACCAGAGGTGTATAAGGGAACAAGAGGTTATCTCGATGATGATGAATACAAACTTCTCGCGTTTAATGAATATTCCAAAGCATATTTTTATGGCTGCCATACGGGTAAGCATGAAGTAAATCCTGTTGGAGAGGATATTGGAGCACGTTTGCAAGTATTTGCAGATAAGCAAAGAGTTTT
>Ga0256407_10008925_pt1 | contig 14514 bp, 9 predicted proteins | sample RumenRJG_04DNA_FD_193489 | JGI IMG/M metagenome (GOLD analysis project Ga0256407, IMG submission 193489) | Bovine rumen microbial communities from Lethbridge, Alberta, Canada - RJG_04 | ecosystem: Host-associated > Mammals > Digestive system > Stomach > Rumen | place: Canada: Alberta | collected... | reverse complement strand
ACCGTAGATATCCAGGCAGTCGCCATTGGTAGTGGGAACATATACTTTTGGCAACATAGACTGCTGAATGTCGCATGCTGCTTGCAACTCACCCTCTATACGGCCTTTGGCCTCGTTCACCTGTTTCAGTTCCTCCATCTGATGCGCTAGTGATTGCTGCATAATACAGAACGAATGATGTAGCCGTTGCATCTCATCCTTGGAATGAATGGTGGGTAGGGTAGCCTGCAGATTTCCCTGTGCTATTTCGTCCACTGCTTGAGTAAACTCAGTCAGTGGGGCTATGAGCCGATGGATAAGTCGTCTCAACTGACCAGTGAGCACTATTAGTGTTATGATGGACACCATAGTTAGCGCCAACGACAATCTGCGCACGGTGATGGCATGCAGCAGACCGTGTTCCTGCACCTCTCTAATAAGCTTCATCAGGAAATAATCGCCCACATAGGCCGAAATGGTTAAAATCACAACCACATATATCACCACCCAGAGGCTGATGCGACTTGCAAGTGATTCCCTGATATGTAGTAGATTGGACATCCACATAGATCTCCTTATTTGCATAATCTCAATGCTGTAGGCTGTTTAGTCCAGTCCATACAGTTACGAACACGCAGGTCGGCATATGGTTCAGCATTGAAGATGGTAGAATTGATAGTCATCAGTTGTTCTGTTCCGTAAAGGAAGGAGAAAGGTCTGGTTTGTTCCATTGTCAGATCGATGGCTTCTTGCAACATGGTAACATTATTATGACAGTCAAATAGGAAACGGTCTGTATCGTGGTTGTCCAGGAACAAAACCAACTTGAAATCGGCAGGATATTTGGCAAAGTGGTCGGCAATCTTACTCTTGAGCGTTGCATTGCCTTTTATACCATGACCTGCATGGACTTCTTCCAGCAGGAGGTCGCGATATGCAAAGTCCAAAACACCATCCAATGTGCCTACGTAATCGGCCTGCAGGTTGTCTTGGCTAAATGGTTTGGTTTCCTGTGCAAGAAACTCGTTCAGTCTGTTCTCTGTCTTGAAGTACAACTGACTGGCCAATTGTGGACCAATGCCGAATGCCCAGACTTCTCCAAACACGACAATATCACTGCGAATGGCTTGCAGACTTTCACGCAAGCTCTTCAGGAATCTGTGCGGTTGTCCCAACGCATGGTCAATGCGGAAAGCATCTACTCCCATGTTGGCGAGTTTTTCCGCTTTGTCAATCATGAAACTGACCACATTTGGATTAGTAAGATTGAATTTGGGCAGGTCGCCATAGCCCAGGAACGATACAAATTCATCATTGCTCTCATTTTTGAAGAAGAACCAGTCACGGTTTCTGCCTCCGTTCTTCAACAATGCCTCCTGGAACATAGGAGCCTGATACCAGCAATGGTTTGGTACGAAGTCGCAGATAATTTTTAAACCCTTGTCATGAGCGGTGTCGAGCAACCGCTGATAGTCTTCCCAAGTGCCCAGATGCGGGTCCACTTCGTCGAAATTCAGGGTGTGATAACCATGATAGTTCGCAGATGCAAAGATGGGCGACAGCATCACAGCGTTAAAACCAAGCTCCTTGATGTAATCCAGTTTGTCTGTAACTCCCTGCAGATTTCCACCACAGAAAACGTTCTTACTTTTTGGTGGTATCTTCCAACCTCCATTAAATCTGTCAATTAGCAGATGATAGATGCGGTTATTATCGAACCATTCTTTCATAAAAATAACTTATAAAAAAGATATATGTTGTTTTATTCCTCCAGGCGTCCTGTTACACGAAGGTATTCGGTCTCGTAAATTTTAAGTTGGGTCTGCGCCTCGATGAGGTTGCTGCGTGCTTGTTGCCATTGTGATTGAGCATCAAGCAGGTCTGTCATAGTGCACAGCTGATTATCGTACTTTTGACGCATTACACGCAAGTTCTCGTCAGCCTGTTGTCTACCAACTATAGCTGTCTCAACCATACGTTGACCGTCTGTCACATTCTGAACAGCCTTGCGGACTTCCACACGCATGCCGCGTTCTAATTGCTGTAATTGCAGATGTGAATCGGCCAGGCTAAGCTTTGCCTTCTTTACCTTCTTAAGCTCAGCTCCCCAGTGGAAAATAGGCAATTTAAGAGCAAGTATGGCATAGGGACTACTACCTTTGAAAGTGTGGTTAAATCCCAGATTAGTACCATTAGGCAAATTCAGATCACCCTTCAGCTTTAAATTGTCATGATATGAATAGCTACCAATAAGTGCCAAAGTTGGTAGATAATTAGAACGCGCTCTCTTCACCTCTACTTCGCTTGCTTTAACCTGTTGCTGAAGCAAATGAAGGTCAGGACGGGACGAAAAATCTTCGCTTAACCCTAAATCTTGAGAATTAAGAGTTGAGGATTGATAATTAAAGATGGTATCTGTAGGTATGATAACCTGTTCCAAATCGGTACCAATAGCGTATGCCAGTGCCAACCCACATAGTTGTTCACCATTATGTGCCTTCTGCAACTGGTAACTGATTTCGTTCTGCTTAGTAGAGATGCGCAGGAGGTCGTTTTCTGTAGCCATTTGGACGTTAACACCCAATTGTACTTGGTCATAAAGTCCTTGCATTTGACGAGCGTATGCCTCCAGCATCTGGACTTTAGAACGTACAGAGATTAGCGTATAGTAGGCGTTATCTACGTCGGCAATCACTTGCTGGCGAATTTTACGCTGTTGCTCCTCGCTAACTGTCTGACCAATACGAGCAAGTCGGTTGGCTGCTGTTATTTGTCCGCCCACATAAAGGGGCTGAGTGATATTTACACCTGCAAGAAAAGTGCCTCGAGTCTGTAACGAAACACCCAAAACATTACCAATTTCAAGCAAGTCTTGATTCTGCATGTGGAGCAAAGTGAAGGAGCCGTCCACTTTAGGCAGATACTGGGCAAATGCTATTTGGCGATCCAGTTTTGCTTTATTAACGGCATTGTCGGCTGTCTTGATTTTCTCGTTATATTCAAGAGCCATTCTTCGACAGTCTTGCAGGCTCAGGGACAATGGCTGTGCATGGAGCCCAGCAACCGTTACCATTGTTATAATGGTCAAAATATATTGTTTCATGCTTTTTTTGGTTTTTGTACTTTGAAAATGGTGGAATATAAAATTGGCAGGAAGATGAGAATGATAAGTGTACCCATAGTCAGACCAGACATGATGCATACTGCCATAGAACCGTACATCGGGTCGGGAATAAGCGGAGCCATACCCAAAATAGTAGTCAGCGATGCCATGATAACAGGACTTGTTCGACTTACAGTGGCATTCACAACAGCGTCGTAGGCAGGAAGTTTCTCTTCATTCCGTAGGCGATTTATTTCGTCCACCAGAACAATACCATTTTTGATCATCATACCTACAAGACCCATTGCACCAAGGATTGCAATGAAAGTGAAAGGCATTCCCAAAAGAAGTAGTGCAGGAACAATACCTACCACGATGAATGGCAGACAGAATACTATAGTCAGTACTTGCTTCCAACTATTGAACAATAAAAGCATGATGACAAGTATGAATGCAAAGGCCAAAGGAAATAGTCCCAAGATAGAGCCGGCAGCTTCGCCAGAGGAACCTCCTTCACCTTGCCACGACATAGAGTAGCCTTGTGGCAGTTCGATGGCTTCGATGGCCTTGCGGATATCAGCCTCCACCTTCTTGGGCGTTGCATCGTCAAGGTCTGGATTCGGGTCACACTCTGCTTGAATCGTACGCTGTCCATTACGACGGAAGATATAGTCTTCTTCCCACTCCAAATGAATATCACTATTTACTGTACCCAAAGGAATACTGTTGGTCAACTTGCTTTCCACATCCTCAACACTTGTGGTACCAGCTATTAAGCCTTTGACATCATCTGGAGTTATATTCATATTCAATGTGCTCCATACAGGCATATTACTGATATTCTTAATTTTAGAACCATCCTCGTTGCGCACTTGCATCTGAACAATGATTCTCTTATCTTGATCGCTGATGATGCCAACAGGCATTCCGTCGGTAGCCGCAAGCAATGCGTCGGCTACGTTCTCGCGATTAAGTCCGCTACGTAACGCATCGGTCTGAACATAATTGGTTACAATAGCTTTACCTTTATTCTGCCAGTTGTTCTGAACGGAGTAAGTATCTACGTATTTTGAATTACGCATGATAGCTTCTGCTTGGTGTACCAATTCACGTAACACTTCTGGGTCAGGACCCTGGAATTCTACCTCCACAGTATGGGTAGTCGTGATGCTGAAGTTGTAGTTACGGAAACGGATATAAGCATCGGGATAAGCTGTACGCAATTGTGGGCGAATTTCTTTGATGACTTCTTTCATCGTCTTGAAATCCTTAGTATCAATAATAAGTTCACCATCATTGCTGCCACTAGTGTTCATGGGGCGAACCAGACTATAGCGAACAGGAGACGAACCCATTGAGGCTGTAACACGGTCAATTTTCGGGTTCTTCAGCAAGGTATCCGTAATTGCCAACAGATCTTCCCGTACACGATCAGGACTGGTCTGGTCGGGTAAATGATATTCAACCACAAACTGGCCATAATCAAAGTCGGGAAAGAAAACCTGCTTTACTTTGGTATAACCAAAAGCACAGGCTACTAACAAGACTAACATAATACAGATGGTGGTATAGCGGAAGTCTATGAGCTTGCTTATTAACTTGCGTGTCATAGCCTGCAGTTTCGTTTCTTTAACTTCACCATTACAAGCCTTCTCTTTCGGTCTCAGTGGCATCCAGGCTACTACACAAGACGGGACTTGTACCATTGCCATCACCCATGAGGCTAACAAAGAGATGCAGAGTACGAGGAAAAGGTCACGGCAGTATTCACCCGCTGTACTCTTGGAAATATAGGTAGGGTAGAATGTCAGCACAGCAATAACTGTTGCTCCTAACATGGGCAATGCAGTGTTGTTGACTATATTATATAAGTATGATTTAGGACCTAAGCCTCGTTTACGATCCACCAATATACCATCCATAACCACAATAGCATTATCCACCAACATACCCATTGCAACAATGAATGCTCCGAGAGAGATACGCTGCAAGGTACTGTCGGCTATAAGCAGAATCGGGAAAGTAACAAAGATGGCCAGCACAAGACTGGTACCGATAATCATACCGCCACGGAATCCGTAGGTGAACATCAGAACTACAATCACAATGAGTACAGACTCCAGCAGGTTCAGAAGAAAACCATTTACAGCACTGGTAACCTGATCGGCCTGAAAGAATATCTTGTCGGTCTCAAATCCTACAGGAAGACGATCCTTGACTTCTGCCAGTTTTTTGTCAACAGCCTTTCCCACATCGGGTACGATGGCATCATCATTTAAGGTTATGCAGATTCCGAGTGCAGGTTTGCCATCAACAAAAAAACCTCCTGTCTGCGGCTCTTTATAATTTCGCTCAACTTTAGCGATATCCCCAAGTCGCATCAGTTTGTCTTCGGTAGTACGGATATGCAGGTCAGCAATATCCTTTTCATCCTCCAATTCGTTGTTTACACGCAACTGCAGTCGGTCATCATCATTCTCGTAATTACCGGCATTCACAGTTTTACCTGCATTTTGTAGTCCTATCATCACCTGTGTAGGTAATATTCCTGTTCGTGCAAGTTTCTCCTTATCGATAATGATATTGATAACTTCGGGACGTGTGCCAATAATGTTGATTCGTTTAACACCTTTTACTGTAAGCAATTCACGGCGTACCAGCTTAGCATATTTCTCCAATTCTGCGTAGCTGTAGCCGTCGCCCATAAAGGCATAGAACAGACCATATACATCCAGCATGTCATCGACTACGATAGGAGCGTAGCAGCCAGAGGGAAGTTTCGACTGTACATCGTTAGCCTTGCGGCGCAGCTGGTCGAAGTGCTGCTCCATCTCAGACATCTTCACTTTTTGCTGGAATTTCACACCTATAATGGCCATGTTAGGACGACAATCCGTAGTCAGTTCCTTTACATCGGCCAGTGTACGCAATTCGTCTTCCATTACCTGTACGGCCTCTAATTCTACCTCATGTGCAGTTGCGCCAGGATAGACTAATACAACAGAGGCTTGCTTAACAGCAACGGCCGGGTCTTCCAATTTGGGCATCTTAAAGTAACTAAGCACACCAATTAAAAGGATTCCAACCACAAAGCTCCAAAATATAATCGGACGCTTGACGAAAAATTCTGTCAGTGCTCTTGCGTTCATATTCTTTGATTATTTAGTTGACAAATTGATTGTTTTCGTTTAAAGAAGGTCCCCTACATTCGTGTTCTTTTGTGTAACAATTTTCACTTTGTCCCCATCGTGGAGTGCCTTTACGCCAGCCTTCACTACGCGGTCGTTTGCAGAGATTCCATCAACAACAACTGCCATACCCTCGGAATCTACACCACTGACAGAGATAGCATGGCGCTTTACCACATCGCCTTGCTCAACCACCCAAACGTATGTTTTATTATTGTCTTCGAAGATGGCATGAGCTGGAATCGAGAAACCTTTAACAGTTTCAGATCCACCCATTTCAATATATACATCAACGTTAACGCCTGCACTAAGATGCCCGTCGATTGCAAACTTCACAGTGAAGAGTTGGTTAGCGTCGGCTTTAGCCAATACGCTTTTCTTGTGCAAGTTATACCTGTTACCCGCAGCTAAGCAATATGCTTCGGTAGTGTTGCTCAACATACGATATATATCATTAGGAATGTTCACCTCCACTTCCATGCTACGAGTATCTATAAGGTCCATCACAGGCAGTCCTGCACTTACCATTTCAGAAGGCTCAAAGTTAACCTTTTGGATAGTCCCGTCAACAGGAGCTGTCAGTTGAGTGTAGCTTAATTGGTTCTTGGCATTTTGTAATTTGATACGAAGTTGTTCCAATCCGCTTGTAGCTTTCTCGTAGTCGTTTCCTGGCAGGCTATTGGCCTCGTGTAACTTACGAAGTCGTTCCACTTCGTTTTTCAACTGATCGTACTGCGTCTGTGCAGCATCCACCTGTAGTTGGTAATCCTTTGTGTCAAGTGTGGCAACCAACTGGCCTTTCCTTACGTGCGCACCTTCTTTTACTAATACACGCATTATCTGACCCGGTGTGCGGAAACTTAGACTCACGGTACTGTTCTCTTTCACTACACCTGAAAAATTTTTCACCGCCAACTCCTGACGATTCAACGGTAGCACAGTCATTACACTGTGTACCTTCGCTTCGTTGACTTTCTTGTCGCTTTCTCCACATGCTGTCAGCAAACCAACTATTGCCAACGCAAAAACAGATTTTTTAATATTCTTCATTTTTATTTATGGTTTGATTATTAAATTTAAAATTCGTATCCCAAATCAAGGAAGAAATATGGTTTCTTGGTATGGTTGCTATAGCCGAATGTGGCACCAAGGGGCCCGAAGATAGTATTGTAGTAATAGGCTATCTGTCCGCCCAACAGCGTACGGTTGTCAAAGATTTCCTTTAACTTGTCAGATTGCTGTCCAGCTGCAAAACGTAATAATATATAATGGTTAGAACCTATGCGCTGCTGTCCCTGAAGCTGAACTGCGATGAATTGTTTTCCTACGTACTCCATGTTTCCGATTCCTGCAAAAGGCATCTGCTGTTCTACGTAGTGTCCGAACCAGTTTCCCCCGATGACGTTGCCGAATATGTGACGAACCACATCGCCGAAGAGCAGTCGTCCATAGACCATAGGTTGAAGGGTGAACCGCTTGCCAAAGGTGAACGACATACGCCAGTTAGCACTAACTTCGTTTAGGCCTGTCTGACCGTCAAGACGCAAGAAGTTGTCTGTTACATAGGCATACTCTGCTTTGAAGCGAGCACCTCGAGTGGGGAAGATCCAGTTATCTTCACTATTGTAGTTGGCCCGGGCACGATAGCTGAAGTAGTGGTCGTTATTAAGTGCCAATTCTGCATTTTTGTTTTCCGCCATCAGAATGTCACGGTATTTTACATAATCCCAGCGCAATCCTATCTGTAGGTTAAAGTGTCGGACATCGAAATTAAGCGGCAAAAATTCTGCCTGATGCTGATGGTATAGGATACTGTAGTCGTGGTCTCCCTTGATATATACATCTACATCGTTTCTGCGGAAAGTGTAAGAAACTGTAGGGCGTGTGAAACTGCGTGGATGGATGGTCCAACCCCCGTGTACCATTATACGCTTGCCCAGTCGGAGCGTTACATCAGCATTCATGGGAGTCTTGGTTTTAAATGGAAATTCTGCACCCACCTGCAGCGAAGCATGTTCCTCTGTATCGTAGCGCATGCCTGCATGTAATTGAACAGTCTTGCGTTCGCCTGCCGAGATGATAACACGAATACCTTTACCATCCGGAACAAAACGGCATTCGGCAGTCTGATAAAAGAGGTCGGTGCGCATACAGGTGGTTATTTCCTGAGCCAATCTGGCGTCTATGCTGTCTGCTTTCTGCAAATGGAACTTCTGGCGCAAGAACATCTCGGTCTGCGGATTCATATTCTCAAAAGTATAACCAGTGACGTACTGCTTCTCTGTCATTACCTGAGGACGAAGAGGTTGCAGAATAGCAGGGTGGAATGTGTCGTCTATTCCAATACGCTTTTTCAGAGCAATAATTTCGTCCCAATGACGCATGGCTTCTTCCTCGCCACGGTGGATGAGCGTATCGATGGCAGCTGAAGAAAAACTGGCAGAACCATAGCCTTTGGTGTTTACCTGCATGTGAAGGTCGGTGATGGCCAAGTTGTCCTCCACCTTGTTCTTACAGTTCACGTCCACAATCTGGCTGATGATGCTCATGGTGCCGCCCATGTCCTCTGCCACCTTTGGTGCACCTTGCACAGTAACACCGATGATTATTTCGGCTCCCATTTCTTTTGCAATATCGGCGGGATAGTTATTCTTCAGACCGCCGTCAACCAATACTTTATCACCTAACCTGATGGGTGAGAAAGCTCCGGGTATCGACATAGATGAGCGCATGGCCTGGGGAAGTCGCCCGCTATGGAAGTCAAATTCCGAGTTGTCTATAATGTTCGTTGCCACGCAGGCAAAAGGGATAGGCAGGTCTTTCGAGAAATCCAGTGAGTCGGTGTAGCCTGTGCAGAGATGCTGGAACAGTTCTGCCAGGTTTTTGCCCTTAATCAGGCCACCGGCGTTCTTATCACGTTTTCCTATGGTCAAGCCTGTTGTAAAGACATAGGTATATTGCCTCAGCCTGTCTCTGAGACTCTGGTTACGCAAGTCTTCCTTATCGCTGATGACATAACTCCAGTCCTGAGCCCGTGCAACAGAATCAAGCGCAATTGCATTATAGCCAATGGAATATAAACCACCGATGATACTTCCCATAGATGTGCCAGTAACAATATCTACAGGGATGCCGGCTTTCTCCAGCACTTTCAATACACCAATATGCGCCATACCCTTGGCACCGCCACCGCTCAAAACAACAGCGACTTTTTTCCTATTCACAAATGTACTGTCTTTCTGAGCATTCACTGTGTTTCCAATTAATATAGCAGCAAATGCCAACAATAGTAATTTTTTCATATTCTATATTATTCTTTTTTAACATTTCAATCTTTATTCCATCAAGGTCACGAACGTGTTCAAAAAAGCATTTCCGAGAATGGAAGAATTTCGGCAATCAGGTCGTTGGCTATCCCTCTGATTCATCATTTCAGAAAAAGTGAATGTATTTAATCTTTTCATGGTATGAAATTTTTAATTTTCATATAGCTTGTTAATTATCGAGTTCAAAATACGCAATTTTTTTTCAGATTCTGATGTCCTATATTTCCAGAAACATGATATTTAACATTTTTTATCATTTAATTCATGAATCATTTGCATAGAAATCATTTACCAATTTTTTCATTTGGACAATATATCTCTAATAGTATCTGAAATATGTTTTCGTGCCACTTCCGGAAGCATGGCTTCCTGTAGAGAAAAGCCCTCGGGATTGATGCATTTGACGTCCGAGAAACCGCTTTGCAAAAGTGCTTCTCTGTCTCTGATGCGTCCGGCAATGAGACATACTGGCACGTCACCTGATTGCTGCAACACGCCAACAGGCAACTTGCCCATAAGCGTCTGGCTATCTGCAGATCCTTCGCCAGTGATGACAAGGTCGGCATCTTTGACCACTTCGCTGAAATGTGCCGCTTCAAGTAGCACCTCTATACCAGGCTTGTATGTGGCATGCATGTATTGAAGGAAAGCATATCCTAATCCACCGGCTGCGCCCGCTCCTTCATCATTGGAACAGTCATAACCGAAATGTTTGGCTGATAGCTCTGCAAATCTTTTGGCACGCGCATCCAAACGCTCCACCATCTCAGGAGTAGCGCCTTTCTGCGGAGCAAAGATATGAGCTGCTCCTTTGGCACCGCAAAGAGGATTCTTCACATCAGAAGCAATGGTAAACTGAATATCTTTGAGCTCTGTAATATCATCAAACTTCCCACGATTGGCAAAGGTATCAATCAAGGCTCTTAGCATCCCTACACCTGAATCGCTGGTAGCACTGCCACCAAGTCCCACGATAATCCGTTTAGCCCCTTTCCTGACGGCATCTGCAATCAGTTGTCCGGTGCCATAGCTCGTGGCTAGCATGGGATTACGCTCTTCTTCAGAAAGAAGAGTTAGTCCACTGGCCTGCGCTATCTCAATGACTGCCTCTTGGTCGCGTAACAGATACCTGGCTGTAATACAGCGCATCATAGGGTCACGCACCGTCACTTCCTGAATTGTGCCACCAATAGCTGCATGGAAAGCATCTATAAAACCTTCACCACCATCGCTGACAGGTATCTGAACTATATCTGCATCAGGGAAAACGAGTCTAACGCCATCTACTGCCGCCTGATTAGCATCAGCAGAGCTCAGACAGCCTTTCATCGAATCTATGACAATGACTATTTTCATAACATATTTTTTAGCTACAGCAGCTGTGCCGTATTGCCGTTCTTACGCGGACTTCCGTTGATAAATAATGCTTTCATATTTTTTGTGGTTTTAGATTTTTTTTCTATGTTTCGTATATTTAGCCTTTACTTTAGCATATTCTCTATTGCCTGGTTATCCGAAAAGTACACCGATCGCTTCCTCTGAGAATCGTGTTTACAATCAGCACATCAAATTTGCTATTCGGCTCAAGTTGTGACAGAATATATAAAATGCTCTGGCGCGAACACTCGCATTGTTCTGGACAACTTCTTATTCCACATTTAACTTTAGGGCACGAACATTCCAAGTAACTCAGTTCATATACCTTCCCTGGGACGATTACTTTACCTGAATAGGATTTGTTATTGTACGCTTCCGCATAGATTCTGTCAAAATTCCCTTTACATTTGTCATATATTTGCTTATGCATCGGGAGAACAGAATATTTAACACATTCTATTGCCTCTTCTTGGAAATTAACATCTTTCTTCATGTATTATCTTTCAGTTTAATAAAAATTCCGATTTATCGTTCTTTTGATAATATATAAACAGCCCACGTAAGTAGAATGAACAATAGCAAAGGCGTAACTTCCTGTAAACCTCTCGACTTGGGCTGTAGGGTTATCTCTAATTGCTGAATCATACTGTATATCGTTAAGATGCGCCACAAAATTACTAAAAAAAGATGATTTCTTTCCACCATTGTAAATGAATGTATGTTATTTTGGCAAATTTCTAATGAAAATTGTGTAATTTTGTCCCCGTTATAAAATATATGATACAAAGAAATACAGACCAGATAGGAAAATTGTTCTGTTTCCTGACCGTAATATTGACATTATGCAGTTCTACGGTATTGGCTGCTTGTTCCAATTATGGCACTCCTACTGAACAGGATAGCATAACGCCTATTTCTGATAAGGTTTGGACTTTCAGCCAGAGTCACCCGGACGGATTCACGCTTGACATCCGCACAATGACAGAGCCAGCCGAAGGAATAGCAGTCAGTTATGCAGAAACACAGAACAGTCATTCACGCGACCAACTCGACAAAGTTGTTAGCCATGCGCTTTGTCATGATGGCTATGTAGGAGGTTGGCTAAATACTGGAAATGGCCTGTATTACTTTGACAGCACCAAGCTTTTCCCGGAAACATCACTCAAAGAAGCCATTCAGTTTGGAAAAGAGAACGGCCAATATTCAGTTTTCATCCTTTCTGCCAATTCAGATATTCCTGTTAATGGGAAGGTTGCTGAGATAGTAGAACGTGGCACATTGCTCGTAGGTACTACAGGTGACTATCGTCCTCTATCATTCTGTGAAACAGATGGGACATACTGGGGCTTTGGTATAGAAATCGCCAAAGAGATAGCTAGATACTTAGGTGTTGAGATTTCTTTCGTAAAGACTTCATGGCCTACTCTGACAGCCGATGTATTGGCGGACCCTCAGACTTTCGACTTAGCCATAGGCGGCATTACCATCACAGATACCCGGCGCGAGAATATGTTAATGAGCGAAGGTTATCTGGCTAATGGAAAAACGATTCTTTGCCGTGCATCAGAAGCAGACCGTTTCTGCTCATTGGCTGACATCGACAAGCCCGAAGTGACTGTAATGGTGAATCCTGGTGGACTTAATGAAAAGTTTGCCAACGAGAACCTGACTCATGCAAACATAGTCGTTCATCATAAGAACGAGGAAATACCGACACTTGTAGCCGAAGGTGCAGCCGATGTGATGATAACGGAAATTACAGAGGCTCCATATTATGTGCAGACTGACAACCGATTAGCAGCCCCACTATTGAACGCTCCATTTACTCATGGTGAAATTGGTGTCCTCATGCGGAAAGGACAGGAGGATCTCTTGCAGATGGTTAACAATGTCATCTGTCAGATGAAGTCCAACGGCTCTCTCCGGAAACTGCATGAGAAGTACGGCCTAGTATATGCCTACGATTAAAAAGAGATAATAACTGACGATCTACCTGCCTAAAGCATCTGCAATTCAGGTTTCGAGCGTGAACATACTTCTGAGAGACGACTGATTATCGGCACTTATGATAAGAACGGTTAACCTAATGCCATGAATTCAGCTGAGAGGAGGGCTGCTGTCAGTTCACCATTCTCAATGGCATATAGCACTTGATAGAACTTGTAACACACCCTTCTCGCCATGAAATCTAAGGCTTAAAGCCAGTCTGCCAGACGGCTTTGACACCTTCGCAGAAGTAGTAGAGGATATGGTGCCCTTGGACACGGCGACCGGCAGCCAGCTGTTCGAGTAAGGCAATGGTATATTCTTCATCATCACTGATGTCGCGAAACTTCTCAATGGCAGTATCGAGACAATCGTGGAATCGGCGCATTCGACTATTGCGCAGACTTTAGACCAGGTATTTCCTCTGGATAATTATAGTCGCTGATGCTCTCCTGCATAGGTCGGAATTCGGGTGTCGCTTCCGGTTCTGACGGAACGGTTAGGGCATTAGCCGATGGATTATAGAATGTCTCCGGATCGTAGCTCGCCTTGCAACTGGTTTCGAAGGTTGGCTCGTGCTCAGCCAACGGCGTACCTAATTGCGACGAATAGATGAAATGCAGTTTGCGGAAGGCGTTGAGCAATGCTGTTTCCGACGGATTGCTATCCGAAACCGTGAATGGACATACGATGTGGAGCGAATGACCATCGTGCCCTATAAAGCAGAGTAGGGTAAAGGGCTGCAGGGTGGCCAGTCGTTTATATTCATCAACGGTACTCATGTCGCACAGGTTTTCCAGCGAGAGCAGTATCAGATAGTTATAGTTTTTTGCTTTCAACTCTCCATTCTGTTTCACCCTTTCTACCGCAAAACACACCTCCTTGTTAAAGTTGTGTACATCTATGCTGGCGATAGGTGCCATCCCTCATGGGACGATTACTTTGCCAGTATAGGATTTGTTATTGTACGCTTCCGCATAGATTCTGTCAAATTCTATTAAAACTAACGGCACAGGTACTCATTTTTTACTTTATTATTCGTATCTTTGCAGCAATTATTAAAATAGTTTAGGAAATATAACAACTAAGTCATATATTAATGATAATTAAGTGATATGGTACAGCAGTTCGAATTCAGGGCAATGAGGCGCAAGCGCCAGCAGCTTTCAGAAAAAGAAAGCATTGGCATATTGCAGAAAGCAACGGCAGGCACTTTGGCATTGCTGGGTGACAACGATTACCCGTATGCCGTTCCTATCAGCTATGTCTATCACGATGGGAAGCTATACTTCCATAGTGCTTTGGCTGGTCACAAGGTTGATTCTATTCGCAAGTGCGATAAGGCATCTTTCTGTGTAATAGAAAAAGATGATGTTCAGCCGGAGAAGTACACCACTTTCTTCCGTAGCGTGATAGCATTCGGTAGAATCCAAATCATCGAGGACGAGCATGAGAAGTTGGAAGCGGCACGCATGCTTGGTAATCGCTACAATCCGAGCCAAGACAAAGCCCTGCAGAATGAGATTGAAAATGGTCTGTCTCGTATGTTGGCCAT
>Ga0256407_10008923_pt1 | contig 14518 bp, 13 predicted proteins | sample RumenRJG_04DNA_FD_193489 | JGI IMG/M metagenome (GOLD analysis project Ga0256407, IMG submission 193489) | Bovine rumen microbial communities from Lethbridge, Alberta, Canada - RJG_04 | ecosystem: Host-associated > Mammals > Digestive system > Stomach > Rumen | place: Canada: Alberta... | reverse complement strand
GATATTCCTTGCTGATGAATCCGGAGAATCTGAGTGAGACTTATCAGGCGAAACTCAAACAGTTGCTCTTACACGACAAACGGTTGGCAACCGCTTATCGGTTGAAGGAGGAACTGCGATTGATTTTCAAGCTGTCACCCGACGAAGTATAGGCTGCCTTGGATAAATGGCGGCGAAGGGCATGGTCGTGCAGAATCGAGCAGTTTGTTGAGCTGCAAAGAAAGATCAGGCGGCACAAGGACGCAATCATCGCAACCATAACCAACGGTATCTCCAATGCTCGAATTGAAGCCACAAACAACAAGATCAAGCTCTCTGTCAGGATGGCTTACGGCTTCCGCAACATCGACAATCTCATTTCGATGATCATGCTCCGCTGTGGTGGCTTAAACATTGGCTTACCCGGCAGAGCGCAAAGATTTTGACCCACACTTTCTAGGGAAGGCTCTAAAAAGATCTTCCCTAGAACCAGTGGTAAGAAATAGCAGTAAAGTAGAATAAAACTAAAGAAATTGTGAACGAATAAAATACAAAATCTATCGACAATGAGCCTCGATGCGTATGGTCACAGATAAGCCCTTTGATTAGGGTTGCTACAGCATTTAGTTTATACAATATACTCGCTCATTGTCAATAGCTTTCACCTCCATTAACGCGAGTTATTCCCACCCACACTATCTAGTGAGAACTCAAAAATCTCCGTGCATTTTTCATTTTAATTCTTAACATTTATTTGCAGGACTCTTATGTTTTATTTGGTTTTCAATCCAAATAACTGCATTTTTTGATGCGGTTCCATTTTCAAATGGATGAATATAATTAAATAAAGAATGTATTCTCCTTGTTAGTTCTTTGTCATCAGTATTAATGATCTCATCAACTAATTCATCATTTGATGTACATTTCTTACATGGAATCATATTGTATAATTCATTAAATCCTCGTTTTTTTGTATAGTTATCTAAATCTTTTGCATATATATATATTGGTTTGTGCAGTAATGAAAAAGATAACAATACCCCAGAATAATCAGATATTAATACATCTGCAACACAATACAAATCACTAGCTTCAGGATAATCGGAAACATTAATAACATTATTTGGCAAATCTAACTCGATATTTGTTGAATTCAAAACATTAGGATGTAATCTCAGAAAAATGACTACTGGATTCTTATATTTTTTTTCAAAAGCATTTATCACTTTCTCATAGTCAATATTATAGCATTCAACTTTATTATTATCTCGGAATGTCGGTAAATATAGCACTATTTTAGTTCCTTCCGTAACCGAGTAGATGGATCTAATTTTTATATTTATAAACTTGTTTTCGATGTCATCAAATAATACATCATTTTTTGGCTCCCCTATCTCTAATAAATGTGCTTGTTTACCTAACCAAAAATATTTTTGAATTTTTTTAGTCATATATTCACTTGATGATATAATTGCATTTAGAATTGTTCCATCTTTTTTTGCCTGCTCAACATACTGTTTATCAAGTTGATCTTCTACTTCCTTCTCAATTAATTTAAGCGGATATCCTCCATGCCAAGTCTGTAAATATTTTTGCGTAAATCTTTTTTTTGGATGCTTAACATTTCTACAATTAAACACCCAAACTTTTGCAGTAGACAATTCACGCATTGCCTCAATGGTACCGTACGTAACTTGACGAATTTGCTTAGGCATATTTTCTTTTTTATTTGTGAGCCAAACCAAATCCCAATCTAATTGTTTTCGAATTATTTCTTCAGCAATCGCCTTAGGATTATCTCCATATCCTCTTCCGAGAAAATTATCAAATACAATTTTATTTTTTTGTATTTTTAAAAACCTAAAGTACCATTTATATGTTTTTTTGTTATTGGTCTTTCCTCTATATCTCCATTCTACAAATCCAATATACGTCGGCATAATTCCTGTTTTATATAATAATTGTTTGAATACGCCGTCACGCAAACAAAACCTCTCCTTTAGAACAAATTACCAAGTCGGGTAATCGCACATTACCCCAATATCTTTTTGACCAAAAAATGTTCTTTTTATCTTTATCCTCAATTAAAATTTGAATTCGCGCATATGGATTATCATAAGTAAAATAGTTTCCGGTATAATCTTTTTTTACTATTTCAAAACTTAAACAATACTGATCTTCAGCAAGAGAATCTAAAAAGCATTTGAACCGAATCTTGCTTTCTGTATTCTTTTTTATTTCAAAAGGCTCAGAAAGTGCTGCTGCTATTTTCTCGGTATTATTTTTATCCTTCACTCTAAGAATTAGTTGAGCGCCCTGCAAATCAATATTTGAATGAATATGAATTTCTAATATAAGTTCCTCTGTTATATCGTATTTTGCAATAACCTTTCCAAACAATAAAGCTGAACGGATAAAAATATCCTTACCAAAATGATAATCGCGTTTAACTTTCTCAAAATTAAAAATCACAGGGAAATCAGTAGAATCAGATGTCCCCATATAACATCGTATAGCATCTTCAACATTTCCTTCATAAACTACTCTACCGTTATTTAAAACTATACATTTATCACATAATGTCCTAATTGTGTTCATATTATGAGAAACATACAAAACCGTCCTACCATCTTTTTTTGCTGCCTCACGCATTTTTGACAAACACTTCTTCTGAAAAGCCAGATCACCTACCGCAAGAACTTCATCCATAATCATTATTTCTGAGTCTAGATGAGCTGCAACTGAAAAAGCCAGTTTAACATACATTCCACTAGAATAACGTTTGACAGGAGTATCAATAAATTCTCTGACTTCAGAAAATTCTATGATCTGCTCCATTTTAGCATCTATTTCCTGTTTGGTCATACCGAGAATAGCGCCGTTCATATAGACGTTTTCACGTCCTGTCAGTTCTCCGTTAAAACCTGTTCCGACCTCCAGCATAGAAGCGATACGACCGTAGATATCAATTTCTCCCTCTGTTGGTGCTGTTACCTTTGACAACAGTTTTAACAGAGTACTCTTACCTGCGCCGTTGCTACCGATAATACCGACAGCTTCTCCCTGATAAATTGTCAAATCAACGCCGTTGAGTGCCATGAAGGTTTGTCCTTTTATACGTTCACCTTCACCTATTTTTGTATTAGGGTCTTCCTTGCCACGAACACGTGCCAACCAACTTTGCAAATCAGCTTGCAAAGTACCTCCGCCAATCTGACCGAGGCGATACATCTTTTTTACTCCGGATACCTGTATAGCAACAGGTCTGTTTTCGTTTGTTTCTGCCATTTTTCCTCCATCACACAGTATCCATGAAAGTTCTTTCAACCTTGTTAAATACCATAATACCAATAAACAGCACAACGATAGTAAATCCCCATGAAGCCATCAGACTAACAGGTTCAATTGTTCCTTTTCCTAATACCGCATATCGGAAAACCTCAACAGGACTTGTTATAGGGTTGAAAATAACCAAATTTCTTAAAATTTCATTTCCATATCTTTGATCCAACTGAGCCAAAGGGTAAACAATTGGACTTGCATACATCCAAAGTGATACGCCAAAACCAACTAAAACAGACAAATCTCTGTACTTGGTAGTTAAACTGGAAACAATGACACCCAATCCCATCCCCATTAATCCAAGATGAATTAATACCAAAGGAATAAGTGAAAATGCCCACCAATTAGGTTTTACTCCACCAAAAATTACAAAAAACAACAAAGCAACAATGACCAATAAGAACTGTATTATAAAACGAATAACTGATGATAGAACATTCGATATAGGTATTGTCAAGCGAGGAAAATAAACTTTTCCGAATACTCCTGCATTTGCTGTAAATGTGGAAGCATTATTTGTCAAACATGTAGAAAAAAAAGTCCAAATAGCTGTGCTCGTAAGATAAAACAATAATGGTGGGACATTATCGGTTCCCATTCCTGCGATACCACCAAATACAAATGCGTAAATAAAACTAGTTATCACTGGATTAATAAACAACCAAGCAGGTCCCAAAATTGTTTGTTTATAGGTTACTACAAAAGATCGTTTAGTAAACAACCATATTAAATCTTTATATTGCCACACTTCTCTGAGCTTTAAGTCAAACCACCTGTGTTTAGATGAAATATGGGAATGATATTTTTGATAATTGCTTTGTATATCTAACATTCGAATCTCCCTATTCTGGAATACTATTTTACAATTCTCAGAAGCCTAGAATATACTCTATACTTGATAAAGTATAAGAAGTTGTAGAGATAAAGGCTTACATTATAAGGTTTATCTTCATTTAATTGTTCTGCGCATTGATTCAGCGCTGAGTAATAATACTTCTTTTGCTCCCAATCAATTTTACCAAACAATGGTCGATTTTTCAAGAGCATTGTTTTCATATTCTGATAAAACTTTTCTTTTTTCATCGTACTAGTCAACGCACCGTCATGAAACCGATAATCATATAATATCTGCTCAATTACCATGGTATTATGTTGAGAACACATGCGCTGCCAATAATCAAAATCCTCAACCAAAAAAAGTCCAGCATCATATTCTCCTGTTTGAAAATATGCGTTTCGTGTATACATAAAGCAAGCCCCAACCGGATTTGACCCTATCAACTGCTTTATACATTTTTGATTGACTCTATATGTGTCCGTAACAAAACCCTGCTCATCAATTACATTGCATGATGCAAACACAAAGTCCGCTTGATTATCTTTTAATGTCTTTACCATTGTCGTAATCGCTTCTGGTAAAAAACGGTTATCATCAGATGTCCATGTCAAAAAATCTCCTTTTGACAACGAAAACCCTCGATTTAAACTCTTGGGAAGCTTTAAGTTCTCTTCATTGCGATAATAATGAATTCTATTATCTTGTTCAGCATACATCCTTGCAATAATAGTTGATTTATCTGTAGAACAGTCGTCAATAATTATCAACTCCCAATTCTGATACGTTTGAGAAAGAACACTGTCAATACTTTCCTGAAGATATTTTTCTCCATTATATACCGGCAAAACGATGGTTACTAAATCGTTCAAATAATCACCTATTCACATAAAATATCCGCGATTCTTTTACAGGCAAAACCATCTCCGTAAGGATTTGAAGTCCTGCTCATTTTTTCATATTCAGCCTTGTCCGTCAAAAGTCGCTTAAACTCTTGATAAATCACTTCTTCATCTGTACCAACAAGCTTTAACGTTCCTGCATTGATTCCCTCTGGTCGCTCAGTAGTATCGCGCATAACTAAAACAGGTTTACCAAGGGATGGTGCTTCTTCTTGTATTCCGCCGCTGTCAGTTAAAACCAAGTAACTTCTCGCCATGAAATTGTGAAAATCCAATACATCCAACGGCTCGATAATCCGAATCCTGTCATCACTTCCAAGCTCTTCTTCAGCAGCCTGTCGTACCGCAGGATTCATATGAATCGGATAAATAACCTTTACATCAGGTGTTTCATCCACTATTCTGCGAATAGCACGAAACATTTGGTGCATAGGCTCACCAAGATTTTCACGGCGATGCGCGGTCAGCAAGATCATCCTGCTATCCTTTGCCCAATCCAAATCCTGATGTCTGTATTCATCACGTACTGTTGTTTTTAATGCGTCTATTGCAGTATTGCCGGTGACAAAAATGGATTCTTCCTTTTTCCCCTCTTTAATAAGGTTGTTCTTAGAAATCTCCGTCGGTGCAAAATTATATTTCGCAATAATCCCCACTGTTTCACGATTGAACTCCTCAGGATAAGGAGAAAAGATATTGTAGGTCCGCAAACCTGCTTCAACATGTCCAACTGGAATTTGCAAATAAAAACACGCCAAAGCTGTAACAAATGTAGTTGTCGTGTCACCGTGTACCAAAACCACATCTGGTTTTTCCGATTTGAGTACACTTTTTATACCATTTAATACATTTGTTGTAATGTCAAACAAAGTTTGTTTGTCTTTCATGATTGAAAGATCATAATCAGGATGAACATGGAATATTTCAAGCACCTGATCCAACATTTGGCGATGTTGCCCGGTAACACATACTTTCGTTATAATATTGTCTCTCGTCTTTAGCTCATTGACTAAAGGACACATTTTAATTGCTTCCGGTCTTGTGCCAAAGACCACCATAATTTTTTTCATATCATATCACACTTGAAGAAAACTTCCAAAATAAGTCTTTTTTCCATTTTTTGATGTTTCAAATTTCATTCTCCAGGACAACTTAAAGAAATCCGTATCTGAATCAGTCACAAGTTTTTGGTAAGCCTTCTCATCAAATACTTCATTCATTCTGTTCTGAAGTTCCTCTATCTGCGAATTATTGTATGGTAATTCATCCATGAGTCGTGTTGCTTTTGGGATGTTTTCATATATCAGTAATAATATATAATCTACCAGCAAATAGTCAATTAAGTAATTATACTTCTCCCAATATACAAAAAACATATCCTTTGCTGCTCGTTGAATAACACATCCTTTTTTACAACCGTTCAAAAAAGATGTCCATCGATATTCTGACACATATCCCGTATTCTTTATATCTCTTTTGCAGGTAAAAAACTCTCTTTCGAAAATACCTTCAGGGATGGCTGTTGGTATAAAAATTGTAGCGTCTATCCACAATCCGCCATAATCAGCAAGTAAAGCCATACGCAAAATATCCGAGAACTGCGCGTTAGTAATCGTTCCATTTATGTATTTCTCGTTGATATAATTAGGAAAAGAGTAATACTTTGATATATTATCTGAAGTAATTAAATGTACAGGATGAGAAGTTGACACTCTAATACTGTCAATACACCTTTTTACAATATCAGGTGCATTTTTGTATCCTTGCATCCAAAGCACCCATACAGGTGCTTGACTATCATATAATACCTCAGTATCATCATTTTTATACTTTTCAATGATGCTATAAAAATCAAGACATAGTTTTTTGGATATCTTTATCTGAACTCTTTTAGATGCAATTGAACCTATCGATGTTCCTTTAAATACCGAAGCAATAAAACGATAAAACCCAATGCTTCCATTATGATGTCGCGCATCCTGCCACCATACCTGCAATGGTACTTTTATTCGGTTGTCAAATACACTTTTCAGTCTCATTTTCTCCCTCTAATTATCTACTCTTGATATTTTTAATTTTACAAATGATATCAAATCCAATTGTTGTATTAGACATTCGATGGAGCAGGGCTGTATTAATACTCATTCCAGAAACATCCGCTTTTGAAACATAGATTGAACCTCTAATTCTTTTTATCCGTTTTTTACCGGTATCATCTATATCCGCATCCTTATTGTTGAGCAAAGATTGATATTGAAAAAAGCAACACAAACTCAGGGACAACTTTGCTTTTCGATACAGTCTGGGATAGTATTCACGAACAAAATCCAATCTGTCTTTCACTCCCTCTAACATATCTATATGCTGAAGGCTAAACTGTCCCATTATACCCGTCGGACGTTGAAAATAGAAGTAACACTGGCGATGAAGGTATACGATTCGTTCTGCCCTTGCGAGCGCACGAAACGTAAAAAATTCATCTTCGTGCAATTTGCCTTTTAGAAACAATAAACCCGTCAGAATGCTTTTGTGATATACTTTATTCCAAGCAACTGTTCTGACACCAACATCATCAATTGTATTCTCAATTGCTTTTTCAGCATCAATAACATCATATTCATCGGACAAATCTGGTGAAATCTGCTCTGAATAAACATTAATAAAATTAAATGCACCAATCTGCGCGTGAGTTTCCTGTATTCTTTTCATCATCAATGAATATGTATCCAAATCAATCCAGTCATCGCTGTCGATAAAACTTATGTATTCTCCCTTGACAGCAAGCATACCTGCATTTCTTGCATCTGATAAACCTCCGTTGAGCTTATGGATTACCTGAATTCTGCTGTCTTTTTTTGCCCATGTGTCGCACACATAAGAACAGTTATCAGGTGACCCATCATCAATTAGAAAGATTTCTATGTTTTGATATGTCTGATTTACAAGACTATCAATACATCTGTCAAGGTAATCGAACACTTTATAGACTGGGACAATTACACTAATTAAAGGATTATTATCCATATTTATCTCACTTCGTATTTATTATTCGTACCTCTAGCTCTTGCGTAAAATGAATGAATCCAACGAAAAAGCTGGGGCGAAAAAGAACATAAACGATACTTTAAACAAATTGATTTTCCATGTCTGCCGTTGAATAATTCAGATTTTAAATATTTCAGTTCGCTTTGACAATAATTTATAAACTCATCAATATAATCCACTTTTTCAGAATTTTTCATTGACGCTCCACTGATATATAAAGTAGCTAATCTTCCATATATAATATCAGCAAGCTCGTAATCGTCTTTAACTTTAGTCAACAAAATCTTTTGAACTTTCACAGGATCATACAACTTGTTTGGACTAAATCCGGAAGTTGCAGCAGAACCTTTGCGTAAAATATAGTGATATGGACAAACGTCCTGATAAACAGATTGTGTTGCAATATCAAAGAAATAGTAATTCATTAGTAAATCTTCATTGATTGTAATGGAGGTATCAATCTGATTTTGAGCAATAACAGATTTAACTATTTCTGACTTAATCAGTTTATTCCATAAGCCAGGCTCTACATATTCACCACTAAGTAAATCCTTCAACCCCTGATGATGATTCTGAATGATTATTTTATTTGTGTTATAATAGTAATCTACTCTGCTAGGAAAAATCATTTGATAACCACAATGAGAAATATCTGCATGATATTGCAAGGCGTTGTTCATCAGGGTTTCATACATCGAAGGCTCTATATAATCATCGCCGTCAACAAATCCGATCCAGTCACCTACAGCAACTTCTATTCCCTTTAATCTTGCTTCCGTAACCCCACCATTGCTTTTGTGAATAACACTTACTCGGCTGTCTTGATTAGCAAAATAGTCAAGAAATTCTCCACTATAATCAGAGGAACCATCGTCTATCAATATAATTTCAATATCTCGGTATGTCTGCTGTCGAATACTTTCTATTGTTTGTCTTACATAATGTTCTATTTGATATATCGGAACAATCACCGATATCTTATTCTGTACCATCAATCTATATATCCTATCGTATCTTTTAATTCATTTTTTTGTTTAATACGCAATTCCATTGACACGTTATTCCTAAGAGTATAACTCCCGTCATACACTGGTGATTGTAACATCCTTTTTTTTTCTTTATTACGATACTCATCCAATGAACAAATCACTCTTGCAGGTGAACCGACAACTACACTATTTGAAGGAATGTCATGTGTGACGGTACTGTTAGCTCCAACAACCACATCATCACCTATTGTAACTCCAGGAAGTATTACTGATTCTGCGCCGATAAACACCCGGTTTCCTATAGTTACCCTGCCAACTTTTGTATAGTTTAAAATAGTTTTGGTACTGGCATCATGACAAAGAATATGTACTCTTGGTGCTAAAGTTACATTATCACCAATTTCTATCAACCAACAGTGGCTGGGATCCAAAATAACGCCGTTTAATCTACTAAAGCTTTTTCCAACTTTCATCCCCAAGGAAACAAGTTTTTTTGTTGTGTATTCACCACGCAGACGATATAACAGTTCTTTGATTATTCCCATAAGCTCTCCTTAAAGCCCCATCAATATCTGTTCAACTGCTTTAACAGTGTTTTCAGTGCTAAAATCCTTACCTCTGATTTCCGCCTGTAGCTTATAATGTGCAAGGCGTTCAGGGTTTTCCAATAAGGATTTGATTCCTTCGTACATGGCATCTTCACTATTTTCAGTGATAACACCGTATTCATTGTGTTCACCAAGCATTTCCTTCATACCCGACACCTCAACGGTGCAAACAGGAGTTCCGACGATAAGCGCCTCCGTCACTGCAGTTGAAAAACCTTCTGACAGAGAACTACAAACGAATAAATCACATTTTGAGATATATTTATACGGGTTAGTATGATACCCAAGGAAAAAAAATGTATTATCTAACTGGTTAGTTCTCAAATACGCGGATATTTCTTTTTTTTGAGATCCGTCACCTAAAATATAGATTCTATGACGAATACCATTGTCTAATAATCTCTTATGTACTCTTGCAAGCCGATCATAACCTTTGACAGGCTCTATTTTGCCGACAGAGCACAGATTAAAACAATCTTTATCAAACTCTATATCATTAACAGGTTCCATTGATTTTTGAAAAACGTCTTTCGTTTCATTCGTATTATATAATACTTCAATTCTACCTCTGTAACCAATAATTTGACAAAAAAAACGCTTTACCAACTCAGAAACGCAAACAATTACATCAAATCGGCAAAACAACTCCTTTGCTTCTTCAAACCCCCGAAATCCAACCTGCGCTGTTTCCGGTGAGTCAAAACGACAATGTATCCAGCAAATCTTTTTGGTACCCTGATCTGAACAACCCGCAACAATCCGCGCAGTCGGACCTTCCAGATAGGAAACAATGATATCGTAATGATCTTTAATAAATAGTTTATACAAAGTCTTGGGTTGAAACATTTTCAAAATCTGACTATTGCCTCTAAACGTTTTTTTGAAGCAAGACTTGTATGTAATATTTTTTTTCAAAAACTGCTCATTGACACCGCCGCCAAATAATGTCTGAACAGTGATATCAAACTTTGATTTGTCCATGTTGTTGACGAGGTTGACTAACACCTTCTCTGCACCGCCAACAGACAAATTCGGAATAAAAAACAGAATCTTTTTCATATGTTTTCTTTCCTTGTGTTTTGATAAATAATCCACCTCGATAGAAGGAAGCCCAAAGGCAGACATATCCATGCTGTTGCCGGACATGGACACTTTGAAATAAAACCCTTTCGTTTTGCTAAAATACAAGAAGAATCATAATGGATACAGCTTCTCACCTTAAATCGGAATGGTAAATCAGGAAAAGATAAATACAATAACCGAATTTCCGCAAAACTATTCGGGCTACTATAGTATTGCCAATACATATTATTCGTCATTCCAGTTTTTTGATAGTCGACGTATACAAGGTTTTTGTTCATTATAAGAAAATCATAATGTTCGGAAATTTTCAGATGCAGATAATGCGGATTAAAGTTTTTTTCTCCTTCGAATGAACCCATAGGAGCAACCTGCTTATAAAGCTCTGAACGTACGACATGTTTCTTGTCTCCGTAGACCGAAGGATATCTTCCCACCATAACATCAATTAAATTGATTGATGTTTGATTATCAGGATAAAAACCACCTATATTCTGATTGGTTTTAGCATCAAAATCCAAACCTGTGATTCCTGCATATTTATTAGTACCGTGTTTCTTCCAAAAATCCAATATCAGTGACACAGCATTGTCAGGCATATAGTCATCGCTGTCTATACAAACTGCAAGTTCTGTCTCAAGATGCTCGATTGCAGTGTTATATGCAGTATGTAATCCCCCGTTTTCTTTATAGAAGTAAAAAATTTCAAAGGAGTTTTCCTTCTGAATCCAGCTCTGGACAATCGCTTCTGTGTTATCTGTAGAACCATCATCTACTACAAACCACACAAAATCTTTGCTGGTTTGACGCTGCAGTGAGCGATAACAACGTTCCAGCAAGGATGCACGATTATATGTTGGTGTAAAAACGGTCAATGTTTTCATAAACTACCCTTTAGCATATACTTTTAAGATTTTATACATTAGATTAAAACCTAATAGCTTTTTGAAGCGATATACAATTTTGACTTTACGGTTCAGATGAAAATCAAGTAGCCAACCGTATGATTTCATTTTCGTAAGCAATGCCTTCGTACGTCTATCATCCTCGCAAAGAAGCGCTACCTTTAAAAACGTGATATATTGATATGCAACATAATTATAATACAAATCCCTGAACTCACTCGGATTAATGTCCTTGCCTAGTTCAACACAACGAAGAATATTGTCGGAAAGCATCTCTAAATTCTCGTATTTAATATTATGCACTATTGATTCTTTTCGTTGTCTATAGCAGTAAAAGCTATTTGGATAGACTGATATGCTTTTAATGCATTTCAGTAATCTGGCACTCCAGTCAATATCCTCTGATGTAATACCTTCTTTAAAATAGAGGTCGTTTTGTTTTACAATTTCCGCCTTTACGGCTTTGCAACAAGCAGAAGATACATAAAGCCCATGAATTAATAATTCTTTGAGCACTTCATTTTTCGATGTTCCTTTTTCGTGATACTCAGAAAAATCAATACCATTTCCATTGTCGCCCTTACCATCTACATACTCACGATAACCGTAGCAAATTAAGTCAGGATTTTCCTTGGCAAGTTCAAAAATATCAGAAAGTACATTCTCATGACTCCAGAAATCGTCACTGTCAAGAAACAATACATAATCACCAGTTGCACATTTTATTCCAATATTGCGTGCCGATGATAATCCTCCATTTATTTTATGTACTAAGAATATCCTACTATCTTTTTTTATATACTTCTCACATATTTTAAATGATGTATCCGTTGAACCATCGTCGATCAGAATAATCTCTATATTATTGTATAGCTGAAACATTAAACTTGATAAACATTGATTTAAATATTTTTCGACATTATACACAGGTAAAATAACACTTATTTTTTTTTTCATACATCACACTGTCCCTGTAATAATTCCAAATATAAAATATAATAGATAAAAAAGTATAAAAAAAGCTCTGATATTCTTTGAAGTTTTTTCATCAAAGACACTTTTTGATAAATAGGGAATCAAAATATAATTATAAATTGCTGTAAATCCAGGCAAACGACCTGTCATGATTCCGCTAGTTAAAGAAGCAATTGTATACAATATAACAGTTATTGCAGACATATTGACAAGAATATTAATTAATCCATTATTGTTTGTTGCAATTCTTTTTCTTCCTACAAAAGCTATAACAGTCGGAATAGCTGCAATAACAATCCGCAGTGGATTTGATCCTTTAGCTGATTGTAGCGTTTCCTCACTCATCCAGTCCGAATTACCAACATAGAAATATAGGACAACAGCTAATACTATCAACGAAATTATAGTAATTTTTCCCCACGGTTTGAATTGAACTAAAAAAACAATCGGTATCATTATCAAAGCCGCCTTGTGGACTGACATTGCAATCAGAATAACAGCAATCAAAGGAACATATTTTCTTTTTACCAATAAAGGCAATGCCGCAAATATAATACAAGATGCAACAAACTGTCTAAGTCCATTCATCATCCATCCGCTGTAACATCCTGATGCAATAAAAAGAAAAACAGAAAAGATATAATCCTCAGAATATTTACGATAAATTAAGACAAGCGGAATGCTTTGCAATAATCCAAACACAATTCGAACACTATTACGATCGCTTCCTACAAACTGCTTAATCAACACCTCAATAAGCAGAAAGCCAGGGCCTTTTTCGTTCGTCCACCAATTTCTAAAGACATCAGCAACCGTTGTATCTAAAGACTCAAAACCAATTATATACGCCCAGATATCACCTCTTATCTCGCCCAAACTGGTAAACAAAAACACCGGCAAAAACACAACAGCAGCGAAAAAGAAATTATATCTCTCTGTTTGCTGCCCTAGAACAGTTTCCGGCTTTTTGGGTTTTGCTGCATAGGCAATAAGAGCTACTAGTCCTATCCATAATAATAACCATATATCACTTTTGAACATCGGCTACATCCAACTCTACTCAAAATAAATCGCTTCCAGCTCCCTTTTTACCGCTGTAAAGCTGTAATCCATAGCGTACTGACAGGCAGTCTGTCCAACTCTTTCGGCTAATACTTCATCGTTAATCAGTTTCAACACTCTGTCTGCCATTGCCTTATCATCATTTGCAGATACAAGAAAGCCTGTTTCTCCATCCTGAATCAATTCCTTATGACCGCGGTTAATACTTGCGACGATCGGTGTTCCCGACAGCATAGCTTCGACAATATTAAGCGGCAGACCCTCTCGGTAACTGCATGACACCAAAGCATCGACGATATGCTGGTAGTCCTGCAAATGTGTGCAATAGCCAAGCATTTTGACGTTATTCTCCACATCGCAAGCCTTGATTTCAGCTTCCAGAATATCCTTTTCAGGACCGTTTCCGGCAATAAACAAAACAGCGTCAGGATATTTCTCTTTAATATATTTCATGGCGTGAATCGCCATTTTCTGGTTTTTATTGGGCAACAGCTCTCCGACGCAAAGAAGAAGCTTTTGGTTTTCACCATAGCCCATCTGCTGTCTGAGTCTGCGTTTTTTCTCTTCGTCAACTGGAAAATACCGCTTCTCATCTACTCCCACACCATGGATATGCGCCACCTGGCAGTGGAATTTCTCTTTTGCAAGCCTGTAATCCTCTTTGGTGATCGTAATCAAGGTATCATTTTTGCGGGAAAAATATTTTTCAATCGGATAAAAAACCATCCAATTCTTCTTTGGTGCACCCTCGTAAAAATGAAAACCATGGGCGGTATAAATCAGTCTTGCGCCGTTT
>Ga0256407_10008922_pt1 | contig 14519 bp, 25 predicted proteins | sample RumenRJG_04DNA_FD_193489 | JGI IMG/M metagenome (GOLD analysis project Ga0256407, IMG submission 193489) | Bovine rumen microbial communities from Lethbridge, Alberta, Canada - RJG_04 | ecosystem: Host-associated > Mammals > Digestive system > Stomach > Rumen | place: Canada: Alberta... | reverse complement strand
AAATAAAAAAAACATATTAAAGGCTTAACTTTAGTTCTAAAAAAGGTCAAAAAAATATCACTTAAAAATTTCACTTGACAATAAGCAAAATAAGTGATATAATATACTTACAATTAAATATTAATTATTGTTATGAGCAGAAACAATAGTAGTTAAGTTTATAATATGTTTTTAATAACATTTTATATAAATTAATAGGCATTGCAACTGCTCAGCAATGTCTATTTTTTTGTGCCTCGCTGACAAAGTATTTTCATTTTGTCTTAATAGATGGGTTCTTACTTGGAGTTGAAAGCCAAACTAAATCTGTGGGGAATGAGCCGGCAAACGGGGACTTTTTGCTGTGTCTTTCACATAGCAGAAGATATTTTCTTTTTAGGGGGTTTTCTTTTCTTTCTTCTTTTTATTTATTTGTTTTCTTTCGTGTTGTTTTATTTCTTTATTTTTCTTCTTTCGTTTTCTGTGGTTATATATTATTAAAAGCAATAAAAAAGAGATTGCTAATTAAAGCAACCTCAATATTTTATTTTTAATTTGTTTAATTCTTCGCTTTACTGTACTTTCTGACATATTCATTTTTAATGATATATTTACTATTGAAGCTCTGCCATATTTACTTGTTAACATTTTAAATATTTCTTCTTGTTCAACAGTAAAGTTTGCATTATTTAAAATATATTCTAGTTCTGGTGTTGTAAAATCAAAATTAATTTTATTTTCTTTTTCTTCTAACTTTTTTTCCATTGCTTCTTCTCCTTGTAACAGTAGTTCTTGTTTTAATTATTTTCGCCATAATTTATATCCCCACTTTCACTATTTTCTAAATAAGTAGCAATTCCATTTTCTCCACCATCAACCGTTGTTGTTTCTGTATCTGCAACGGTTTCAAATTGACTTTCAAATATAAAGAAGCCAATTATCATAGCAAATATTACACATATTAAGATAATTATTATTATATCTTTTCTTTTGCTTTGTGCCTTTAATTCGTGCAACATTTCAGTTGCTAAATTTTTTTCTTCCATCACATATTGCCTCCTTTATTTAAAAGTTATTACCGCACCAATAATTCCTGTTATTATTATTGAAGCACATAACTTCCATAACCAACCTTGATTATCTTCAAGTTTCTGTAATCTTTTTTCAATAGGTTGTATCTTTAACTCATCTATTTTTTCGCCATTTGCTATCTTTTCGCCTATTACATCAATTTTTTTATCAATCTGTTGTAATAAGCTTCTGTATTCTGTCACTTCTTCTTTAAGCTCTTGTACTTCATTTTTTAAGTTATTAAACTCATTTCTACTTACAAATTCTTCAGACATTTCCAACTCCTCTTTAATCACAATTTATTAAAGACTCTTGAATAGTATGACCGCTTTTTAATCTTTGCCTAAATTTATTATAATTTATAAAATTGTAAAACAGTCAATCTTCCATATACTTCATTTGCGTGATTTTTTATTTTTTTCATATTTTACCTAGCTTTCTCCTAGCATATAAATCATATAGAGCAGGTCTGCTAGGCGACTTTTCAATAAGATAGCTACTTCTTATCTAGCTCTATAATTATTATATAATAAATTGTCACGATTGTAAACTATTTAATTCCATTAACCCATACTGCAAATCCAGTTTTGTAATTGTTTGTGCTATTGTTTTTATTGCTCTTATTCCAGCACATTTAATCCATACTTTAAAATCTTTCATAATATGTTCCTCCTTTCTTTATTAATCTGTCGTTTTTGTGTATTCTAATACTACTTTTGCATTTTGAGTTCTACTAGACCAATCTAATCCTTTTGCCTCAATTTGAATATTTGTTGTATTAATTTTGCATTTTACAAGAACATCTAAATTATCTATTCTTGGCGCTTTAAAAAAACGGTTGTCTGCTGTGTCATACCAAATTAAATCATAATATGTAAGCATATCCATGTTACTTATATTGTGATTATAAGTTTGCGCTTTGTTATTTGGTAAACTACCAATTTCAACTACTTTTCTATATATTGGTTTTCCGATTTATCCATGTACCAATTCTTACCTCACTTGTAGAATATTCTTCCTTCTTCATAAATTCTTCATATACATTGTTGTCATTTTTTACATACATTTTTTCTTGGTTTGCTACATTTTGCAACCATACTTTCTTTCTATTTACTCCAACTGGTTCTGTTGGGCTTACTACTACTGATACATCATTTATATAATTACAACTATAAGTTTCTGTTGTACTATCACTTGGAGAATTAACAATTTCGTTTCCTCCTGCACTGCTTAGTACATCAGTTTGACTCCATTTTGTATCATCAAATTCTTCTGGCGTATCTACATTTTCTATACATATATATAATTGTTCTTCATATTTAACTATATCACCAACTTCATAAGTCTCGGTATTATCATAATCCTCTCCACCTATGTTATTAGCATTTTGATTTATAGCATTTTCTATATTTGTTTGCAATTTATTCATTACATAAGCAGATAAAGGTGTTGCTCCATTATATCTTGCAGGTGTTACTGGATAATCCACTTCATCTATTGTTACTTTTGCATTACTTACTTTTGTTCCATCTTGAAAATTAATCTTGTCCATTATTTGCCTCCTTTTCAAGTTTTTCTAATCTTTCGATTAAGTTTGCTAATATTTCATCTTTTTGTTGATTTTCTTTTTGTAATTTTTCTATTTGTTCTTGTTGCTCTTGGATTGCTTTACAACATACTGATACAAATGAATATACATCTACTCCATCATTTTCTTTTGATGTTACTTCTTTACTATATTTATATTTATCTCCTATAACAAATCCTATATGTTTCTTTGTATCATCTTCTTCTGTTTTTAAATTATATTTGTATATATCTATATCTTTTATTATATCTAATCCACTTGGTAATTTTTCAAAATTCTTTTTGATTGTTTCTCTTGAACCTTGTGTAACTGTTCCTGTGGCATATACATTTCCTTGACTTCCATCTATTGCTACATAAGTACTATCATTAAAAGTAGAACCTGCAATTCCTATAACACAATTATTTCCAGTTATATTTGTTGCATTTATTCCGCCTAATCCTAAACTTACAACTAAATTACCTAAATTATCTTTAATTGAAACACAATTTTTTACATCATCAGCCTTTATTTCAAAACTTCCACTTGCTATTTTAGTATTAGTTGTAATTCCGTTTATTATATTAGAAATTATAGTATAATCTGCTGAAGTTATACTACCAGAATTATTTACATCTAAAATATTAGTTGCATTTATATCTAAAGTAATTCTATTCATTATATTCATTGCGGTTAATATTTTATCAAATAAATTGTAATTATATATACTACTTATATTTTTAATTAATGAATTGTTATTTATGTTAAAATCAGCTATATCTCCTCCTGTTGCCGTAATATTGCCAGCACTATTTAATTTAAAATTTGTACTATCTATAATTAGCCTATTACTTTTTAATTTTATTTCATCAGCACTAGCATTTATCATTGATACAATTTGGTCATTATCATTTTTGTCTACTTTTAATTCTAAATTTGCACTTAAATCTTCAATATCTCCATCTACTCTTTTTATTTTACCATTTACACTTAATTCGATAGCCTTTGCACTTTGTTCAATAGCACTATTCATTTCACTTTGTGTTATATATAACTCATTAAATTCATTTTTTACTAAATATTGTGCTACTATTTTATTCCCTGCCATATCATATAAATAAATGTAATTTTCACCCTCAAATAATTCTATATTAACATCTTCTAATGGTTCTTTTACAGGTTCATCTAAAACTGTTAGTACATTATATTCACTTAGTGATAATCTACGCATTACATAATCTTCATTAAGTGTTATAACAAGACTATCATAAACATCTCTTTTAAATCTTAATTCTTCAATGTCTATTTCATATTCTTTCTTTTCTCCACTAGGATTAGTCATAGGTTGTTTATCTACAATTATTTTATAAATCACCTTAATTCACTTCCTTCCATATTAGGTTGCAAATCTTCAGCAGGATATAAATTTTCTGCTGGATATAAATATGGGTCATCATAAGTTTTATTTCCTCTTATTTCTACTTCTAAAGCATCTTGCTGCATAGCTTCTGTCAAATGTATTTGTGTAACTCCTTCTACTGTTCTTTTATAATCTACTGCATTTTCTACTTGTTGTTTTATTCCATCTACATCTTTTTCTACTTGTGTTATTCTACTATCATAAGTTCCTACATTTTTTACTACTTCATCTATTTTTTGATTTTGTTTATCTACTATTATATAAGTTTTATTAATTCTCATATCTGTTTTATCTGCTTTAGAATAATCTGTTTCACTTTTTTCAGGCATATCTGTATGTATTATTTCTTCTATTCCTGTTGTTACATTTATTTCATCATTTAGCATTAAACATTGGTAAGTATTTTCTCCAATTCGTACATTATATAAGTCTCCAACTTCATAATACAATATTCCTGTACTATTAAAATCATTCAAATAATAATATAATCCATTTAGAGCATTTAATATTCCTTGTAAATAATCACTTCTATTATTAAAATTCATTATTTGATTATCAACTATTTTTACCTCTGTTAATCCATTTTGTGCAACACTATCTTCATCTTTTAAATATACATTATCGCTTTCTCCAGACCTTGATAATACTATTGAATTTATTACACCATATTTCTGACCAAAATCAACATTAACATCTTTCAAAAAATCCTCATCTATTGTATCGTTAGTCTGTGTTGGGTATTTTACTTGTATTTCATCATTTTCATTTAAACAAATTAAACTTCCTGTTGCCTGTGCTATTTCATCTAAAATATCTCTATATGTATACTCTTGTCCTAAATATAATTCACTAGGTATTTTCATATCTTGATTATAAAATGTTGTATTGGCAACACTTAATCCTATTTTATTTCCTAATGCTATCAAATAATCTTTTATCTTTATTGGATAATCTACACCTAAATCTTCGTTTTGCTTCATTGAATATAGCATTTTGTCATAGCAAGTTAATTTATATGTATTTGTATCTTCTTGTTTTTCTGATTTATAAACTACATAATTGCCATAATTAAGCATTTCATATTGTTCATTTACTTTTATTCCTATTTGACAGTTTATTATTGTATTAAGAGGTATGTCAACAGTTAATTCTAAATCTAATTGTTTCATTACTGATTTTAATAAATCTGCATTATAATGCGGTGTTATTGAATATATTTCTTCTTCTAATTCTGTATTATTATAGGTTATTACACCTCTTAATTCTCTACCTAATTCTGTTAATTGACTTTTAAAATCAATTGTATGTTGTTTCATTATGACCTCCTTTCTCTAGCAATAAATGTGCATTCAAAGCTATTGTTTTTGGTCATTATCTGCTTGTTTTCATAGTTCCAATCTCCTGTATATGTTGATATTGTTTTGTTTGAGTTTGTATCTGGGTCATAATATGTTAAACTTTGAGTTCCACTATTTAATATTGGTGCAATAATATTCATTTCTGCTTTTGTTAATTTTCTAAATGTCAACGTTATTTTAGGAAATATTCCTACTAAAGTTCCACTAAATTTTCCTTTTAAATTTCTACCTGTATCACTTCCCCATAACTTATTATATTCATATTTTGCACTTAATAAATATTGTCCCATACTTATATTATTTACTTTTATACTGTCTTTATTTAAAAACAATTATTGCACCTCCTAACTATTAAACGCAAATTCTTGCTCTGCATTTATTTGTTTTATTTCTCTTGCTATTTGTCTATTTCCTACTTTTGTTATGTTGGTTAAGTTTACTACTACATTTCTACCTATTTCTGCTCCTAATTCTGCCATTGCCTGTTGGTCTGTTAATGGAATAACGCCCTCTCGTCCTGCTTCTCCACCTATTGCACTTCCTAGCATTGTTCCTTTGTTTGGCATATTTATAATTCCACCAACCTTTAATCTAGGTAAATTAAATGTTGGTAATGTACTTAAATTTATTCCAGGTACTGCATTTATTACACCAATTAATCTATTTACGGCTCTTATAGGAGAATTTAATATTCTTTCTACTGCTCTTAATACTCCATTTACAACAGCTTTAAAAGCTCCCGCAATTGCTTCTCCTGCTCTACTTCCTAAATTGCCAAAAAATCCTACTATTCTATTTACAATATTACTGAAAAATGAACCTATTCCACTAAATACATTTCTTATAAAATTCCAAGCATATTGAGCACCATTTTTTATAGCATTCCATAAAGAATTGAACACATTTGAGACTATATTTACTGCTGTGATAGCACCGCTTTTCATTATATTCCATAATGTTTGAAGAATAGCTTTTATTACTTCTACCCCTGCACTAATATTATTTTTTATAATATTGATAATAGATATTGCCATTCCTTTAATGCCTTCCCATAAACTAGAAAAGATTTGCTTTATTCCTTCCCAAGCCATTTGCCAATTGCCTGTAAACACACCTTTGATAAACTTTATAATTCCATCAAAAATGCCTTTTATCATCTTAAAGAAACTATCAAAGAAATTAAGTATTTGTTGTAAGTTATCTATAAATAAATCATATATATTTCCTATTGTATCTCCAAACATTTTGTGTACCCAATCTGACTTACCTGTTAACCAATCAATTCCTTTTTGTAAAAACGCTTCTATTTTATCCCAATGTCTTATTATTGTGCCAACTATAAATACAACTACACCTATTACAACTCCAGGGAATCCTAAAATTATTCCTAAAAGCCCTGTTAAAAATATTCCTATTCCTTGTATTATTTTCCCAAAGTTTTCCCAAGTAGGTGCTTCCAAATAATCTTTCAATGCTCCTATTGTCCATAATATTCCTGCTACCATTGCTCCAATTCCTAATGCTGTTAAAGGCTTTATTCCTAAATGAATTAATGCTAATGCTGTTGCTATTCCAGCTAATGTTGATAATATCTCATCTTTATGGTCGATTATCCATTGTAACCAATCTGGAACTTCTCCTTGAAATTTGCTTAGGTCAAAGTCTGGTGCTACTCCACCTGCTCCGCCTCCGCCTCCAGCACCACTATCTGACTGGTCTGTTAGCATATTAATTTCATCAAATCCTGCAAGTTGTTTCTTTATTTCTTTAGCCGCCTTTGCTACTCCACTTGCTCCCGCTTTCATCTTTTGAAAATTCTTTGCACTACCTCTACTAAATAAGTTTATTCCAAACCAAGCTTGAACTATTGCATTTATATATCCAAGTAATGTGGCTGCTAATCTTACAATCCACTGTAAAACTGGTGCTATCATTTGAGTTAATGCGTATCTTATATATTCTATATTGGCTGCATATTGTTTATCATATCCTGCTAAACTGCTTGAAGCTTGTCTTAAAAACATAAATGCACTTCTTATTCCAAATATTCCTAGTGCTAATCTTGCAACTTTACTAATTGAACTTTGTATAGAACTTCCAACACTATTAAAACTATTTTTTAATTTGTCTACATCTGATACTTGTTTTTCTGTTTTTACATTTTCTATTTTTTGTTTATATTCACTTACTTTAGCATTTATTTCATCATATCTATATTTAGTTTGTGCTACTTTTTGTTCTATTGCATTTTGTTTAGTTAATGCTCTATCAAATTCACTTCCTAATTTTTCTAATGAGCCATAGGTGTTTTGCAAATCTTGAAATGTTGCAAATTCTTTTGGTGTTGCCTGTCCTGTTGCTACTCTATCTTGAGCTTCTTTTAATCTTTGATATGCTTCTGCTAAAGCATCTGTTTTTTGTCTTGCCTTATCTAGTTCTTGTTGTTGACTTCCTAATTTTGCATCTATAACTATTTTTTTATCTTCTTCTTTTTTCATTTTCTTTTCTAAATCTGATATTTGTCTGTCAAATTTATCTGTATCTAATCTTGTGCCTATTGTTATTTCTCCGTCCACTTGTGCAACCTCCTTTCTAAATTTCTATTCCTAAAGACTTGTAAAATGCTTTTGCACTTTCTTCTTGCTCTTTTGTCATCTTAACTTCTTCTTGCTTACAATATTTTTGACTTAATAACTTTTGTGCTTCTATTAGTTTCTGTCTTGCTTTATTATCCTTTATTTCCTTTGGCTCTTGATTTAATATACTTGTTACTCTGTTTAATATACAACAATTACCAAATTCGCTTGTACTTAAACTTTCTAAATCATTATAAAAATCATACCAATGTAAATATTCTAATTCATAAGGGTCATATTTATAATCAAATTTAAAGCTTGCTTTTATTAAACCTATACATTTATTAAAATCTAGCTCATATTTCTCTTTATTTTCGTTTTTAAGTTCTTTTTTATCGTTGCCCAATAAAAGATACTTCATAACTAATTCAAATAGCTTATTTTTGTTTGTACAGTCTAATCCGTTCTTCTCCAAACAACTTATATATAATTGCTAATGCTCTTTCATATTCTCCTATGGTTTTATCTTCTGCAATATTATTGCATTCTAAAGCTACTCTAAAATCTGTATTAATTTTATATAGTTTATCATCTACTTTTACATATTGTGGATTATTCAATTACATCATCTCGTTTAGTTTTATTAGAATATTTTTCCATTATATCTTTCTTTATATCTTCTGCTTTTATTTGTAATTTAGGAAGTATTGCTTTTTCTATTATTTCATCTATTTCATCAAGTCTTGCTAAAGTTAGTTTTCTACCATTTAATAACTTTTTAACTCCATCTTTACCTAAAAACATATCATATATTTCAGCTTCTTTTTTGTAAAATTCGTTTGTTGCTTTTATTTTAGCTTCTTCATTTGAGCTAAATAGTTTCTTGCCTTTATGGTCTTCTTTTTTATCAATTATTGTATATTGATTTTTTAAATATTCTCTATTCTTCTTATCTGCTTCCATCATATCTTGTAAAATCAATAAATAATCTAAATCTCCTAAATTGAACTCTAAAAAGTTTCCTGTATCATTTCCATCTTCATCTTTTATTTTCAATCTTAAAATGTCTTTTGCCTTTTTAAGTTGAATTTCATTATCGCTTTTGATATTAATCTCTGCTTCCATAAATCTAATTCCTCCTTATATTTAAAAAAGAGGTCGAGGTGTCTTATTTCTGCCTCTAACCTCTATCGGTTTTATTTTTATAAAGTTGGTGTAAATGTTGGTACTCCACTTGCTATTGCAACTTTTCCTTCTACTGGGTCACCATCGTAATATATATCATATTCGATTTCTTCTCCAGAATATGAAGTAACTGTTATTATTGCATCGCTTTGTTTTGCTGCATAACTTCCAGAAGCTCCACTCCAAGTGTCAACATCTAATACTTTTGTTTTATAGTTTAATTGGTCTCTACCTGCTGCTATAAATTCAAATTCAGGGTCATTTTTATAACATTTTTGTGTTACAGAACCTTGTTTTTGATTTGATGTGTGGTCGTTTCTTGCATTATCTTCTACAATCCATTTTTCTGTATCAACTTGTGGATTATATGATACTGAGTATTCATCTACTCCAACACCTAGAACAGCCCAAGTTCTTGCATTCCCTGTTGGTGTTGTATCTATGTATGTAATGAATTGACTTCTTTTAATCTTTTCAATATTTTCTGGTATTACTGCTAATCCCATTCTTTAATCCTCCTTTTTAAAATAATTTTGTATTTGCTTTGGTGTTAGAGGCTCAATAAAACCTTTTTCATTTAATTCAATTAATTCTTCTTTGTTTTTTACTTCTATTTCATCACCTTTATCATAGAATGTTCCATTATATTGGCAATTTATTTTTGCTATTGGTTTCATTTTACACCTCCCTATATTCTATTTGTATTTGTATATCAAATTCTGCGGTATTTGTATTTGCATTATTCATTGTTCCACAATTTAAACAACTTATGCTTTGTATTCCATCTATTTCTGGTAAATCGTTGTTATCATTCTTTTGCTTTATTATTTTTTCAAAAGTTTCATAAAATCCTATATTTTCTATATTAGTCATTGTATCAGCACTATAATTCATACGGCTTCTAAATGAATAAACATCTCTGTATAATGTATCTCCAATTATCCATTTTTGTACTTCTGTTACTACTGGTATTTTATCTAATGAATAATTGTTAGGTTCATTACTTAAAAAGTTTATATTCATTTCTCCATATTGTCCTATTAATTCAGTTATTATATCCATTAAATATGTTCTTAATTTAGTTACTCTTAAATTACTTACCTCTATTGACATATTCTTGCACCTCTTTTATAACATCATTCATTTCAGCACTAACCATCTTTTTATCCCAATATGAACCAGTTCCGTGGTGTTGTATAATTTCTTACTGGACTTCCATGTACTTCTCCAATATATTGTGCGTGAGCATAAGGGCTTTCATAAGTTATATAATCAACCCCTTTGTCAACTATATCTCTTAAGTTTCCTATATCTTTAGGTACATATTTATCCATATGCTTATAACAAGTGTCTGTAAAGAATCTTTGTACTCTACCACCGTGGATTTATTCCTAAATCAGCTTTTATTTGACTTATAGGCTTCATTTTCATTTTATTTTCCTCCTAAATGAACGTGTGGATTATTTCCATGTTCATTTATAGTTATGCTTGTTACATTGTAAAACTCTTCGCCTTGTAAATCACTTTGCTTACTGATTTCAGGTTGTATGTCTATTGCTATAATATCTCCAATTGCAAATATGCTCTTATCTTCAACATACTCCATTGGTATTCTTATATTTACATCATTGGCATTTTCATATCCTTTATTGATAGAACTGCCTTTCCCTCCAAAGTGCCATACACTTTCAAATACATATCTATTCCATACTGGTAATTTATTATTATCTAGTATTTTGTGATAATAAGTTATACTTCCATTTGTTCTCATAGCTTACACCCCCACATATAAATATGGTGTGCCATCTTCTAAACAACATTCTGCTAAATATGTTTTTATTATCCCCTTAATATCGTTTATTTTAGCTTTTGAGACATTTTCACTAGCACCACTATAACTTATACTATAGCCATCTGTGCTTTCACTAGAAATTGATTTGTTTTGTGCATTATATGAATTATAAGTCTCTAGCAACTCAATTAATTTATACTCGCATATTTTAACTTCATTAATTTGTTCATCTAAATCTTTTAGTCTACCGAATGTATATTTATCAATGTTTTTTTGTGCTTCTAACTCTAACATATCAAAAGGTGTCTCTTCAAGAGTACCACCTAATTCTTGATATTCTTCATATGTCAAGTATTGTTTTGTAAACTCCATTATAGACACCTCCGTTTTAATCTTCTTTTATTTTTCTTTTCTTAATTGGCTTTATTTCTTCATCATCTTTTTCAACTTTATTTAATTGTGGTTCTTTGTATGGCATATATCCTAAAGCCTTAAATGTTTTTTCATATCTTTGTGGTGTTGTTATTATTATATTTTCGCCTAATATATATTTTTCCATATTAAATCACCTCTAATTAAGAAGCTGATACAGCAAATTGTGCAACTACTACTTTGCTTTCATCTGTTAATGCTGCAACATAATGTTCATCTGCTCCAATTAGTGTTGTATAATTTCCTAATTTTCTTTCAGTTTCAACATTAGCATTTCTCTTTAAATAGATTGTTACTGCTGCAGTTTCATCTCCTGTTTGCTCCTCTGGTTTTAATTGTACAATTGGATTTGCATAATATGCTTTTGTTGCTGCTAGAACATAATCTCCAACTTTAACAGGTACTTTTGTCTTTCCTTGATATGTTGCTATATTATTTGCTGTTACTGCTGTTGCTCCTGATGTTGTGCTTGGAACTATATCATATTCAACTTTATTTATTTTCTTTGATGGAACTATTCTTGTATTAGCTATCATTCCAATTTCTCCACGCATTATAACGTTATTGTTATATTTATCGTTTGAAATAAAGTTTGCATCTTTTCTTAATGTTGATACTTGTGATGGTGAAATAAATGCAACTTTTTCAACATTTTCTTCTTCTTGGAATAAGTCAAGAGCCTCAACAAATCCATTATATGAAATAACTCCTGCTGTTTTATCAGCAACAAGTGAAGCTCCTTTTAATTCGTCCATAACATCTTGGTCTACTTTAGAAGCTAATGCTAATCCTAATTGATTATTTGTTTCTCCTACTGGATTTCCATATCCTGATAGAACTGCTTCATCTGTTAATCTTACTTGTTTTACAGCTTTTTTAATTGTGTATTCTGCTGTAGTTGTTTCTAATTTAGTTTCAGTTGCATCTGCTCCTTCTGCTAAATCTTCTGCGTCTCCTATAAAAGCATATTTTGGTACAGTAATTGTGCTTCCTGGTCTACCTTGTAAAGTTGTATCAATTTTTGCAAATGGTGTTGCTACTATTGCACTTTGTAATTTAGCACTTATCATTGGTGCCATTACTTCTGGGTCTATTAAATCATTTAATTTTGTTTGGTTTTCTGCCATTTTAAAATCCTCCTTTAATTATTATTATATTTTTTAAATAATTCTGGATTACTTTCTTTTAATTCTAATCTCTGATTATAAGACATCTTATCAAAAGTTTCTTTAGATATTGTGTTATCAATATCTCCCATAGGAGTCATATCTTGGAATTGATTAGGATTTTCAAATATTCCTGTTTTATCCTTTGTCAATTCTTCAAATATGTCTTTTATTCCTTTACCTTGGTTTTCTTCTTTTTTCATTTCTGCCTTTATATCAGATAGCAATCCGTTTTTTGCATACTCACTACTAAATTTTCTATCTCCAAAAACTGCTAAAATATTATTATTTAATGTTTGTTCAGCTTTTGTTGCTTTTTCTTGTTCTATTCTAGCTGTTTCCTTTGCTTCAAAATCAGTAATTTTTTGCTTTAGATTTTCCATTTCTTCAGATGATGGAGCTTTTTCAATTTGCCCTTTTAAATCATCAATAGTAGTCTTATATGTTTCAATATCTTTTTTATATTTACTTTCAACTTTTTCAGTTTCAGTTTTTACACTTTTGCCGTGTTCAGCTAATATTGATTTTATTTCCTCCTTTGATAATTTAATTTTGTTTTCTCCAATTTCTAAATTCTCTAAAAAATCATTCATAATATTTCTCCTTTTCTAATCCGATTTTTTCAAGTGGTAAACTCCACCTTTAAAAAAGTAGATTGTAATTTTACGGTAAATTACTAAACCTATTTAAACTCTTACGAGTTATTAACAAAATAAAAACACCCAACTATTTTGTAGTTAGGTGTTCTAGACACTCTGCTTTTATTTCTATAACTTTTTTACATCTATTGCATAATATTTCTATTATTCCTGTAAAGTTTCCTTTGAATAATAGTTTATTGCATTCAGTACAACGATATTCTTTCATTTGTTACCTCACTTACATTATAACATACTTTTTAATTTTGTGCAACTTACATCATTCGCCTTGATTTTCTTCTAGGCTTTTCTATTTCTTCAACCTCATCTTTTAATATTATTATAGCTTTTTTATCTTTTAAAAATTCTGCTCTTTCTTTATCTACATAATATATTTGATTATAACTTATAAATTCTTCTAGTTTTGTATCGTTATATCCTGTCTCTAATATACATTGTACTTTTACTAAATTATCCATATTTTACACCTCCTTTAAAGTTATCCACAAAGTTATCCACATTTTCCACATTATACTTTTATTCTTTTATATCCTGCTACTTGCATTCTAATCTTTTTAGGTTGTAAACCACTTTCTTTGCATAAGTCATTATATTTACTTGTTAATAATCTTATTTTATTTTGACTTTGTTCTACTAATTCTGTATCTCCACTAGCTCTTGCTAGTATTTGTGTATCTTTTTGTTTTCTTATATTAAGTTCTATTCGTCTTTGTAATTGTGTTCCGTTCGTACATAGTATAATGCTTGCCTTCAAACTCGAAACCGCTTAAATTTGATTCTCGTATGTCATTTAATTGCTTATCTGTATATTCTGGCTTACTTACTCCCAAAACTATACTAAATATTTTATGATAGCAATTATATTCTCCTATATGTCTTTTATCTGCACCATCATACTTATTGCCTTGATAATCTGTTGCTATTTCTCCATTTTCTAGCTTATCAAATTCTTCTATACTAAATTGTTTTCCGCTGAATATCTTCGTGGTCTCCGAGCTGGGTGTGAGTGGACTGATATTTCTATTCCATCTGCATTATATTCTTCGCCAAATCTTCTGCTTGTTTCATTGTTTAATGCTCTCATTCCATCTAGTATATTCATTCTTACCGCACTATCTAGTCGCCTTGTTCTTCCACTTTCATATTGTACTAAACCGCTTCCGCCTAATTCTTTTAATGTTTGTCTCATACTAGAATAAAAGTCTTGCTTTCCTTGACTTATACTTAATATAGCTTTATCTATTGTATCTTGATATACTTGTTGTAATTGCTTAAATGTTCCATCTTGTATAAATCCAATTACACTTGTATTTG
>Ga0256407_10008918_pt1 | contig 14525 bp, 12 predicted proteins | sample RumenRJG_04DNA_FD_193489 | JGI IMG/M metagenome (GOLD analysis project Ga0256407, IMG submission 193489) | Bovine rumen microbial communities from Lethbridge, Alberta, Canada - RJG_04 | ecosystem: Host-associated > Mammals > Digestive system > Stomach > Rumen | place: Canada: Alberta... | reverse complement strand
AGTCAGTTGACTTCGTATTCTGAAACTCATAAACAGAGCCGACGATATCCCCCACCAGTGCTCCCAATACACAATTTCTATTCATCCTCATCATAATTAAGACGTTCTGGCATCATATTATACAATTCCATCATAGCTTCATTACCGGCAATATTACTTCCGAAGCGGTTTACGTTGGGGCTGCCCGCAAGAGATAATGCACAATTCATGGCAAAAACATCCTCAGGATTATTCTCAATCCATTTCAGGCATGCAAGATAGCATTTCCTGCGATATTCATTATACATGTTGTTGGGTATGGAAGAATCTCTTGACAAACCAAAGTAATCAGCTTGGCACAAAGCCCTCCAGGCAATCCACATACGGTTAAGGAGAGGACTGTATTTTCCGCTTTCCAGTAAGGTCTTCCCTACAAGAACCAACCAACTACTGTCATATCTGGATTCCTTACAATTGCCCCAGTTCATCCACAGCGAACACTGTTCCCCAAAACTTAGGCATGAATTCAATTCTGTCAGCATCACTTTCAGGCGATTTTCAGGCGTGGTGTCAAGGTAATGCTTAAATTGCCTGTCCGTCCAATCTTCCAAATCAAGAATAAGACTGTCATACTGGCTTTGGAAAGATTCTTTGTCATCAATGAAATCAGGCTGCTTCCCTTCGATAATGTTGCTAAATGAATCAAAGACCCTTCCCGGATTCTTCATCTCATCCCATTCATCAATTGGAATAGTCATTAGCAGAATCATAGAATCCCTGTAGTTTTCAGCAGCCTTTCTGAGTGCCGCATCCTTTATGATACCAGCCTTAATACCTCTGGTACATTGCATGATGTCATTATCACTACGTAACTCATCCGATGTATGACTGCGATACCACACTTCATAGTTACTCCAAACATTCCACGCAAAGGCGCAGGCATTGAAATAGTCCTCAGCTTGTGCCAGGAAAGGTTCCTTGGACTTGTTATATTCAGGCACACAGAGTACAAAAGAGTTATCTTCAAACAAGTATATCTCTTCATCGCATCCCTCCCAGTCAATGATGGAAAAGGTGATAGAATCCTTCGTCTCCCCATCACTTTTCTCATACAATTCATACGTTTGCAGAACCGATGTCAGATTTACAGGTTCAGCACTCTCAAACTCATTCTCACTTTTCTGATTCTCGCACCCCACAAAGCACAATGCTGTCAGGGCGAAAATTATTATGATTCTGTATTTCATGATTGTTTTATACAATTTAGTACCATATCCATCCATGCACCATACAGTTTGTGTGGTGCCAGTTTAAACATTTGTCGCTTTAGCTGATGATAAAGGGGTTCTGAGAGCACAAGGAAATTACCGGCTCCCAATCTTACACCTTTCCATCCGTCTGGTGTTTTTTTCACATCCCACAAACCAAATATACAATCTTTTAGTGGAGGACATACTTCGTCACACATCTCTATCTTCATATCCCCAAACACATAATTCATACTGTAGATTTTCGCATCCTTCGTAATTACGATTATCTCTCCTCCGACCCCCATAGCACCACCATGAGCATACGAGAATGCCACCACATCAAGATTGGCATACTCTTTATAATTCCCTTTATTAATGTATATTTCCTTTTCCATGATATTGCTTTAAATCTTTTCTTGTTATACAAAATCTTCATCCGACAAGCTCTGCAATCCCATCAACCACAGCATCAAGTTGTTCTTTTCCAATCAAACCACTAACATATTCATCCGGGATGGAACTAAAACCGAATTTCGCTCCAAGGATAGCGCAAGCTACAGCAGCATTCGTATCCGCATCACCTCCAGCTCTCACAACTGCTAATAGTCCCTCCACAAATGTCTCAGCATGCCAGTAAGCCCACAAAGCAGCTCCTAACGTCTTCAGTGTATAACCCATCGTCTTAGAGTCCTGCAACTCAAGGATACTTATATCTTCCTTGCTGCTCATATCCAAAAAAGCAACAATACGCTCATCATATTTATAGGCGACTTCGGTCATCTGCTCGTAAGTGAATGGTACAGGACTGTATACAAGAGAATGGATAAGTTCTGAAACTATTACACAGGAACCGACACAGCGCGGGTCGTAATGTGTTAATCGGCAGATATTTGCTGCATTGTCCTCTATATCATTTGGTAAAAGCCCAACCACAGATGTTCGCATCAGTCCACCGTTTGGCGCCGATTTCCTACCACTCATTTCCCAAACCAGCTTAGAAACCTCAATAGGGGAATCAGTATAGTTACCAACCATTAGCACCTTATAGGTCTGCGCCCCTATTCCCATAGGAACGCCAGAAGCCCAAGCCTTAAAGTTATTGGCAATCGTGGTCAACTTCACGCCTTTATCTTTAATAATGGCATTTGCAATACATAGCATCATATCTGTATCATCTGTCCACTCACCATTTTTCCATCTGCGGCGATGTTCATCTTGGTAAATCTGGTCATAATGACAAAAGCCCTGGGGGTAAGCCAATTTCATGAAACTGTCATCCATGAATTCCGTCCCCAGGCCAAGGGCATCACCAATGGCCTGACCGTAAATAGTGCCCTTGATTCTGTCAATCATTACCATGGCTATTTAAAACATCTTCGTAAATAAGTTTGTTAAACTATACCACACCTTCTTTTCGCTGCAAATATACAAAAAGTTTGTGTGTTGTTGTATGTTTGGGCAAAAGACTTTTTACTTATCATTTACGCTATGATTCGTTTGTTTTTTTCTTTCTTTGTTTTGCGAAAATCTTGAGGTCTAATTGGATTCTTGTCTTGCCAGAGCCCTCTCTTGTCTTTTCGCGCCTGATTTTCCGTGGTTGTATAGGATTTGTCGTTGTTATAGTCACGGTATTGCCATGCATAACCTGCCTTGATCATCTCCAGACCTACATCTTTTATTGCTGAGGTTGACACTTTGCCTATTGAGCGGCCATATCGATCTTTTTTTGTGACTTGAACGTTAATATATACTCCCCATATCATACTGGATAGATATTCTTTGGCACGTTTTCCATAGGCTTGCCCTTTCTCGGGAGCATCAATACCATCTATCCTAATCTTTATTTGTTCTTTCCCATTTACAAGCATAGTAAAAGTGTCACCATCAGCAATCCTAACAACTCTTCCATACAATACATGAGCAGATAATGGCACAGGAATTGTTATTAATATGGTCAATATTATCAAAAGTGCTTTTTTTGTAGATTTCATTTTTATTCAAAGTTCACATTTTCTTATTAGAATATATCGTCAATGGGGGAATTAAGGGCAGCAGTTATCAAAGATATATAATCAATTACTATTAATTGCTTTTGGGGTCACTCTATCAATCAAGTCCTGAAAACTTACCTCATTGAGTGGCTGTTTCCCAGAAAGGATAGATAATAAGTCATCAATGACTTTATCCAAATAGGTTATTGATTTCCATGGTTTAACATCCTTGTTTTTGTACAAAGAATAATACCTTAGATTCATTAGCTCTGTTTTACATCCATTCTTTGTAATATCTGGGATATTCCAACGTTTGAGTTCAAAAGATTCGTATTGAGATTTCAGAAAATCTAAGACCTCTTGGTTATAAGAAGAATATCCATTAAGCAAGTCCCAATAGGTATTACACACTTCTTTATATTTAGGATTGTTTCTAATACCCAAGGAATTTATAGCATAAACAGATTCATCGACAAATGATTTATTATATTTCCTTTCTAAAGGATATAACAGGCACTGTTTGTATATGATATTTGATACTGTAGCAAGAGCCTTCGTCTTCTCTTCTAACTGTTTTTTTTCATCAATTAGGCTTGATATTACATTATTTAAACTGTCAATATCATTGTTGTAGTTTCCTTTAAGCGATTGTATGGAATCTAACAAGAGGCTTATAGAATCAGATTTTTGATTTATAGTATTATTCAATTCGGTTATATCCTTTATCTTTTCACTTATAATAATAGACAGAGCTTCTACCAGAATTAACCACTTGTACATTAACAACTGGGACGCTATCTTCATTTACAACAGTGTCATTAGGAACAGCCTTGTTCTCAACTTTTTCTACTGGAACATTTGTAGAGTCCTTATTTCCTTCATTTTGAGCATAAGCTAAAAAAGGAATCATCAATAATATAATTAAAGAAAATATCTTCATTTCGTGAAATTGTATTAGCCTTATAAACTACTATTCTGGGCATCTCGCTCTCTTTGCTCTTCAAGTTCTTTATAATACTTCATTGCTTCCTGGTCGGCATAGTACAATTTTGACTCTGAATCTTTAAACAAAGACTCTCCTCCATAATTGTTTTTGAACCCCTCGATGAGCGCAGATGCTTTATTGTAATCATTCAAGAAACCATCATAATTACTATGAGCTTTATTATTGTTGGCAACTCTTTCACAAAATGAATTTATATATCGAGCATACGAATCCTTTGCATTGCCAAAAGCCTGATTAAGTCCACTATTTAAACTACTATTGTTTGTTAGAGGAGCGTGCATATAATTGGCAGCTGACCGTTTAACATTGTCAACACTGGAAATAGATGTACAATTATTTGCAGATCTAACAATTTTCCAAGCAGCAAAATAATCATTAACAACATTAACACAGTACTTAAGATCTGTGTCATATTCTGTCCCTTTTTCTGCAAGTCCAGTAGCCAAAAGTTGCTGAGCCTTTTCTTTAATTGAAGGCAATATGCTTTCATTCCAAGAATGTTGAGCAAATGTGTTATTCGCATAGTCAATGAATATTTTACAATATGGATCAAACGATTTGCGACGACATTTTGCTTCATCCTCAACAGAAACATATCGTTTTCCATTTGTTAGTGTTACGAAACATTCTGTTTGAATTTCTTCTAGGATTGATTCATAACCTTTGGTTGCTTCGGTATAATCTTTTCCTTCAATTTCATTATTAACTCTTTGCTCTATATGAGACACTAATGATTGTGGTGCAATAACTTCTTTCCTGGAATCAGAGACTCCATATAGAAAGAATAATGCAATTCCTGTTATCGCGATGACTACAACAGCAATAACTACTATCTTAACAATATTTTTCATAATTATCTTTCACTTGTTGGTCTTCCGGAATCTCCTGTAGAAGCAGGTTCTTGGGGAGTTTGACTTTTAGGAGTTTGACTTTTAGGAGTTTGACTTTTGGGAGTTTGACTTTTGGGAGTTTGACTTTTGGGAGTTTGAATCTTTGGGGCAGGAGTCTTATCTTCGGAAGTAGGGTTGCTATTATATTTATTAGCAATCACAGAGATTTCTCTGGATAAATTTTCCAAATCGACTTTATTTGTTGTCGCGAACTTTCGCATGGCATCCTGAATAGCATTTTTTATTTCATAATCATAATTATCTAACGTTTTAAGTTTATTAACCATATCAACGAAAGATGTTTTACCGTCTTTCCAATATCCGTTCCAAGGTACTTCAGTCTGGGTAGAATATAAATGATTAATAGCTTCATCTATTTGCATATTGCTAATATAATCTATAAGAGTAATATACTCTGAGGAAGGTTCACGCCTTGTAATTTCTGCACGTTCCCAAACGTCCGACTCCTTCATATACTCAAGTACCAGCCTATCATTATTGGACTCCGGCGTAGGCTCTTCCTGTTCAATCTCAGTTACCGTGGTTGGAGCTGATTTTGACTTAAAAGTAGAGAATGGCCAAGGAGTTTCCCATGAGGATAAAGTATATAGTAGATATAACAAATATAGAACACATAAAGTTATCAATGGAAATTTCGTCCATTTCCAAATTCGTTTAATGAGGCTTGGATGTCGCTCACTTCCCCCATAATAATCATTTTCATAATAATTATTTTCATAATTATCATAACTATCTCTTGTTTTACCTTTTCCTTTTTTTCCAGTATGACCATTATTACCACCAGAAGCAGGTACTTTTTCTATGACCTTGTTGGTATATAATTTTTTACCGTAATTTGACATTTCACGTAGTATCGGATACAATTCATCATCAGAGTAGATAGATATCTCCCCTTGTACAGTACGGCCATCCTTGTCCAATTTTATGGTAAGATGATTAAGAGACGGCTCAAGATAAACTTGCACATTTCCGTTTAAGAAATCAGCTTGCGTTAGAATTAAATCTACGGAATCATAGCCTTTAGAACTAACACGTATATTATACTCGGGAATATCATCAGTGAAAATTATTGTATATTGAGAATTAGGATCTAATTTACAAGAACAATTTAAGCCCTCAAAGTATGACTGAGGAATGGTTCGGCGGGTTTTTTTGGAAAACACATCAAATCTCAGAGCTCGATCAAACTCAACACCAACAGTTTCTGATGAATTTAAAATAATTTCAGTCCCATTGAATAGTGCATACTTGCTGTTTCTACCATCAGCAATAATATCCTTTTTCCTCGTTCTAAACCCAGATTTTAAATATCTTATGGTAATTGTGTCACCATAATTATAATGGTATTTATCAACAGACACGCCTTCTGGCAAGGGACGACTAATATCATATGACACACTAATTTGTCCTTGAATTTCTTTATAATTAACAACATATTGTGCTGCAAACTCCATACATGAAGATGGCACTAACAATATGCGCTTATACGGTTTGTATTCCGACTGATTGGGAAATTGCAATAAAGCAATTAATTCTTTCTCATCTTTATACACTCTAAATGCTTTTGTATTTGTAGATTCTGGTGTAGCGGTGGTATAATCACGAGACAATTTCTCTTCCAAATCTTTAACAAGAACCTCTATAGAAGAATCTTCTATGTTCGGCCATTCCTTGTCTACCAATATTTTTAGATTTCTCAGGGTGTCAACAACTACCTTGCCGTCTATAAACACATTATTTCCTACATGTAAGGTTATCATCATCCTTCCATTTCGAGGATCTTCCTTACTAGGAAAAATAATGGCGTAATAGTTACCATGTTCGCTTTTCCAAAGTGCAAAGATTTCTTCTGCACCGAAATCGCGAGCATTTCTTGGATCTGTCACAGAAAGTAACCACTCGTCTTCTGGAGTTGGACGAGCCGGATCGAATTTATGAGGATAAGAATAACCGACTTTAGTGTCGCTGTCAATCTGACCAGAAATTGCTATTTTAATCATATTAAAAGATTTTTTATTGTCTTAACCAATCCCAGAAACCACCTTCGGCATCTGTTTTCGTTATTAATTTTCCAATTACCTTAATTGTATCTGCACCCTCGAACTTACACAAATTCTTTGCAAACACATCACCCACAGAGAATGAGAGAACCTTTAAGTCGCCCACACTAGCTTTTTTACATGTGCTTTCTAAATTGTTCCAGAAAGAAGGCATCTTTTGAGTCACATATTCGAAAGCCATTTTAGGTCTTTCTTCGATGGGACATTGAATCTTATCACACTTAGTTACAAGCACATATACTCCAACTGTAGACTTCCTAAAGATATTTTCCTTCTTTAAAAAAGAGATCATATTATCGAGGTAATTAACCATCTTAAGCCCTTCCCATTCATTGTCATGTGCGCCATATTCTACAACAAAAAAATGAATTTTTTCATTTCGGGAATCTTTCAAATAATTAAGCGCAATGTCAAGAGTGTCAGCCTTATCTTGGGAAAGGAAGAGACTGTTTCGCTTGAAATAAGCAGACCTAAATAATTCACCTGCGAGGTCTATCAATGTCAGTTTATGTTGTCGACTTTTTTTATCTCTTAGTTTTAAAATCATTTCTTGGATATTTTCCACAGAAGTACTATCTGGGAATGTACAAAATCCTTCTTTGCCAAAGATATTAGACAATCTAGTCATATAATCTTTGCCAGAGCAGTCAAGCATTTCTAAAATGCCCATACTTTGAGCATTACTAATTATCGAACCTAAAGCACAAGTTTTACCTGAAGAAGGAGTACCCCAAAAATAAACTTCGGTTGAATTTCCTTGTAATTTAGTAGGAGGATTTTTTTCAGGTAAAGGAGAAGGTAATTTAAATGCTTTGATGGCCTCTTTCTTATCTTCTCCAAACACTTGTGCGATATCTTCCCAACTAATTACGTTATTTCCAACTTTTGTCTGAATTTCTCGTGCATCATGAGAATTGGGATCTTCCATCAGTTCATCAATAAAAATGTCATGACCTGCACTTGCTTGTATCTTTGACTGCGCTTCATATGCATGTTTCCCGTTTGGATGCTGATCCAAGTAACGTCTGTATGCATCCGTACTAGACATAAGACATGCATTTTCCCAGTCATTGTCATCATTCAAGTCATTAATGAGCTGAACAATCTCAGATGTATGTTTGCCAGGATTGTTTATTTTATATTCTTCATAAGCAGCTATAGTATTAATCTCTTGGGCTTTTAGCCACGGCAAATCACTTAATAAATAATTACATTCACTAACATGCTTGCCATCGGGGAATTTATCAAGATAAGCGTTCAAAGATGTTTCACTTATGTTCTGTTTCGTATGATTCCAGTTGAAATCATCATAATAATCTACCTTGGCATGTGCTTCATCAACGTGAACTCCTTCTGGATATGTCGAAACATATAATCTATATGACTCTAATGTATCCTGATTCTTAGCTTCAGCCCAAGATGATTCTTCCTCAGCAGCCATTAGATTTCTAATCCCCTGAACTTTATCATCAGGAAGTCCAGCACCTATAAGTTCTGATAAGCTTACCTTACCTTGCTTAATATAATTTACCAAATTCTTAACTGGTATGGATTTGCATCCGTTTAATATTTTATCTTTCATAAATTTATTCGTACATTAAATCATTACTTTCTTTTCCAGCGTTACTCTTCAAGGTCATAAAATAAGGTAATAACATAATGCCAAAACCTATAAAAGAGCATAGAAGGGCAAAAAATGATGGCTTATGAAGTTCTGTATAGAAAGACGTAATAGCTTGAATCTTGCTATCATAGTCTTTATATTCAAACTCAGAAGCATTCTCACCTTTATAAATGACCTCTGAAAGATCTTTGAAATTCTGTGTCCAGTTGGAAACCTCATCACTTATCTTTACAAGATTAGATGGAAGTTTAATATTCAGGACACTCATCTGTGAAGAAGCCTCCAACCATTCTAGTCTTTTGTTCATAATAGTTTGCATACTATCTGGTAACAATTTACCTTGAAGGCTGGTTGATAGATTCTTTATTTTTTGTTCATCAGAATTACCTGCTGCCCCACTAATTAACTCTTTATAAATAGAGGGGTGTATAGCTTTAGACTTACTTGCCTCATACAAAGCTGATGTATAGTTATCTAATCTGTTTCTTGCATAGTCTGAATATGCAACATTCAACTGTTTTGCAGCGGCAAATGAACTAGATATTTCATTTTTGATCTCATCCTGCTTCTCCAAAACGCCCATAAAATTTGTAAAAGGCACAGCGGAAATAACAAATGCGGCCAAAATAATCAAACCAAAAAAACACTGTCCTATAGTACCTAGATTTTTCCATCTAGTAGCCTTAGATATGCTCATGATGACAAGACAGCCAATTACAATTAAAACAAAACCTAAAGTTAAAACTGAAGGTAGTAAAATATCACCTTGGCGCCAATACACTAATCCTAAAAAAGAAATGTAGGAATAGACCAGAAGAATTGCGAGCGAAAAAGTTGCCGCAAAATTAAATTTTGTTTTTTCGTTTTCCATTTTATATATCAGGATTTTTTGGGAAGTTTCTCTTTAAGTTCTTTTATAGCATCCTCATGTTCTTTGATGAGCCTTCTTATTTCATCAACATCAATTTCAGGACCAGGAGTGGTAACAGGAGGGTTACTTTCAATAGTACGTACGTCACCCATATCTATTGGAATTTGTCCAGAATGCAGATGTACATCAACTCCTTCAGGAACAGGTTTTCCTTTACGTTCAACACGCTCAAACTTTCGGGCTTTGGTTGCAGCTAAAACTTTATCAACAAGAACCATAGGAGGAATCCAGCCATAGACATCAGCTCCAGTGCTATACAATGCATTACGAGCTTCTTCAACCGTCAAATCCTTTTTTAATGATTTCATCAAAGCGATTGTCCCCGTAACTATTGGAGCAGACATGCTTGTTCCGTCACATGATTGATAAGTATTTGTCGGCCATGAACTATAGATGTTCTTTCCTGGAGCCGATATATCTGAACAAGGTCCATAGTTCGTAAAAGCAGTTGGATACATGTTTTTGTCAACAGCTGTTACAACAATGCATGATTCATTCCTGTTTTCAGGAGGAATACTAGTCAATATGTCATCGTTGCCTGCAGCAAAAACTAAAATAGAATGTTTTTGGGCCGCCAACTTACAAACCCTTGCCCACAAAGCCGCGACGTTGCGGAATTGGGTATTTGCTATCTGTCCTTGTTGTTCTACAGGTAAAACATTCAATCCCTGAAATGAAGGACCTATCGATATATTGACGACATCTGCATCATGATGAACGGCATACATGACTCCTGCGACAAGTGCAGATAATGGACATTGTTTATTATCAAATACTTGGATTGGCATCAGTTGACAATTCGGAGCCACCCCAGATGCACCAGAATTATATGTGTCAGAAGAGCCAACGGCAAGACCCGCAGTATGAGTTCCATGTCCTTCACCTATACCGAGATGATTATCTTGGGTAAAGACATTATATGCTTCAACAATTCGTCCCTCAAACATAGGATGATTTGATTGAATACCATCATCTACCACAGCGACTTTTACCTGAGGGATACCTTTTGTATAACTCCAGCCTTGCTTTAAATGTATGGCCTCTAAATGCCAACCCACGTCTTCGGTCGTATTACTAACATAACCATTTAACTCGTATATTTCTTCATCAAATACAATAAACTTGTGATTGGGAATCTTATCGTTTATTGTTTGACGAATTTGCTCTCTTTCCTCTTCAGGGATTTGAATTACCAAAAGTTTAACTTCTTTATCGAAACCAATAATAGAATACTTATCTTCAGGATATGCTTTCTTGAAATCTTGAGCTAGTGCTTCAATATTGTCGTTTTCTTCTTCCATGAAAAGGAATAGGCGATTTGCAATGATATTTGGAACTCCTGGCTGTTCAATAATAGGTACATCTGTTCCGCCCTCGCCTAATACTGGAGCAACAACCCCATCACTATTCGGCAACTTTCCATCATTACCAGTTATAGGACGAGAGAAACCATTATCTTCAACAACACGTCCATCGGCACGTGTGATAGAATCAATAGGAACGACACCATTTAACGCATGAGTTCCAGAACAACCCACACACCCTCTTAGGAGCCATGAGAGCAACCACAACAACAATAAGGTTATTAAAAGCCACATTAACCATTTGAGGCAGCTTTTACCCCAAAACAGTCCAGTAAACCATAGCCAAAGACGCTTATACCAAGGTACGGAGTCCGGAATGATAATTTGTTCATATTGAGCAGTAAAGTAAGTATCTTCCTTTATGGGCTCAGAAATGGGCTTGTCCCAACCAGCAAACTTGTATCCCTTTTTTGGCTCAACCTTTGGAATGGAGCCAGAAGGAATATAATCACCATGCTTTAATTCGATGCAATTAGATCCATTTATTTTCCCATTTTCCCCCGCTATAAAATGTACCTTATGAAAAATGGAATCAGGATTAACAACATGAGGTTCTGACTGTGCAATTTTTGCAAACACAGCTTTATACTCTATATCCTTATCTATAGGAACATTTGTTACTATAGATGGTTCCCATTTACTAAATTTGTAACCTTCATCAGCTGAAGGAGAAGGCACATCTGTTGGAAGAAGACATTCACCAGGTTTTATGTTACATTTGGTTGAACCATTTAGGGTGCCACCTTCTGTTGAAATGAAAAGAACTTGATAGTCTTCAGTTCTTTTACAAACAGCAACGAATGTAACGTCTTCATTTATAACCTTTCCATGAGGTGCTTCTGGCTTCCATTCAACAAAGCTGCAATTTATATCAGGCTTTACCTCTGGGATGTCTTTTTGCCCCTGAAGTATATGGCCATGCTTTCTTATAATTGACGAAAAACCAATAATCTGTCCTTCTCCTTGAACAATATATGAAATAGTATGCGTACGATGATCTTTAACATCATCTGTAATGACCGTATTTATATCTCGGCCTTTTCGCATTCCCATACCCCACACGGCAAAAGTAATTTTGCCATCATAGCAGTAAGTAATCTTATCAGCATATTCCGCAGATAAATATTTTATTGCACAATCAAAATATGCTTTTTCTTGGGGATTTGATATAGCAGTCGCTTTACTTGAAATCTGTTCAAGCAATGACTCTTTAATTTCTTTATATCTTTGATAAATTGGGGGAGACGAAACTTTTAGGCTATCTAAAGACACTGGAGTTTCGTCTGGTTCTGGTATATACCAATCGACAGACCCTTTAGACGGATTTTCTTCAGGCTGAGCGAAAACCACATCAGGGTCGAGTTCATTTATGTGTTTTTTAAATACACGACTGAACTCAACATAGCGATTATAAAATGGAGAACCATTTATTTGTTCTACATTAAAATCGCCTAAATTAGATTGGCATATTCTTTTTTTACCTTTAACGGTTGGCATTGCATTCAGATTTTGATTGTTGAAATAATGTCCTTTAACTGAGCATTTGCTTTTACATCATAGTCTGGTAATTCTGAAGCGAAAACATATCCCGCTCTGAGCTGCTGTTCCCATCTCCAAACACGTTTGAATTGTGGAAATCTAGCAAGGAATTTTCTGTCTTTTGTAACGAAAGAAGACCCCGAAAGAAGTTCTTTCTGTTTATATAAATCTTGGAGCAAGCTTATACCGACAGGGGTTTTCACTTCTTCAATTAAGGCCTCTTCAATATTAAGCTTTAATTCTTTGTTCTTTGAAAGTATCTTATTCTTATCCTTTTCAGACAGGAATGCATATCCAAATGAACTTGCAAATTTGTTAAGTTGCATTGAAAGATAATCCGCTATAATACCAACAGAGGTTTCTTTATCGATAGAATTGATATATTCACGAATTTTATCCACAAGTATCTTGCGGGTATCTGTAATAATATACATGCTCCAAAGAGATGACATTATTGTTGATATCGTAGGCAACTTATCCTCAAATGTACCAACAGTACGATTCATAAGAACTTTATCATGCCACATATTTTCAACAGATTCTACCAAGTTGTCTGCTTGACCAAACATCATTTTGCTCTGGTTTAACAGAGCTTCTAAATCAATTCCTTCTAATGCGTCTTTACACTCTTCTTCTGTTTCAACTCCAAGATAATCACAAAGACGATTTACATTTTCTTCTCTTGATGCTGACGAATCCAATCCTGCAGACATAAAAATTTGAGTTTCTTCGTCTGACATAGGCATTGGCCGTTCTTCGCCAAGCAACTGTGAGTGAACGAGTTCAAATATCTCAGACTCAGATATCATCATGGAATCCATGAGCTTACCGAATGCATAAGAGTCATGGCCCAACATTCTATCTATTTGCATACATGCAGCACCAGCTTGACGCTTAGCTAATTTTAATTGTTCATCACTACTATCTGGATGATAATATCTTTCAAGCAATGACTGAAAATCTCTAATGACTATTTTTGCGTCGCCGTCGAATTTTTCCTCGCGAGCCTTTGAAACATTAGGAGCTATTTTATTCAGACTTTGGATAATTCTTTTAGTGCCATCCTCGGCGCATGTAGCTGCAGAATCCCATGCCAAATCAGGATCGTCAAAATGTTGATTCACAAATTCATTATTCACAAAAGATTTCTTTAAATCAGAAAAGAATGTTGGATAACTGTCATGTATAATAGGTTCACCTTGTTCTGCTTTCCCATTTCTAGGATCATATCCGTTATAGATAGACTTTGAATACTTAAAATCCCGAAGCATATAAATGTTTCTAAATGGTTTTGCAGAATTTGTCCACTGATTAAACCAATGTCTATCATCTCCTAATGATTTAAGAACCTCTTTCTCCAACACGACGTTAAAACGTCGATTCCATCTCGCATTCAAAGCATCATTATCACCCTGTACTTCATCTTGATATTCGAGATCTTTATTAAACCACGTTCCAATTATAAATAAAGGGGACAAACCTGATGTCTTAACATACTCTTCTCGAACACGCATATCTGTCCCAACATTGCCATCTACCCATTTGTCCAATAACGCCCCCATTGAACTCTCGCCACTCATACTGTTATTATGACAGAAAAGAAGTGTATTTATCCTCTTTGCTGCTGAATACTTATTGAACAAGTATGTAACTTTTCCTCTTCGTAATACTGTTGAAAGTTTCTTTTCTTCACCAACTAAATTGGGTCAAAACAGACCGAAACAAACCTTAAACTGAATCATGTAAAACACTGTCTTACAATTAACTCCGCTTAACTAACCTTATTCTTCGCCTATTGCGCGTTTGCCCCGATTAGAGTAATTTTGTACCGCCATTGTACCTCGGGTGGATGAGCAGAGGGTTCGTAGGG
>Ga0256407_10008917_pt1 | contig 14526 bp, 8 predicted proteins | sample RumenRJG_04DNA_FD_193489 | JGI IMG/M metagenome (GOLD analysis project Ga0256407, IMG submission 193489) | Bovine rumen microbial communities from Lethbridge, Alberta, Canada - RJG_04 | ecosystem: Host-associated > Mammals > Digestive system > Stomach > Rumen | place: Canada: Alberta | collected... | reverse complement strand
TTTTTTGGGAAAAATGTTTTGATTTGATTTTAATTATTTTAAAAAAAATATAAATAATTTTTCTACTTTAAAAAATTAATATATCTTATAACTGTTTTTAATATCAAAATTTAATAGAAATGAAAATATGAGATTCATCATTATGAATTATATCCTCCTGAAGATGAAAATTTAAAAGATAATTTAAAACATGGATATGGAGGAATTAAAATATTTGATACACCTGGATTAGTAAAAATTAAAGAATTAACTTTATTTCTATTAATTAAATCTGAATTAGATAATATTTTTGAGCAAATTCATTTTGTATTTTTTTTAATTAAAGCACAAAGTCATTTAGATTATTGTATTGATATGTTAAAATATTTAAGAGATAAAAATAAAGATAGAAAAAAAAAAATTAATCCAATTCCTATTTTATTTATAAAAAATGGGGAAGATTTAATCTCCAAAGATAAACCTGTATTTTTTGATTATTTAAAAACTACGTTGAGTGAAAATAATTTATTAGAAGAATTATATGATACTTCAATTAATGAAAATAATAAAAATATAGAAGAAAATGAAGATGATTTTTTTAAAGATAAAGAAGATTTAGTTAACAATTATAATTATTATGTTGATGGAAATATAATTCAAATCCATATACCAACTGGAAAAAAAATATAAATATAGTATTTTTAACAGTAAATAAATATTTATTGAAATAAATTAATTATATAAAATGATAAAATGGAAAAAGAATTTTCAAAAATGGAAAATTATTGTAAAAAATTAATAAGTTATTATATAAAAAAAAAATAAAAAACAAATCTTTATCTAATGAAGAAAAAAATGAAGCAAGTTTATTGTATGATAAATGTAACCAATTTGTTCAATCAGTAAAAGAAAAATGTAGTATCTTATATAATTTGAATGTCTTAGAATTAAAAGAAAAATGGAAAAAAAAATCTTTTATTTTGCTTTTGCGTGGTTGACATTGGTTATTTTTGGTTTGCATCTGGTTCTAATTCCTGAATCATATTATATTGCTTCTTTTATTGATGTTCTAGCAATTAATTATGGATTCGAAGAAAAGGATATGAAAAAATATGGTTTAGATGAATATATTTATGAAAAAAGTGAAAAATTTGAAGAGGAAAAAATTAAACAAAAATTTGAAGATATTATTTATTATATTTGATCAATTCAATGTGCATTAAAAGCCAAAGAATTATTTATTCAAATATTTGTTCTTTTTGAAAAATTGAGCAAAAAAAAAGATAATGAATGGAACACTTTTAAAATTGAACAAATATAAAACCAAATAATTTTTTAATTAAAAACACATTAACAATTATAAAAATATAATCATTTCAATTTCATTATTTCCATAATAATTTTATTATAAAATATAAAATTGATTTTTATTATCATAAATTTAATATAAAACAATTTATATAATTACTTTGGGGATTGGGATTGGGCCCAATTCCCAATCCACAATCCCCAATCCTCATTTATTATAAATCCTCATCCAATATAATAAAAAAATAAATAAAATGATATTTAATAAATTAAATTAATTACAATTATAATTAAAATAATAAATAAATTTATAATTTAAATTATTATATGTTGAATTTTGAAAGTCAAAATGAATATTCTTTTTTAACTATCACTTTCATATTCAATGCTTATTTTTTGTAATAAATTATTAATATTTGAATTAGCCAATTCATTAATTTCTTTATCTTGTATATTTTCACTTATTTTTTCACCAATAAAAATTTTAGTTATTTTTATAAATATGAGAGACGCTTTTTCTAAAAAAATTTTATATAATTCTTTTTGGATTTTAGGTTTAAAAAATTTTTCAAATTTAATTTTTAAAATTTCAAATACTCTCATATTTACATGTAATTCATTATTATATCTAGCATTTAATATTATAAATTCTTCATTTATTTTTTCTATTATATTTCCTATATTTATATTTATAATATTCTCAATTATTTTTGGTATCAAATTATCTATATAACTTTTTATTATATTTTCCAAATCTTTAAAGTTGATTTTTAAATCACATATTAAATTTTCTAAAATAAATTTAAATTCTTCATTTAAATTTTCTTTAAATTCTTGGAATCTTATTTTTTTAATTAAATCTTTATATTGTATATTAATATCATCAAAATACTTTTCTTTTATTTTTTCTTTTGCTATTTGTTTTAAATTACATAAAACTAAATTTTTTTGACACTTTTTTTTCAAACATTCTATTAAATCATTTATACCATATGCTTTTACTTCAAATAAAATTTCATTATTTTTTTTACATATATAATCTTTTGCCATTAATTCAATTATTTCAATATTTTTATTATTTAATTCTTGACAAAGTTGTTTTTTTCTTATTTCAGTTTTATTATTTATAGATTGAGTAAAAACAATAGTTAAAATATCATTATCATCATATAAATGATTAAGTTCATTAATATAATTAATTTCTTCTTTTAAAATCTTAGTCTCACCTAATCCATTTTTAATACAATATAAAATTCCATGAAGTGAATTTTGAGGATTTTTAATATTAGAATTAAATTTTTCTTTTATCATTTTTTTTATATTTTCTATATTTCGTTTATCATTAGTTACTTCAACACCAATAGTATCTAATATAGTTAATCCTGGGATTTCTGGATTTGAAAATTGAGTAAATTCATTTGTTTCTGATTTAATAGTATCACCTTCTTTTGATACATTTTTTTTTAACAAAACATTTGTTAAACATGTCTTACCAGAACCAGAAAAACCTGCCATCATTATATTTAATGTTTGTATTTCTGGAATGTCATCTTTCATTGTTTTTAAATAGAAAACTTGTCTTTTGTGAATTGTTAAAAATGACATTTCTTCAAAATTTTTTTTGTATATTTCTTCTATTTTTTTTTCTATTTCTTTTTTGAAATTATTATCAATTTCATTTATACATTCTTCTATTATATAAAAATAATTTATTTCATTTAGTCTATTTTCCATTATTGTATTTTTCCTATTATTCCATTCCTTAATTCCATTTTCAAGATTTTCTATTTTGGATTGTTTTGAAATTAATTTATTATTGTTTTTTTCATTTTTATATAACTGTTTTTTCTCCAATATTTTTATTTTATATCTTTCATTTAATAAATCTAAATTTATATTTTTTTTTTTCTTTTTGTTAAACATTTGGCATATCTTTTCTACATCTATATTATCTATACAATTATCAACATTCAATTTGTCTTTGATAATATTTCCTATATCTTTTTTTAATGCATTTTTGTCAATAGAAATATTACTTAAACCATTAATTACTTTTCCCAATACTGCCTTTGGTAAATTCTTAATATTTGATATTTTGTTAAATAAAACATTTTTTCTATCTTCGGAGGGGTTTAAAGGATTATACAGTGGTTGATTGTTTTTAACAGTTTTAACATTATCAATTTTTTTATAATTTATATCTGAATTATGAATTGTTTTATCATTTGATGTTAGATTATTATTATCATTTTTATAATTTATATATTGATTAGGAATTGTTTTATAATTTGATGTTGGATTAGATTTATCTTTTTTATAATTTATATCTGGATTAGTAATTATGTTATAATTAGATTTTAGATAATTTTTATCATGGCCATCTGGCTCAATTTCTTTCCAATCATTCTCATCTAGTGGTTCATATAAATTATCATTATTATTTTTTTCATTATTATTACCAAAATTAATATTAAATTTATTATCTTCATTTTTATTTTTGTTTCTATAATTATTAAAAATATTATTATTATTTTCTTTTTGTTTATTATCAAAATTTGAATTATTACCTAAACCATTTTTTTCATCTTCTTTTTTGAACAACATATCTATTTGATATTTAATTTCTTCATCTTCATCTTCATCTTTAGGTCGATATGGGTTATAATTTGAATATACATTATAATTTGAATATACATTATAATTTTCTATTTCTTTTAAATCTTCCGAATCCAAGCTATCATCTCTTTTTTTATTATTATTATTAATAGAATTGATATTGTTATTATTATTACCAAACTTAATATTAAATTTATTATCTTCATTTTTATTTTTGTTTCTATAATTATTAAAAATATTATTATTATTTTCTTTTTGTTTATTATCAAAATTTGAATTATTACCTAAACCATTTTTTTCATCTTCTTTTTTGAACAACATATCTATTTGATATTTAATTTCTTCATCTTCATCTTCATCTTTAGGTCGATATGGGTTATAATTTGAATATACATTATAATTTGAATATACATTATAATTTTCTATTTCTTTTAAATCTTCCCGAATCAAGTTATCATCTCTTTTTTTATTATTATTATTAATAGAATTGATATTGTTATTGTTATTACCAAACTTAATATTAGATTTATTATCTTCATTTTTATTTTTGTTTCTATAATCATTAAAAATATTATTATTATTTTCTTTTTGTTTATTACCAAAATTTGAATTATTACCTAAACCATTTTTTTCATCTTCTTTTTTAAACAACATATCTTTTGGATAATTAATTTCTTCAACTTTAGGATTGTTATTGTTATTATTACTAACAATATTACTAACATTTTTATTATCTTTTTCTTCATTTTTATAATTTTTGATATCCCATCTTTTTGTATTATTTATAGGATTTTTATTATTCTTTGCTTTATCTTTCAGTTCTCTTTGGGATGGTTCAGGCTTTGGCTTTGGTAATTGTTTTGAAACACCTGATTTTTTTGTTAGAGACTTTATTTTTCTTTTTGGTTTATTCTTTTCTTTACGTTTTTCCATACATTCTTGGACTTTTTTTTCCAAAGTTCCCAATAAAATTACCATTAATTCATTAACAATGGATTTTACATTTTTAAATATAGTTGTAGTTATTTCTTTAGAAACATCTTTTTTCCTTTCTTCAATATTTCTTTTGTCAAATGAAGGACTTTTTTTTTGGAGATATTTTACATATTCATCTTTTTCTTTATTATCAAAATCCAAAATTTTATCAGAAGATTCCATTAATTTTTTTTTTGATGTTTCTATAGATTGGAATTCTTCATCTATTTCCAGAAAAAAAATTTGATTTAATTCTTCATTTTCTATTTGTTTAGAGTCAAATTTTCCTTTAATATCAATTACATTATATTTAATCAAATTTTCACAAATTTTTTTTATTTTTATTGATGAATTTTCATTATAAGTTTGAAATTTAATTTGAATAAGTGAAGTTAAAGAGCCATCAAATCTTTCACCTTTAATAAGAGAAAAAAACTCTTCTTCATTTATTTTTAATTTTTCTTTTGCACTTTTTAATGAAGGAAATAATTCTTTGAATAAAGAAATAGTAGTTGATATAATTTCTAAAGTTTTCACAACTTTGGAATTTTCTTTTCTTACTCTTTCAAAAGTTTTTTTAATTTGTTTTAGTTGAGAACTACATTTTCTTAATAGCTCAAATAATTGATTAATTTGGTTTATACAATAATTTTTGAACAAATTATCTTCATTAACTAAATCCATAACAAAAAATTTTGTAGAATTAGAAGTTTCTTGAATATAATTATTTAAAATAGGTTTTCCAATATAATCATTACAATATTGCCTAATTTTATTTTCTCCTTGAATAACTAATTGATTATATCCTATTTCAAAAGATTTTTGAATAACATAATTTTTAGTAATATCAATTATTTCTTTTTTCACAACATCTCCCAAACAATTAGCAAAACCTAAATTTAAGAATGAATTTCCAATTGCAATTTTGATAATTGTTTTAGTATATTCAATAGCTTTTTTTCCTCCCCACTTCTTTAAATTAATTTCTTTACTTTTCAAAGCACATTCAAAAGATAAAATAATATCATTCAAACCTTGTTTAATTAAAAAAATTCCGAATTGAACGAATTTCATATCCCCCGTTAAAACTCCTTTCACACAAACAATTGCACTCACTACTAGTTCTACAACACCAATAGAGAAAACTAGATAATTTTTCCAAACATTTGGTTCTGTGATAATTCTTAATAAATGGAATTTTTCTACTCCGAATTCTGATAAAAAAAGTTTTATATCATTTATTTCATCTTCATTTTCTTTTGAATCTAATTTTAATTTTTCAATAATTTCCTTTATTGTTATTATATCTGCTTTTTCAATGTAACTTATTTCATTATCTTCCATTTTTTCGAAGTCTTCTATAATTTTTATATTCGCACTATTTATATCAATAATTATTTGTATTAATTTTTTTTTTAGTTCATTTTGTTCAAAAATTCTTGTTTTTTTTTTTTTGAAATCTTTTTCTTCTTTTAGGGATTTTAATATAATAAGTTGAATAATTGTTTGGTTTTGAATTTCAAATTGAAATTCTTCTAAATTTTCTATTACTTCTTCAAAATAGTTTTTTGCTTTTTCTATTGTTTTCCTATTTTTTGATAATTTACATGCATATTTCATTTTTAAAGGCCAAGAATAAAATTTTTCTTTTTGAAAAATAATTTCATCTTTTTCTTCAAATTGTTTTATATTTTCATCGTCGAGAAAGTATTTTATTTGAATCAAAGGATTAATTATTTTTTTATTTTTTTTCAATTCTTCTAATTTTTTTTTCTTTTCTTCAAAACTTAATTCAGAATTTAAAATTCTTCCCCAACTATATTCACTATCTTCTTTTATAAACTCATTTTCATTGAAATGTAAATCTTTTCTTATTTTACAATATTCATAATATAATTCTTCTTCATTTTCCATATTTTTTTTCTCATATTTGTAACTCTCAAACTTTTGTTTTTCATTTTCTTCTCTTTTTTTCTTAATTGAATCAACTGTTAAAAAAGGATTATTTTTATTTTCCAAATAAGCAAAAATTAAACTATAAGAACCTTTTTGTCCATTTCTTCCTGCTCTTCCATAATTTTGATCTTCAACTCTTTGATTAATTGGTAAAAAACTCACAATAACATGTAAACCTCCTGAATTTAATAATTCATTTGATAATTTAATATCTATTCCTCTTCCTGCTAAATTTGTTGCTATAATTATATTTTTTGGTTCTAATATTTCTGTTATACTATTTTTATTTTCTTCTATGAAATATTTTTTTATTTTTATTCCTTTTTCATTTATTAATTTACAAAAATTACTTCCTTCTCTTATACTTTTACAAATTAATAAAACTGATCTATTTTCTTCAATCACTTCTTGAATTTCATTAATTATTTTTTTTTCCCATTTTGCCACATCAGTGAAAACTAATTCACTTCTTTTTTTTAATTGAGATTTCAAATTAGGAGGAATGAAAAATATTTTCACCTTATATAATTCTTTTAAAGTATTCTGATTAGTTTCAGTACCAATAGTTCCAGTCAATCCATAAAGTTGATTATATTTTTTAAAAAAAGTAATCATATAAAGAAAATTTGTATTTATATTTTCAGGGAAAATTTCAATATCATTTATTATTTGTAAAGCCTGATGTAAAGCATCATGCCAAACCATATTAGTTTGACTCACTCCTGTATTAGCATAATCAATAGGAACAATTTTTAAATATTTTTTTAATTTCATTATTCTATAATCAATATTTTCATTCATTATAAAAGCTGTTATAATTGAGTCAATCCATGTTTCTATTTTTTTCTCAATTTCTTCCTTAAGACAATTTGGATATAAAATACCTGCTATGTTTTTTCCATTTATTTCATATATTTTTCCATCTTGGGTTAATATTTTTTCTAATCTTTGTTCTGCATTATTATTTTTAGAATTATTTTCATCTAAATTATTTTCATTAGTTTCATTTAATGAAGATTCAGATGTACTTAATTCTGATATATTATCATTATTTTTATTTTTATTTCTTGAATTTTTTAATTGTAATAAATATTTATCAACTTCTTCAATAACTTCAAATTCATCTTTAAATTCATTTCCTAAAATTATAGGATTATCTTTTAATTTTCCTAGAATTGCTTTTTTAATAATTTTTCTTTTTTTTTCAATTTCAATAGGTTCTTTCTCTAACTTCATTTTTTCAGCAATAAAAATAAAACATAAAATAATAGTATAGTAAAAAGTATACAAAGATTGATACCCAGGAAATTTTTTAGTAAGTTGAGTTTTAGAAGCCAAATTATCAATACACATATTATCAACTTCATCAATAATTACAACATCAAATATTCTTTCCTTTCTTTGGTTACAGAATTCATATTCATCTAATAAAATATCAGCACAAAAATTAGTCGAATCTCCAAAAATAATATCTGCTTTATATGATTTTTCTTTAACATCTCCAACTTCAATATTCAATTTTTTGTAAAATTGTATTTTTTCTTCATCTTTTGCATCTCGTGTTGCTAAATCAGGTGTACTTGATATTATATCTACTTTGTGTCCTGATAAAACTTTATATGCTGCGAAAAATTGAATTATTGTTGATTTTCCCTCCCCAGTGTTTATTTTACAAAAAATTCCTTTTTTTTCCTGGGGAAGTTCTTGAGATAAAATTAATAATGATATTAATTGAATAGTGTATAAATTATATTTATTTATTTGATTCAAGTATGAATAAATTTTTCCTATGTTTTTTATGTTGTTTAATTCATTTTTGTATTTATTTTTATCTGAAATCCATACTTTGGAATTTATAAAATTATTTTTTATTTCTTCATTAAAATTGTTTATTTGTTCATATATGTATTTTTTTAATTTTTCAAATTCTTTCAATTCACTTTCTGAAATTATTCTTTCTTCTATTTCTTTTAAATAATTATCAACATCTTCTTTCTTGATTTGAAAATTAGATGTATATTCATCTATTAAATCAATTTTTTTTATTTTATCATTTTTTTCTTCTTCTATCAAATAAAAATTTGATTCAAAATTTTTTAATTGTTCAAAATATTTTTTATAACTTTTTATTCTATTTTTATTATTAATAATAAATTCTTTATATAATTTAAATTCATTATTATTATTTTTGTTCTTTTTCAATTTTCTATCTATTATATATTTTAAAATTTTAAGATATTCTTCATAAAACATTTCAAATAAATTTTCATTATTCAATAAATTTTGAAATTTTTTTATTACTTCATCGAATTCTTCTCTTTGGCATAATTTATTTATTTCTTTTATTTCAGTATTTGTAATACCATTTTCACAATTTTTAATATATCTTTTTAGTGTTTTTTTTAATTTATAATCAAAAATATTTTTTTCTTTTTCTTTAAACTTATGTAAGGCTAATGAAAAATCATTTTTTTCAATTGCTTCATTCATTATGTTATCAATTTCTATTTCTTGAAATTTTATTTTACTACCTTCACATTCATATATTTTATTCTTAAAAATATCAAGTATTAAATCTTTATATTTTTCTAAATTATCATTCTCAAATTTTAAAGTATTCTTATTTAGTAATAAATTTCTATAAATATCAAATAATCCATCTTTATTTTTTTGTATTAAATCATCTGATATTCTTTTGGCAAGGTTTGACATATATTCTATATTTTTAATTTGTAATTCTCTATTTTTTTCTTTATTATGGATTTCATTTTCTGTCATAATTAGCTTTTTTTTTTTATTAATATATATAGATTCTTCTTCTAAAAAAGTTAGAAATTTTAATTTTGATTTTTTTTAAAATGATTAAAAATAAATATATTAATTATTGAATATTTTTCTTAAAAAAGGTAAATAATTAAATATAAAATAATAATTATTGATTATATATTAGAATTTAAAATTAAATTATTTGATAAATATTTTAATAGTTATTTATAAGTTCTTTAAATTTATCTATCATCATTTTTTCAACTTTAATTTTTATCTCGTTTATTTCATTTTCTTCGAATTGAAATTCATCAACTTTTTCATTTAATTTTTTTTCAAATTCAATTATATCAAAATTCATACCATTTAAACTATTTTCAAATTTTTCTTTTATTTCACCTATTCTTTTCAATGCATTTGCCTTTTTAAAAATTTTATAATCATTAATAAAATTATTTAAATTTTCTTCAATTTCAATTTCAAGTATATTTTCGATTTCATTATCAAATTTATCTAATTTATTAATTAAACTTTTTACTTCATCAAAACCTATTTTATTTATATAATTTTTCATTGCTTTTCTTATTTTATCAGAATTTTTTATTTTTTGTAAATTATCTGAATCATAATAATCTTTCAAAATATTATTTGAAGAAAACATAATTTCACATATTATATCAATAAAATATTTATATTTTTCAACTATTTCTATTTCTTTTCTTTCATTTTTTATATTTTCATTATCTATTTCTTTTATAGTTGCATTAAATTTTGTTTGAAGTTGCCTTTTTCTAAATATATAATTCTCATTTTCCATGTTTAATATTAAAATATAATTTTTTTTTAAAATATTTCAAATATTAATTGAAAAAAGCTAACTACTTAAAGAATCAAAAAAAAATTCCAAATAAATAATTTTATGCCATTATATCTTGTATTTCAATGTTGCAAATGCAAGAACTCTTTATCAAAAGATTTATGGTCAATAGCATGGGATCATTATTATTCTGATACTAAATATGTTTGTGAACATTTTAATGTCATTATTGATCATAAAAGTTCAATTAAATTTTTTGGAATAGGATGGAAAAATCAAATAACTATTAAAGCAATATGTAAAATTAATTGTTATAGTACAAAAACAGTAATTGACCAAACTTTTAATAGTAGTTTTACAGAATATCAAAATTATTCAAGATTCGGTAAATTAGTATGTCATGCAAGAATATCAGATTATAGAGGAAATTATCCAAATTGTGGATTTAATCTCCAAAATGAAATTGAATTTAATGAAAGAAGAGAAGAAGAAAGAAGAAGAAGAGAAGAAGAAAGAAGAAGAGAAGAAGAAAGAAGAAGAGAAGAAGAAAGAAGAAGAAGGGAAGAAGAAAGAAGAAGAAGGGAAGAAAGAAGAAGAAGGGAAGAAAGAAGAAGAGAAGAAGAAAGAAGAAAAGAAGAAGAAAGAAGAAGAGAAGAAGAAAGAAGAATAGAAGAAGAAAGAAGAAGAGAAGAAGAAAGAACAAGGCAATTGGAAAGTGATTTAATATTAGAATTACAAAATATGATAGAAAAAGGATTACAGAGAAAAAATGAATTAATAATGAATGAAGAAAAAATAAAAGAAAAATTAGAATCTAATATAAAATTGATTAATTTAGATACTTCAACTTTAAACAAAAATTATGACTTAATATTATCAAAATAATTTTTTTTTTAATTTATTAAACTTAAAATTAAACTTTTTTTGAAATATATTTGTTTTATTAATATTTATTTGAATCAAATTTTAACTTTTTTTAAATATAATTTCAATTTTATTATATATTAGAACTATTTTAAAAATGCAATAATGGAAACAACTAAAACTGAAAAGGAAAAGGAAAAGGAAAATGAAAAGGAAAATGAAAAGGAAAATGAAAAAGAAAAAGAAAAAAAAGAAAAACAAGAAAAGGATAATGAAGGTATTACTTTTGGGAAAGTAGTTCATGTGATAGACAAAATTACTGACAAAGCTCTTAAATTTTGGATAGAAAAAAAAAAGAATGAAGAATCTGAAGACTTAAAAAAAGATAGAAAAGAGTTCGAAGAAAATAAAAAAATAATAGAAGAAATGAAAAAAAAAAATGAAGATATGGAAAAAAAAAATGAAGAAATTTTAGCCGAGCTAAAAAAAATAGAAGAAAAAGAAGAACAAATTAAACAAACAAAAAATGAGGGTATTAATGAATGGAATATAGAGAAAGATAAATATATAGATTCACTATTAAATAATATAGATAAAGATTCAATAAAAAATATAGTAAAAAAAGATTTTGAAAGTTTAGAAAAAGATATTTTAGCAGAACTAGATAAAACGTTAATTGATGGATTGAAAGATAATATTATAATACAAAAAAAATATGATTCAATATATAAATTAATTAAAGATGATATTCCTGAAATAAAAACATTCAATTTTATTTTAGTAGGATTCACTGGAGCAGGAAAGAGTTGTTTAACAAATGCAATATTAAAAAAGGATTTAGCAAAAGAAGGAGATTCTATAAAGCCAGAAACAAATAATATTGAATCATTTTCAAATGAAGAACAAGGTATTACTATATATGATACTATTGGTATTGAAAGTACAAATATTGAAAGAGGTTTATCAAGAATAAAAGAAAAAATAGAAACAACTTTTAATGAAAATTTAGAATATCATCCAGAAAAATCTTTACATGGTATTTTATATTGTATTAATAATGGTTCATCTTCAAATAGAATTGAAGATGGAGAAATTAAATTTATTCAAGAATTGAATAAATTATATCATGAAAATGATATTTTAATTATTGTGTTTACACAATCAACTAATGCAAAAACTGATGAAAAAAAAGAACAACTTCATCAAGCTTTAAATAATGACAAAATTGAAATTGTTGATGTACTTGCAAAAGATTTAAAATTGAAATTAGGAAAACAAGAAATTTTAATTGAAGCTTATGGGATTGATGAATTAAGAGAATTAATGAAAAAAAAATGTAAAGATAAATTATTAAAATGTAATTTAAAACAAATTGTTATGAAAAAAATAAAACAAAAATATGATGAAGATATAAATGAAAGTTATGAGGAAATCAAAGGAAAATTAAAATCACATATATTTGAGAATACTATGCAAGAAGAATGTGATATGATTATAAAAAAATTAATAGGTAATTTAAATCTTGATTTTAATAATTTAGATGAAATTTTATCAAAATATAGTGATAAAGAAAAATTAGATGAAATTAAAAATAAATTTCTTGGATTAAATAAAGGAATATTTTTTGAAGAATTATCTGTATTATTTAATTCAATTAATGAAAAATTTAATAATATGTTACCTAATGTAAATTTAATGGAAATAATAAATAAAAAATTCAATGATTATTTTAAATTGAATTTTACAAAATATATAAAACATTTATATTTAGAAAAATCTTCTTTTATATGTATTGAAAAATTAAAGGAATTCATTAGAGAATTAATTTGTCAAAATATTAAAGATAAAGATATTGATGAATTAGTTAATTCAAATGTGAATAATTTATTGAATAAACATCAATAAAAATTATATTGATTACTTATATAATATTAATTTATTTTTTTATTTTAAAATTAATTTAAATTAATTTAAATAAATTAAATAGATTTATATATTTAATTAATAAATATATTTCACAAAAAAAAATGATAGAAAATGAGAATTGGGGATTGGGGATTGGGGATTGGGGATTGGGGATATATTGGGGATTGGGGTTAAAATTTTGTAAAAATTTTTTAAAAATAATAATGATAATATATTATATCAATTATGTAAAACAAATAAAATTATTTAATTTTCATATGATTATCTAAATTTATTTTTTTATAACTCTTTTCTTTTATATTTTTCCATTAATTTAATATTTTAATAAAGAAAATTATTAAATATTTTAATAAATTAAATGTTTTATCTTTCATCAAATTTTCAATAATATTGAATTTTTTAAATAATTTATTTTTTTAAAAATATTTAATTAATAAATGAATATAATTCTTTAATTATATTTCTATTTATTTTCCCCAATTTTTAGGAATTTTCAAAAATTAATAAAAAAAATCAATAATTATTTATAACTAAAATTTTAAAATAATTTAATTGTTTGAGAATATTAATTTGATAATCATAAATAGTTTTATATAATATTCAATATATTTAAAGCAGTTTCTTGATTCTCAACAATGATTTCTTTTTTTTTAGTTTTTTCACCATTCAAATAATTTTCTATTTCTTTTTCTCCATTAGAATGATACAATATTCCTTCTCCTTCTTTTTTATCATTTTTCCATTCTCCTTCAAATCTATCACCATTATTATAATACATAATCCCTTTACCATCTTTTTCACTATTTTTCCAATCTCCATCATATTTATCTCCATTGTTATAATACATAATACCTTTTCCTTCTCTCTTACCTTTTTTCCACTCTCCTTCATATTTATCTCCATTATTATAGTAATATATGCCTTGCCCCATCCTCAAATTAACTTTAAATTCTCCATCATATTTATCTCCATTTTTCCAAGAAAAAATACCTTTGCCTTCTTTATCACCATTTTTCCAATCTCCTTCATATGTATTACCATCTTTCCAATAAAAAATACCTTTTCCTTCTTTTTCACCATTTTTCCATTCCCCATCATATTTATTTCCATTAGCATAATATCTAATACCTTTACCATTCCATTCTCCATTTTTATATTCTCCTTCATATTTACTTCCATCATTAATATATAAAATTCCTTTTCCTTCCTTAACATCATTTTTATATTCTCCTTCATATCTATTACCATTAGAATAATAATAAGTTCCCTTCCCTTCCTTTTCACCATTTCTCCAATCTCCTTCCTATCTATTACCTTTA
>Ga0256407_10008916_pt1 | contig 14529 bp, 17 predicted proteins | sample RumenRJG_04DNA_FD_193489 | JGI IMG/M metagenome (GOLD analysis project Ga0256407, IMG submission 193489) | Bovine rumen microbial communities from Lethbridge, Alberta, Canada - RJG_04 | ecosystem: Host-associated > Mammals > Digestive system > Stomach > Rumen | place: Canada: Alberta... | reverse complement strand
GCTAAAATTAATTTAGAGAGTGTGTGAGAGTTTTAGAGTTATTTTGTTTGTTTTTTAAATCTTTTTTATTTAACTCTCACCTTTTTAATTATGCGATGAAGTTGTGTCCGAATTTTGTTGAACCTACCAAGTAGCATTCTTCAAGCATTGTGTTTAAACTTGTATAAGTTTTTCTTTTAGGTTGTTCGGATGCTTGATTGAGAGCCTTTGCTGTTGCTGCGTATATTGAAGATACATTTAAAACGAATTGTGACATCTTTGTTGCTCTCTCTTTTTCTCTCTACTCCTATATAAAGTTTCCAAACTCAAAAAAATTGCCTTTTTGTATATACTTTTATTTACAAAAGTTAACAATTTCTGCAATGCTTTGTGACGACGCTAGTTTTTAAAATCTAATCTTATATATAAAAAATAAAAACCTTCTGTTTTGTAACAAAATTGGAAAAATATACATTTTGCTTTAAGATAATTTTAGACAGAAACTAATGGAAAATACGGTGAATAATGAATTTTTGGTATTCTTGGCAAATAAATTATTTATTATTACTTCAACAATTTAGAGAAATTACAGGCGGAGTATTTGATAATTTCTTTTTAAACATTACTCATGGCGGTGAAACTATAATACCTGCAGGTATAGTGGCAGGCATCTATTGGTGTTTAAATACACAAGCGGCAACATATATATTTTTAAATCTCGGAATCGGTACTTTTTTTAGTGATTTGTTGAAAAATATTGCTTGTATATACAGACCTTGGATTTTAGACAGCAGAATTCACCCTGTTCCTGATGCAATAGGTATGGCACAGGGGTATTCTTTTCCGAGCGGTCATACCCAAAATGCCGTTTCAATATGGGGAACATTGGCTTATTTTACTCAAAATAAAGTCTTTCGTGCGTGTTTGATTATTTTTATACTTTTAATTGCTTTTTCGAGAAATTATTTAGGAGTTCATACTCCTCAAGATGTTCTTTTTTCTTTGATTTTTGTAACCTGTCTAATTTTTCTTATGCCTAAATTTATTAAATGGATAGATAATGGCAAAAATCGTGATATCGTTGTTTTTGTCTGTGCAATACTGGCAGTTGTTGCGTGCATATTGTTTGAACACATTAAAACATATCCTTTAGATTATGTGAACGGAAAACTTCTTGTTAATCCCGTTGCGATGAGATTAAGTTCCTCTCCTAAACTCGGTCTGTTTTTAGGAATATTTACAGGTTGGATTATAAACAGAAGATTTATTCATTTTGACGGTTCTGTCGGAACGGCTATTCAAAAATTATTTAGATTTATTATTGGTGCAGTCATTTTTTACTTGATATACTTTAATTTACCCGATTTGCTTATGAATTTTATGAGTAAAAAATATGCTTGGTTTTTTTCTTCATTTGTAGTTGTATTTTATGCGACGGTTATATATCCCGTTATTATTTTATTTGTCAGAAAAAATATTCTTAAAACAAGCGAATAATTCAACTGTTTTTATAAATTTTAAAAGGGTTTAAAATTTTTATTTTAAACCCTTTTTGAAAATGTTTATTTACTTTTCTTCTTCTTTTGATTCTTCGGCAAGTTTTTCAGGTTCAATACCGAGATTTTTCAAAGTAGCAAGAAAATGTTCCGCTGCTGCTTTTTGAACTTCAGGCGGTACTACCCTTAAAAGTTCTACCGTTTTTGAAATTACGGGGTCTTGGTCGTACCATCTGTTGCCTGCTGCGGGTTTTACCATTTCATAAAATTTATCAATAGTTTCTTTTGAAACTTTTTCTTCGATTTTCAAAAGAAAAACTTCAGCCTGTGCTCTCAACTCAGTTTGATAGTCACGGAGCATATTAATTACCTGCATTAAAACAGGATCATGGTCATACCAACGTTTATATTTTGGCTGTTCCATCCAACACACCTCTTATATTATCAGCAATTATGTCTGATTCGTCGTTAATTCTCTTTATGTCTGCACCCAATGCTGACAATTTTGTTGTCAAAAGTTCATAACCTCTGTCAATGTGCTGCAATTGGTCAATTATACTGTACCCGTCAGCCATTAATGCGGCAATAACCAAAGCTGCGCCTGCTCTTAAATCGCTTGCTCTCAAATTTGCACCTGAAAGCGAATTTACACCTCTGATTAAAGCGTGGTTACGTTCTTGATGAATATCTGCTCCCATTTTTCTTAGTTCGGGAACTTGCATAAATCTGTTTTCGTACAAACTTTCGGTAATTATGCTTACGCCTTCTGCCGTACAAAGTAAAGCCATTCCCAATGATTGTAAATCGGTAGGAAATCCCGGATAAGGTTGCGTAACGATATTTAAACCTGTTAATCTTCTGTTGCAACTTACTTCAAAGGCATTCGGCTCAATAAGTTTTATTTTTGCACCCATTTGAGTAAGTTTAGACGTATAGAAGGTTAAGTGAGAAGGATTTACGTTTCTTATAATTCCTTTCCCTTTAGTGGCAATAATTGCTGCCATATATGTTCCTGCTTCTATTCTGTCAGGAATGGTTGTGTATTCTATTGCGTGTAAATCTTCAGGTTTTACACCGTTAATAACAATTTCAGATGTTCCTGCACCGCTGATATCAGCGCCCATAACATTTAAGAAGTTTGCAAGGTCAACGATTTCAGGTTCTTGTGCGGCATTTTGAATTCTTGTCGAGCCTTCGGCAAGAACAGATGCAATCATAAGGTTTTCCGTAGCGCCGACAGACGGGATATCCAAATAAATATCAGTACCTGTTAATTTTGTTGCCTTTGCGTGTACGTAACCGTTTTCAATTTTTATTGTTGCACCAAGGCTTTCAAGTCCTTTGATGTGGAAATCAACACGTCTTTCGCCGATAGCGCAGCCGCCCGGGAGTGCAACTATTGCTTCTTTACATCTTCCCATCAATGCTCCGAGAACTATAAATGATGCTCTCATTCTGCTTACGTATTCATATTCTGCAACGATACTAGTAAGATTTGTTGTATCAAGAGTAACGCTTTTTTCAACTTTATCGTATGAAGTTTTAACACCCAATTGACCGAGTACGCTCAACATTATCGTAACGTCGGTAAGTTCGGGTACGTTATAAATTTTTGTTTCCCCTTTTGCAAGTAAACTTGCAGCCATAAGTTTTAATACAGCGTTCTTTGCTCCGCTGATTGACACTTCCCCGTATAATTGTTTACCACCTGAAATGGTTAATTTATCCATCGTGTTTTGCCTTATTGAAATATTTCTTACTTAAATAATACTATATAGAAGTACTTTTCTGCACCTTTGTTAATAAATGTTACTTTTTTCACTTACATTTTTGTCTTTCAGATAAAAAAGACATCAATATCAGATATTGTACATTACAATTATTACTTTTTATATTAATATTTTTATCCTTTGTATAAATGAAATTTAAAAATTGTGTTATAATAATTTTCCTAAGTTTCATAGAGTGTAATGTAAAGGGGGAAAAATGAATAACGAAGAATTGTTAGAACAAGCAAAAATTGCTTCGAAAAGGGCTTATGCTCCATATTCAAAATTCAATGTAGGTGCGGCAGCATTATATGATTCGGGAAATTTATATCTCGGCTGCAATGTTGAAAACGGAAGTTATACTGTCGGAATTTGTGCGGAAAGAAATGCGATATCAACCGCTTTTGCATCAGGTGAAAAAGGAAATCTTATTGCAGTTGCAATTTATTCTCCGAATACAAAAATGTGCTGGCCTTGCGGTGCTTGCAGACAATGGTTCTGCGAGTTTGAAAAAGGTCAGAACATGAAAATTATTATTGAAAATAAAGAAGGAAAACCTGAAGAATATTCCGTTGAAGAATTGATTCCTCACAGATTTGAATTAATACCTTAATTATTTGAAAATAATTCATGGTATAATTTTCCCATAGAGGTAAAATTTCTTGCAGGAACAACTTATTGATTTTGATAAAATAGATGCAATGCTTTTGCGATATAAAAATTTATCAGACTCTAAAGAAAAAAGAGGTCTTGAAAATGAAATTATCGTTGAAGCATTGCCTTTGGTAAAAAAAATTTCGTCTCATCTTGCAAGAAGAAGTACCGACCCGATTGAAGATATATTGCAGGTTGGAATTTTTGGGCTTATTAAAGCCGTAAAAATGTTTGATATCTCAAAAAGCCAAAGTTTTAAAACCTATGCAACATATTTTATTACAGGCGAAATAAGACATTATCTGAGAGATAAAGTGTCTATAATAAAAGCTCCAAGAGAAATTTACGAATTGGCATACAGGGTTCATAAGGTTATTCACGAACTTAAAGAAACAGACGGTGAATTTCCTTCGGAAGACAAAATAGCGGTTGAATTAAACACTCCTGTTGATAAGATAAGAGAAGTTATTGAAGTTGAAAAGCGCAGACACGTTATTTCTTTAGAACAAATAATTTCTTATATGGATTCTGATGCCCAAACTTTGGCTGATAAAATTCCCAATGAAAATTATTCTTCCGCAATTGAATATCAGGAAAATAAAATAATGATTCAAGATGCAGTTAATAAATTAGAAGATGATTTGAAAGAGATAATTGAAATGAATTTCTTTCAAGATATGAGTCAGACTAAGATTGCAGAAATTATGGGCATTTCTCAAATGCAAGTTTCAAGAAAAATTAAAAGAGCCTTGAAACAACTTTTTGAAATAATAAATGAAGGTGGTACAAGATGACTCCCGAATTGTTTAATATAATCGGATTTTTTATATTTATTATCGGATTATGTATAGGAAGTTTTCTGAATGTTGTTTCTTTGAGGGCTTTTACGGGAGAATCAATAGTTCTTCCTCCTTCAAAATGTCCTAAATGCGGAGCAAAAATCAAACCGTATGATAACATTCCCGTATTATCATACCTGATTTTGGGAGGCAAATGCAGAAATTGTAAGGGCTCAATCAGTATTCAATATCCGATTGTCGAGTTTGTAACTGGTATCGGCTTTTTGTGCTTATATAATATGTTTGCCCCTTTAATGTTTGATTTACCAGTGAGATGGCAAAATTTTGTTTTATTTCCCTTCTTTTTGATTATATTTTCGCTTTCGGTAGTAATATCCGTTACGGATATAAAAGAAAAAGTTGTTTTTGATATTCACACAATTCCGCTACTTGTAATAATTATTTTGTTCAAATTTTCGGGCGGAACGGCAATGTTTGGAGATGCATTGTTAGGAATGTTTGCAGGCGCTGTTTTGATGGAATTATTATCCGGTATAGGCTGGGTTCTTGTAAGAAAGCGTGCTTTCGGTACGGGAGATACATATATTGCCGCATCAATGGGTGCTTTGCTAGGAGTTAAAATGTTTGTCGTTGCTTTAGTTACGGCAATAATTATTCAAATGGCATTTATCATACCTTCATTTATAAAAAAACTTGCAAATGACGGTGAATATAAACTTATTACTCTTTTCGGAGTCTTTACGGTAATGCTGATTTTCTATAAGTTACCGACTTTTGATGCTTTCAGTGATGTAATAAAATATATTTTCGTAATTTTATTAACAATTGTCGGAATATATCTATGCAAATTAGTTTTAACTTTAAAATCATTAAAAGAAAACCCAACTTATTGGCCTTTTGGTCCAAGCCTTTTAATTGCAATGTTTTTGGTTGCAATGTACGGCGGAATAATTCAGCATTTTTACTTAACTTTGGTTTATTAAAAGCAATATACTTGCCATGTAAATTGTTTTTAGTATAATAAATCTTGCAGGATATGAAAAATCTGTTCGGAATTGAGAAATCAGTTTGGAGCATTGAACAGAGAAGATTTAAAGGTTTAATGGATATTAATCATCTTAATTATAAATACCTTAAAGAACACGCTAAACCGGGAAGTTGGAGGCGTGGTTTCGAGGTTTATCAGAAAAATCTCGTTGAAAATGAAAAAATGGTCAGAAATTCCTTAAAAGCACAGGTGAAAGGAAATTATAAAGACCATTATGATGTCGCTTTGACATTTAAAAAGGGTGATATAGAACCGTCTTGTTCTTGTCCTTTGGAAGAAAAATGGTGTAAACATGCCGTTGCCCTCGGAATAAAAGCGATTGAAACAAGAATGTATGACCAATACATTGAAAAAAAATATAAAATTCCTGTTGATTATTCTGATGAAATTGCGCCAGAATGTGCCGAATATAATGGTGCTTTTACTTTTCATTTTAATCCGAAAAGACGCCAAAATTTCTTTTCAATACTCGTTATGAACAGAGAAACAGGCAAAGTTATAAGAGATTTGGAAGGGTATTTAAAGCAGATAATAGAACAACAGAGAAATAACCCTGATTTTGAACTTAATTACGAACAAAAAGTCAATCTTGAAATATTTAAACTTCTTTTAAAAACTTCAAGATTAGATAAAAAAGCAGGTTGGTACGATATTCCGATTTTGAAATTTGACCCGTTTTTTAAATTACTTTCAAAAGCGGAAGATGTAATTGACGGAAGAACAAAAGCAAGGCTCAAATTTGTTAATGATGTGTGGACTTTGGCATTATCAGTCAATTTTTCAATGGTCGGAAATGTTCTGGTTGCACTTTATTGGAAACGTCCTGATAAAGACGATATAATTCCTTTTGAAGAAGTAAGGTATTTTTCAAGACAACTTCATTGGGGAAGGTATAAAAACATTATATTCCCTACAAATATTGCGGTTTCTTCACTTCCTCAAAATCTGACAAAAGCATCTTTCACCGATATTAAAGATGCTGAGGGTGCAAAATTTTTATATGAAGAACTTCCAAAATTAAAAGAGATTACTGAAGTTGAAACTGCAGAAGTTATTGATAAATTGACGTTGGAAGAAAGTCACCCGAAAAATATTGTTACTTTAGGGTTAGATTATGACGGTTCTTTAAAAGCATCGTTGGAATTTGATTATGACGGGACAAGGGTTCCATACAGTAAATTGGCAGACAAAACTCCTTATGTAACGATTAAAAAGCCGAAAGAAGATTTGCTCTATTGGATAAAACGCAACAGGCATAAGGAAGAAGAAGCATACAGAATGCTTTTAAGTTGTAAATTTGCACCTATGCAGACTAACAATTTAGGTCTTGCTAAGGAAAACGCCATAGATTTTTACAATTATTATATGAAACAGGCGGGTGACGACTGGGTATTTGAAGAAAAAGACAATATGACTTTCTTTAAATTGTCTCCTGAACCTTTTGAACTCTGTGCATCTCTCGATTTTTGCTCGGATTCAACTGACAGTTTTGTGATTGAATTGTACGGAAAAATCGGCGAAGAGATAATTTCTTTTAATGAAATTTATGAATACGTTTTGGATAACAACAAATACTATAAAGTCAAAACGAAGGGTTTTGTTGAACTTCCTGTCGTCGAAATTTTTTCTTTGATGAAATCGTTTAATACAATTGATGTTTACAGAAATGATGATAACAAATATGTTGTAAAAACTTATCGTGCGGGAATTGTTTCAGAAATGCAAAATTTGAAAATGACTCTTAAAATGAGCAGAAAGTTTTCTAAATTTTGGAAACAGATATCAACATTTTCTGAAATGGACAGCGCAACCCTGCCTAAAGGAATTAATGCGGAATTTCGTGAATATCAGGTTAAAGGTTTCAGTTGGTTGTGGTTCTTGTATCAATACGGCTTAAACGGTATTCTTGCGGACGATATGGGACTTGGAAAAACCTTGCAGGCTCTTGCTCTTATTCAGAGAGCAAAAGAAAAAGACCGCCACGCCCCAAACCTTGTTGTTTGCCCGACTTCTGTCGTTTTTAACTGGGAATCAGAAATTCAAAAGTTTGCTCCGACATTGAAATGTTTAAAACTTTCCGGAACCGAAAGAAAAGATTTCTTTAAAGATATAAACAAATACGACGTTATTATTACGAGCTACGCCCTGATAAGACGGGATATAAACGATTTAAAAGAATTTAATTTCAGATACGTTATTCTTGATGAATCTCAAAATATTAAAAATGCAGAAAGTATGACCGCACAATGTGTTAAACAGTTAAATTGCAGTCATAAATTGGCTCTTTCGGGTACTCCTATCGAAAATAGACTTCAAGAATTATGGTCTGTATTTGATTTTCTTATGCCGGGCTTCTTATTTGAGGAAAACGAATTTAATTACAGGTATGTCACTCCGATAACCGAAAGAGAAGACAAAGTAGTTGAAAAGCGTCTGAAATCGCAGATTTATCCGTTTATTTTACGTCGTATGAAACGTGATGTTGCGAAAGATTTACCGGATAAAGTTGAAAATATCGCATACTGCGAACTTACACCCGAACAAAAAGACTTCTATCTTGAAGTTCTTGACAGTACAAAAGAAGAATTGTTTAAATCTATTGAACAAAACGGACTTGAAAAAAGCAGATTGTCTATTTTCTCGGCACTTCTCAGACTTCGTCAGATTTGCTGTCACCCGAGATTATATGATAAAGAATGCAAAAAAGGGATTATGCAATCGGGTAAATTCGAACATTTAAAAGGAATGCTTGAGCAGATAATTGCTGAAAAACACAGAGTTCTTCTGTTCAGCCAATTTGTTGAAATGCTTGATATAATTAAGGCTTGGCTTGTAAAAGAAGGCATAAAACACGAATATCTGACAGGTTCTACAAAGAACAGAGGCGAAATTGTCGAAAGATTTAATTCCGATCCGACAATTCCAATTTTCTTGATAAGTTTAAAAGCGGGCGGAACAGGATTGAACTTGACAGGTGCAGATTACGTAATTCACTATGACCCGTGGTGGAATCCTGCAGTAGAAGACCAAGCGACAGACAGAGCATATCGTATTGGACAAACGAAAAAAGTGTTTGTTTACAGAATTATCACAAAAGGTACGGTTGAAGAAAAAATTCAAAAACTCAAACAAAATAAGCGTAACCTTGTAGATTCCGTAATTTCTGTTGACAGAAATATCGGAAAGAGTTTAAGTTACGCAGATTTACAGGATATCTTCTCTTTTGATTAATACGCTTGAAAAATTTAAATGGCTTTTATATAATTTTATTGTTGATTGCTGGTATAGCTCAGTCGGTAGAGCAACTGATTCGTAATCAGTAGGTCGCAGGTTCGAATCCCGTTACCAGCTTTTTGAAAAATAAGTAAAGACAAAACTTTCGGGCTTTGTCTTTTTTTATGTCTAAAAAATTAAAACGAAAACATAAAACTTCCCCATTATTTCCCCACCTGTCCGAATTAGATTATATTAGGTTATTTAATATTCATTAAGTCTGTTTATGGCTGTTTGTTTTCTTTCGGGGACGGGGTGAGCATATCGCATTGTTGTTTGTATGTTTGCGTGTCCGAGAAGTTCCTGAACAATTAAAAGGTCTGTTCCGCATTCAACAAGTCTTGTGGCGACGGTATGCCTCAAATCGTGAAATCTGAAATTTTTTATATCAGCTTTTTTTAATAAACTCGCAAAAGATTTTTTGATGTCATAATAAGGTTTTTTTGTTTCGGGGTTTACAAAAACAAATTCTTCCCCATTCTTCCCCATATTTTCAAAAACTTCTTTGACTTTTTTTGCAACGGGGATTTTTCTTTCCTTGCCCGATTTACTTTTTAAAATATCAATAAACCCATTTTTTAAATCAATTTGCGACCATTTCAAATTCAGAATTTCGCCTTTTCTCATTCCCGTATAGAGAGCAATTATAATAATCGGTTTTATATGAGTAAACTCTGACGAATCTAACGCTTTGAATAATCTTTTTTGCTCGTCATTCGTTAAATATCTGATTTTAAAGTTATTTTCCCGAAGTTTTGTAGAGAAGTGGCAAGGATTTTTATTTAATTTGCCGTCGGCAATCAAGAGATTAAACATTTTTGACAATAAAGAGCAATAACGGTTGATTGTTGCATTGCTTCGTTCTTTTTCAATTTTTTCTGTCGAATATATATATTTTGGTTCGCCGTTGCCTCTTTTATATTTTGGGTTTTTTGTTTTAATTGTTTTTTCCGTCGTTGTTGTTTTCATTTTTCTTTTGAAAATGTTTATATCTTCAACTGTTATATCTTCAACGGGCTTGTTTTTGCCAAAATATTCAATAATTTTATTTATCATTATTTTATCTGTACCGAAAGATAATTTACTTGATTTTGAGTGTTCTTCAAAGATTTTTAAACCTTGTTCCATGGTCAATTTTATTTCGGATTTTCCGAAGTTATAATTACCGTGCATAATTTCTGACATAATAATAACTTCACATTTTTTGGCGGTTTTTTCGTCGGTTGCTCCTATGCAACGGCGTTCATATCTTATGCCGTCAATTTGAAATCTGCAGTACCATTTATTTCCTTTTTGTCTAACGCTCATTTTTGTTTATACCCTCAATAAATGCAGAGCCGATTATACCTATAAAAAGCCCGTGCAAACCTACTCCCATAATTGCCGAAAAAGATGCGACTATTTTCCCGAAACTTGTCATAGGGTATGAATCACCATAACCGACGGAAGTAAAAGTAACTATCGACCACCAAAAAGAGCGAGGAATACTTTTAAAAGTTTCGACACCCGTTCCGTTTTCCGCAAAGTAAATAAGAACAGATGAAACAATTAAGCCACAAAGAAAAATACAACCTGTTATAATCAATTCGTATTTTTTCTTTATAAACGAGTTTTTGATATTTTCGATTGCTTCCGAATATCTTGCAAGTTTGGCAAGTCTTAATAGTCTTGTAAGTCTTAAAACCCTTAAAATAGTTGTGTTAAGTGTTAATGATGATAAATAAAACGGCAATATTGCCAGCAAATCAATAATCATCATAAACGAGTAAATTTCTTTAAATGATTTTAACGTAAATAATCTCATTAAATATTCGACGGTGAATATTATCACCGAATAAAGTTCAATTTGAGAGATTAAAAAAGAATATTTTTCGTTGATGATAGGTTCTGTTTGAAGAATAAAAACTGTTAAGTTTAAAAGAATTAACAGAATGATAAAGTTTTCAACATATTTGTTATTTAAAATCTTTTCAAATACTCGTTTCATTAACCGCCGCATTTCTTACAGGCACGACCGCCCTGTTTTATTGCTTTTTGCTTGTCAATTTTTATACAAACTTTGCATTTTGCGGCACTTGCACAACCTGTATTATGATAAATTTTAGAGTTTGGGTTAAATACAACAGTTTCCGCTTGAACTACTAAAGGCATTGATAAAAGAATGCCTATAACTAAAATACCGATATTTTTTTTCACGTTATTAACCTTTCTGAAATACTTTAAAAATAAAATTTTACATTCTGTTTAATAATTCTTGTTTTTTCGTATTAAATTCTTCTTCGGTTAATATCCCCTTTTCTTTTAATTCGTGAAGTTTTTGAATTTTGGTAGCAATATCATTATTAGTTGAGCTATTTTCTTGTTTAGAAGAATTGTCAATGTTCGCTTGAATAATATCGCAAATTTCATCAATTTTCGTTTTTTGTAATTGATTAAATGTGATACTAAAACCTGAACCGCTTAAATTTAAGTCCGCAAAAAATACACCTATTGTTTTTTCAACGTGGTTTATTTTAGAGAAACTAAATTCACTTCGCTTTTTAAAAAACCCTTGCTCAATAAAATAAACATTAGAATCGGTTAATAAAAAATCACCCATTTTTTTGTCAACAACAACAGTATTTTGATAAGCGAGGACTTCTTCATTCTCTTTTAAAAAAGTTAAAAAATAATTTGCGGTATTTCCGACAAAAAGCGGTTTATTCCCGAGTAACTCTGTTAATCTTTGGCTTAAACTTTCTTTAGTGTACATAATATTCTCTTTCCTTTTGTTTTTACAATCCTTTTGACAGATTTAAAATTACCCGTCCTTTGATAATAATTTCGATTTCATCATTCGGACTTAAAAATTCTTTTTCGTATAACGGGTTATCTGATATAACCTCTAAAATTCCGTTAAGTTTCAAATTAAGTCTTTTTATTCGCCAATCATTATTGGACGTAAACAGAAAAACACCTTGATTCACAATGTCAGTTCTGCCAATGTCAACAAGAACAGTATCGCCGTCGTCAATTAACGGACGCATACTATCGCCACGAGCGGTAAAGGCTTTTAAATTTGCGGGGTGAGAACATCTCATATAATGTGTAATTGTATCTGCGGAAATTCTTATCGGCTTTATATCGGGTTCGTCATAAACCGCAAGACCGTTTCCGCATTCGGGTTTTATTCCGATGTGCTCTATTGTGATATATTCAGAATTATTGGTATGTTTGTAATAATTTAATATTTTTACCTGTTCTTTTTCTGAAAAATATCCGTTATTTGATTTTCTGCCCGATAAAGCATTTTGAGTAATTCCAATAATATTTGCAAGTTCAGTAACAGACGGTGTGTATTTTATTAACTTTTGTAAATCGCTAACAAACTTATCATATTTGATTTTCGGCATTTTTTATAAAACTTTCTAATCTTTTTTAATGTTTTCTATTGTAATATATTGTTTTATATTGTATTATGATTATATCAGTAAATCATTATACTACTATACAACAAGCAGACTAATTTTGAAACAGTCAACAGGTTGTATGGTTATGGGAAATGAGGAGTAATGGACAAATTACAGGTTATTCTCGAAAAGGAATTAAAAAGGAATTTCAAACTCGCCACAATTAAGCAGGGCGAGGAAATGTCGTCGGTAATAAGAAATTTTATTACCGATTACGTTAAGAAGTACGCATAAGTCAAAAAGTAATGTTTAGTAAACGGAAAGTAAAGCCGAGAATGTAGGCTTAATTGGAGTGCAAAAATGAATTTATTAAATTCTTTAGATGTAGCGGAATATTTCAGATTTATCGGGACCGATAAACAAAAACACAGAAAAGTTATGAATTGGCTGAACAACGGAGTTTTGCCCCGTTCGGTTACGGTTAAAATCGGCAGAGATGTTTTATTTGTCAAAGAAAAAATTGAAAAGTTTGTAGAAGAAAAGACAGGAGTATAAAAATGGCAGAGTACACGCAAGAAGAACTTTATGCGGCAATACAGGAAGTAGGGCGAGAAATCGGCTATCGCAAGTATTGTTACCCTAATTGGGTTTTAAGAGGAAAACTCACGCAGGAAAAAGCAGATGTTCAACTAAAAAATATGAGAAAAGCATACGAAATTTTAAAGGGGATATACAACAATGTTTAAAAGATTTTTCAACAAAAAAGTATTAAAAATACAGGCTGATACTTTGTACAGTATTGCTAAAGATATTTTTAAGGAACAGGAAACGGAAGAAATCGACATTCCGTATTTTTTAAAGGCATACAAATTTACGACAGATGTAATTAAGAGCGGACAAATCGAAAAGAAACTTGAAATGCTTTTAAACAAGGGAAACAAAAATGCCTAACGAAAAAGAATGGCTTGCAAAAAGAAAAAAAGGCATAGGCGGTTCTGATGCGGCGGCGATTGTCGGACAAAACCCTTACAAAAACATTTATCAACTTTGGGAAGAGAAAACGGGCCGAGTTCAGCCGGAAGATATATCAAATAAAGAATGTGTTATTTTCGGGAAGAATGCCGAAGAACCAATGCGGGAAATTTTCAAACTTGATTATCCTCAATTTGAGGTTGAACATCAAGAATTTGTAACCGTTTCAAATCCCGAATGGGAGTTTATAAGGGGAAGTTTTGACGGTGTTTTGACGGACAGAGAAACGGACAGAAAGGGTGTTTTGGAAATTAAAACGACCAATATTTTACAATCTATGCAAAAAGAGAAGTGGAATGACCAAGTCCCGAGCAATTATTTCTGTCAGATTTTGCACTATTTTTTAGTTCGTCCGGACTTTGAATTTGCGATTTTAAAGGCACGGTTAAAAACCGTTTGGGAAGATGAAATAAGAGCAACAATAAGACATTACCGCTTTGAAAGAAAAGATTATGAGAAAGATTTAAAATTTCTTTTTGAGCGTGAAGTCCTGTTTTGGGATTGCGTTCTCAAAGACGAACCGCCCAAAGGAATTATTTTACCGAATATTTAAGAAAAAGGGGAGTTAAAAAATGTTAGAACTAATTATCACAAATCCGACAAATGAAGATGCATTTTTGAAAAGTATTGAGTTTAATTATGACGATTTAAAAAGCGGAATTGCGGAAGCCGTAAAGAAGTATGAAAACCTTGTTATTACGGAAGATGCAATAAAAGATGCAAAAACCGACAGGGCGAATTTAAACAAGTTTATTGCCGCAATGGACGACAAAAGAAAACAAATCAAAAAACAATGTTTAAAGGCTTATGAACCATTTGAGGAAAAAATAAAAGAACTCTGTTCAATGGTTGAAGCACCTTGCAAGGCGATTGACACGCAGATAAAAGCCTTTGAGGACAAGGAAAAATCTGAAAAGAAAAAACTTTTAAAAGAGTATTTTGTGAATGCCCCGAAAGACCCCGAAGTTGATGCGCTTGTCAATTTCGATAATTTTATGAACAAAAGAGAGCAGATGCTTAATAAGTCTTACAATCTTAATAATGCTTATGCAGAGATTGAAGCGTGGCTAACGAAAATCAATGAGCATT
>Ga0256407_10008915_pt1 | contig 14530 bp, 17 predicted proteins | sample RumenRJG_04DNA_FD_193489 | JGI IMG/M metagenome (GOLD analysis project Ga0256407, IMG submission 193489) | Bovine rumen microbial communities from Lethbridge, Alberta, Canada - RJG_04 | ecosystem: Host-associated > Mammals > Digestive system > Stomach > Rumen | place: Canada: Alberta... | reverse complement strand
TATCCAAACCCGAAAAGGAGGAAAACCGTATGAACTTTCAGACCACGCAGGCGCATGAAGAATTGCGCGCCAAGGTACGGGCGTTCGCGGAGGCCGAGGTCAAGCCGATCGCGTTCATGCTGGACAAGGAGAACCGTTTTCCCCGGGAGGCTGTCACCAAGCTTGGTGAGATGGGCCTCATGGGCATTCCCTACGACAAGAAGTACGGCGGCGCGGGGCTGGACGTCCTGAGCTACGCCATCGCGGTGGAGGAACTGGCCCGCGTCGACGGCGGCACCGGCGTTATCCTCTCCGCGCACACCTCGCTGGGCACCTTCCCCATCGCCCAGTTCGGTACGGAGGAACAGAAGCAGAAATACCTCGTCGATCTCTGCACCGGCAAGAAGCTGGGCGCGTTCGGCCTGACCGAGCCAAACGCCGGCTCCGACGCGGGCGGCACGGAGACCACCGCCGAATTGCAGGGCGACTACTACATCTTAAACGGTGAGAAAATTTTCATCACCAACGGCGGCGAGGCGGACACCTACGTGGTCTTTGCCGTGACGACGCCGGGCATCGGCACCCGTGGCATCTCGGCGTTCATCGTGGAAAAGGGCTGGGAGGGCTTCACCTTCGAGGAGCACTACGACAAGATGGGCATCCGCTCGTCCGCGACCTGCCAGCTCAACTTCAATAACGTAAAGATTCCCAAGGAGAACCTGCTCGGCAAGGAGGGCCAGGGCTTCAAGATCGCCATGGCGACGCTGGACGGCGGGCGCATCGGCATCGCGGCGCAGGCGCTGGGCATCGCGCAGGGCGCGTACGAGGCCGCGGTGGAGCAGGCGAAGGACCGCATCCAGTTCGGCAAGCCCATCGCCGTGCATCAGGGCATCTCGTTCAAGATCGCGGACATGGCAACCAAGATCCGCAACGCCCGTTTCCTCGTCTACAGCGCGGCGGAGCTCAAGCAGGCGCACGAGCCCTACGGCATGGAGTCCGCCATGGCGAAGATGTACGCCTCGGACATTGCGCTGGAGGTCACCAACGACGCGCTGCAAATTTTCGGCGGCTCCGGCTACTTAAAGGGTATGGAGGTCGAGCGCTTCTACCGCGACGCGAAGATCACCACCATCTACGAGGGCACCAACGAGATCCAGCGCGTAGTCATCGGCTCCTACATCCTCGGCAAGGCGGCGAAGGATACGTCCGCGGCCCCCGCGGCCGCCAAGGTCGGCGGCGAGACCGGCGCGCGCAAGAAGATCATTTTCAAGGACGGCAGCGCGGAGGAGAAGGTCACGGCGCTGGTGGACGCGCTCAAGAAAGAGGGCTTCGACTTCACCGTCGGCATCGACATCCAGACGCCCATCGTCCAGGCCGAGCGCGTGGTCAGCATGGGCAAGGGCATCGGCGATAAGAAGAACGTCAAGCTCATTGAAGCCCTCGCCAGGGCCGCGGGCGCGGCGATCGGCTCGTCCCGCCCCGTGGCGGAGACGCTGCAATATGTCCCCATCGACCGCTACGTCGGTATGTCGGGGCAGAAGTTCCGCGGCAACCTCTACATCGCCTGCGGCATCTCCGGCGCGTTGCAGCATTTGAAGGGCATCAAGGACGCCAGCTACATCGTCGCCATCAACAAAGACCCCAACGCGAAGATCTTCAAGAATTGCGACTACGGCATCGTGGGCGATATTCTGGAGATCGCGCCGCTGCTCACCAAGGCGCTGGATACCGGCGAGAAGCTGCCCGCGCCCGAGATGGTGAAGATGAAGCGCGTTGTGCCGAAGGCAAAGCCCGCGCCGCGCAAGCTGGCGGTCTGCCTCGGCTGCGGCAACGAGTACGATCCCATGAAGGGCGATCCCGAGGCCGATGTGAAGCCCGGCACCGCGTTCAAGGAGCTGCCCGAGGGCTATATGTGCCCGCACTGCGGCGAAGGCAAGGACAAATTCATTGAGATTGTCGTCTAAGGAGGGAACGAGATGTATTGCTATCGTAACGTCACAGAAGATCTGTACTGGGTGGGCGGAAACGACCGCCGCCTTGCCCTCTTTGAGAATATCCATCCCCTGTACCATGGCGTGAGCTACAACGCCTACGTCCTGCTGGACGAGAAGTCCGTGCTGTTCGACACCGCCGACTGGGCGGTGGGCCGCCAGTTCATCGACAACGTGACCGCCGTACTGAATGGCCGCCCGCTCGACTACATGGTCATCAACCACGTCGAGCCCGACCATGCCGCGTCCATCGAAGAGATCCTGCTCCGCTGGCCGAAGGTGAAGATCATCACCACGCCCAAGGCGGTCATCCTGCTGCGTCAGTTTGGCTTCGCCATCGAGCCCGGCCAGATCGAGGAAGTGAAGGAGGGAGACACCCGCAGCTTCGGCAAACACACGGTGGCGTTCATCGAAGCGCCCATGGTGCACTGGCCCGAAGCCATGGTCACATTCGACACGACGAGCGGCGTGCTGTTCTCGGCGGACGCCTTCGGCTCCTTCCGCTCGCTGGACGGCAAGCTGTTCGCCGACGAGTTCGACTTCGACGGCGAGTGGATCGACGACGCGCGGCGCTACTACACCAATATCGTCGGCAAGTACGGCGTACCCGTGCAAGCGCTGCTCAAAAAGGCGGCGGGCATCGTGAACGACATCAAGTACATCTGCCCGCTCCACGGCCCGGTGTGGCGCAAGGACTTCGGCTACATTCTCGATAAGTACCAGCATTGGAGCACCTACGAACCGGAGGAAACCGGTGTCATGATCGTCTATGCCTCCATGTACGGCGGCACGGAGCGCGCGGCGGAGGTGCTTGCGGCGAAGCTCGCCGAGCGCGGCGTCCTCAACACGCGGATGTACGATGTGTCCAGCACCCATGTGAGCTATCTTATCTCCGATCTCTTTAAGTACAGCCATCTGGTGCTGGCCTCCGTCACCTACAACCTCGGCATTTTCCCGCCGATGCACAACTTCCTTGCCGACATGAAGGCGCTCAATCTCCAGAACCGCACCTGCGCCATCATCGAGAACGGCAGCTGGGCGATCCGCTCCGGCACGCTGATGCGCGAGGAACTGGAAAAGCTCAAGAACATGACCATCCTCGACGAGAGCGTGACGCTGGCGTCGTCGCTCCGAGAGCAGAATCTCACCGACATGGACGCGCTGGCGGACGCCATCGCCGCGTCGGTGACAAAGGAGGGCTGAGATGGCGAAAAAGTACGTCTGCGACATCTGCGGCTATATCTACGATGTGGCGGCGGGCATCCCCGATCAGGGCATCGAGGCGGGCACCCGCTGGGAGGACGTCCCGGACGACTTCGTCTGCCCGCTGTGCGGCTGCCCGAAGGAGCAGTTCAGCGCCATGGGCGGCGCCGAGGACGTGGAGGACGCCGCGCCGCCAAAGGCGGGCTTCGATCCCAAGGTGACGCGCAGCTTCAGCTACGGTCTGTTCGTGCTCACCGCCCGCGACGGCGACAAGGACAACTGCTGCATCATCAACACCGCCATTCAGGCGGCGAGCGAGCCGTTGCGCGTGTCGATCTGCGTCAACAAGGCAAACTATACCCACGACATGATCGTGAAAACCGGCGCGTTCAATCTCTCGTTCCTCACCGAGGAGTCGAAGTTCGCCACCTATCAGCGCTTTGGCTTCCAGACGGGCCGTGAGACGGACAAGTTCGAGTCGTTCACCTTCGCCCGCTCCGCCAACGGCATCGCGTACCTCACTGGGGAGTGCAACGCGTATCTCTCCGGCCGTGTGGTGCAGAGCATCGACCTCGGCAGCCACACCATGTTCATCGCCGAGGTCACTGACGGGCAGGTGCTTTCCAAAAAGCCCAGCGTGACCTATGCCTACTACTTCGCCCATATCAAGCCCAAACCCCAGGTACAGCCCGAGGCGGAAAAGAAGGGCTGGATCTGCGTGATCTGCGGCTACATCTACGAGGGCGAGGAGCTGCCGCCCGATTTTGTCTGCCCCATCTGCAAGCACGGCGCGTCCGATTTCCAGAAACTGTAAGCGGCACAAAGGGGCTGCAAACGAATTTCCACATAACTCTTGACACTGCCTTACCGCATTTTTACCTTACCCACCGGGCCGCAGGGTGAGATCGGCCCGACCGGCCCCACCGGGCCGCAGGGTGAGCCGGGCGAGCTGACGCCTGCCGCCGCGGTTGCCGACCTTCCGCCGACCACGGTGGAGTTCACCGCGGTCGTGCTCAAGATCAACGAGCTGCTTGCAAGCCTTCGCGCCGCGGGTCTCCTGGAGGAAAATCCCCCGGAGATTCAGCGATAAACCGATCATCAGGGAGCGGCGTTTGCCGCTCCCTCTTTTTAAGGAGGGTTTCTCATCCCATACAAGGTCTGTGTGTACGCCATCGCAAAAAACGAGGCACAGTTTGTCGACCGCTTTATGGACTCCATGTCCGAGGCGGACTGGGTCTGCGTGCTGGACACCGGCTCCACGGACGGCACCGTGGAAAAGCTCCGCGCCCGGGGCGCCATTGTGGAGCAAAAGATCATCGACCCGTGGCGCTTCGATGCTGCGCGGAACGAGTCCATGAAGCTTATCCCCGCCGAGGCGGACATCTGCTGCTGCATCGACCTCGACGAGCAGTTCCGCCCCGGCTGGCGCGCCGCGCTGGAAGCGGCGTGGACGACGGACGCCACCCGTGCCCGCTACCGCTATACGTGGAGCTTCAACTCCGACGGCAGCGAGGGCAATGTATTCTGGCCGGAGAAGATCCACAAACGGAGCGTCTACCGCTGGACACACCCCGTCCATGAGGTGCTGGAATACGTCGGCGACGGGCGGGAGCGCTGCGTCACCGCCCACGACGTCCAGCTCGACCACCACCCCGATCCGACCAAGTCCCGGGGGCAATACCTCCCCCTGTTGGAGCTGGCGGTGGCGGAGGCTCCCGACGACGACCGCAACTGCCACTATCTCGGGCGGGAATATATGTACCACGGCGAGTGGCAGAAGGCCATCGACACGCTCAAGCGCCACCTGTCGCTGCAAAAGGCGACGTGGGCGGACGAGCGCTGCGCGTCCATGCGCTTCATCGCTCGCTGCTATCGGCACTTGGGGCGCGACGACCTCGCTGCCGTGTGGTACCACCGCGCCATCGCCGAAGCGCCCCACCTGCGGGAACCGTATCTCGATTACGCCGCGCTGCTGTACGACAATCGCAACTGGGCGGGGCTTATTTTTATGTCAACCTGCGCCCTCGCCATCACGGAGCGTCCCGCGACTTATATCACCGAGGGCTACGCCTGGGGCGCGCTGCCGTGGGATTATCTCGCCATCGCGCGATGGAACCTCGGGCAGACGCGTGAGGCCGCCGACGCTGCGCGGCAGGCCGTCGCTTTATCGCCCGAGGACGAGCGGCTCAAAAACAACCTTGCCATTTTCGAGCAGGCGCTTTATAATGTCCCGGACAATTCAAACTAAGGAAGCAAGCAAATGAATACAAATGACATCTATCAGACCCTCGGCGTCAGCTCCGCGGTGCTCAACTACGGCGAGGGCGTCCTCGCCACGCTGACGGAGCAGTTCGCCGCCATCGACGCCAACGCGGAGCTGGGACAGGCGAAGGTGCTCGCCGCGATGCAGAAAAACCGCGTCAACGCCACGCACTTTGCCGCTACCACGGGCTATGGCTACGACGATGAGGGCCGCGACACGCTGGAACGCGTCTACGCCGACACCTTCCACACCGAGGCGGCGCTGGTGCGCCCGCAGCTGGTGTGCGGCACCCACGCGCTGGCGGTGGCGCTGTCCGCGAACCTGCTCCCCGGCGACGAGCTGCTGGCGATCTCCGGCCGCCCTTACGACACCTTGGAGGAGGTCATTGGCATCCGTCCGTCCCCCTGCTCGCTGGCGGAGTACGGCGTCAGCTACCAGCAGGTCGATCTGCTGCCGGACGGCGGCTTTGACTTGCCCGCCATCCGCGCGGCGGTCAGCGAAAAGACGAAGCTGGTGCACATCCAGCGCTCCAAGGGCTATCAGACCCGTCCGACGCTGAGCGTCGCCCAGATCGGCGAGGCCATCGCCGTGGTCAAGGCCGTCAAGCCCGACGTGACGGTCATGGTGGACAACTGCTACGGCGAGTTTGTCGAGGACATCGAGCCCAGCGACGTCGGCGCGGATATGTGCGTCGGCTCGCTCATCAAAAACCCCGGCGGCGGACTTGCGCCCATCGGCGGCTATATTGTCGGCACGCAGGCGTGTGTCGATCGCTGCGCCTACCGCCTCTCAGCCCCGGGACTGGGGCAGGAGGTCGGCGCGAACCTCGGCCTGATGCCCGCGCTGTTCCAGGGCTTCTTCCTTGCGCCGACGGTCACCGCCGCCGCGCTGCGCGGCGCGGTCTTTGCCGCTGCGGCCTATGAAAAGCTGGGCTACCGCGTCGTACCGTCGTTGGGCGAGGCGCGTCACGACATCATTCAGGCCGTGGAGTTGGGCAGCGAGGAGGCCATGTGTGCCTTCTGCAAGGGCATTCAGCTGGCCGCGCCGGTGGACAGCTATGTGACCCCCGTGCCTGCGCCCATGCCGGGCTACGACGCGCAGGTCATCATGGCGGCGGGCGCGTTTGTGCAGGGCAGCAGCATCGAGCTGTCCGCCGACGGCCCCGTGCGCCCGCCCTACGCGGTGTATTTTCAGGGCGGCCTGACCTGGCCCCACGCCAAGCTGGGCGTACTGCTGTCGCTGCAAAAGATGCTGGACGCGGGGCTTATTTCCCTGTAAATAAAAAAGGCGGCTCTCGCCGTCTTTTTTATATCGGAATGTCCACCACGCTCACGCCGCGTTTGAGGGCGTATTCGATGGTGTTGCGCGTACCACCGGGAAGCCCGTCGTGCGCCGCGATGAGTAGGCTCGCGTGATCCACCATGTAGCGGTTGCGGCGCATCATGCACCCGGGGCTGTACTTCTCCGAGACCATGGTCTCATAGTCGCAGCGCTCCAGCAGCGCGTGATAGCGCTGCCGCTGTGCCTCGCTCCAGCCGTCCGCCTGCGTCGGACAGGGGATCGCCGCCTCCAGGGTGATCTGGGGGTAGCGCCGCTTCAGCTCCAAGACTGTCTCACAAAAGTAGAGGTCGCAACCCTCCGCCATGCCGCAGATGAAGTGCTCCATGCCCTCCAAAATCGCCGCCTCCACAGCCGCGTGGAGCCGCGCCTTGAGCGCGAGGCAGCGCACGTCGCTCTCGTCGACGCCCCAGGGCAGCTTTGCGGGCCGATGCCCCGAAAAACAGCAGGCCGTCTGCCTTCCTTTCATATCGCGCGCCTCCTCTCCTGTTGGATGAGGCTATTATAGAACAATCGTTCCCTCTTGTAAAGGAAAACATTTCGACAGGTTTCGACAATTTTTGCTATTGACAAATGCCGAGTCAACGTGTATGGTATGTAGCGAGAACTGAATCACCAGTCTTCGAGGCGGGGTGTGATTCCCCACCGGCGGTATAGTCCGCAAGCGGTTTTCCGCATGAGCCGGCGAAATTCCGGCACCGACGGTATAGTCCGGATGAGAGAAGATGTGTATTGCCACGCTCCTTTGCGTCATGCACCCGAAGGCTTGTCTTTCGGTGCATTTTTCGTAAAGGAGTGTTTTTCCATGTCCACATCCGCATCGTTTGCCAGAGAGGCACAGCGTACCCACCGCCTTGCCGTAGCCGGGATGCTCTCGGCGGTGGCTTTCATCCTCATGTATATCGAGTTCCCAATCCCGGCGCTGATCCCCGCTTTCATCAAGCTGGACGTGTCCGACCTGCCCGAGCTGCTGGCGGCCTTCGCTCTCGGCCCGATCTGGGGCGTGATCGTGACGCTGCTCAAAAACGTGCTGTTCTGCATCCTGCACGGCACGTCCTCCCAGTACGTCGGCGAGCTGTGCAACTTCCTGCTGGGCGGCGTGTTCTCGTTCACGGCGGGCCTCGTGTACCACCGCGGCAAGACCCGCAAGAGCGCGCTGCTGGGCGCGGTGGCGGGCGCGGCACTGATGGCGCTTGTATCCGTTCCGGTCAACTACTTCGTCGTCTACCCGGCCTACGTCGTGATGTACGGTATGCCCATGGAGGCCATTGTGGGCATGTATCAGGCGATCCGCCCCGGCGCGGACAGCCTGATGAAGTGCCTTGTGGCGTTCAACCTGCCGTTTACCTTCTGCAAGGGCCTGCTGGACGTGGCGCTGTGCTTCCTCGTCTACAAGCCGCTCTCCCCCATCCTACACCACTGAATCCCGCGAAACCGGCGTCTGACGACGCCGGTTTTTCACGAAGATTTGACAAGTGGGGCAGCTTTCGCTATAATACCGCAGAAAACAATCAGAAGGAGCCAGTTGCATGGATGCTGAAACCGTCGCCGCGCGCAAGGCGGACGAACTGACCGGCGGCAACGCCTTTGCCGTCTTTAATCACTTGGAGGTCGAGCACGTCGAGCCGGATTACGCGGTGTTCAAGCTGGACATCCGGCCCGAGAGCAAGAACCCCCGCGGCTTCGTCCACGGCGGGCTGCTGGCCGGCATGGCGGACAACGCCGCCGGCTACGCCGCCCACAGCGACGGGCGTACCTACGTCACCCAGTCCAGCCACATGAACTATCTGCACAATCAGGCGGACGGCGTGATCCGCGCCTCCGGCCGGGTGCTGCACCGCGGGCGCACGATCTGTCTTGTTCGGGTGGACATCACCGGCGAGAGCGGCGCACTGCTGGCCACCGGCGAGGTGTCGTACTTTTGCGTGGACCGATAAAAAGGCGGCTTGCCCGGCAAGCCGCCTTTTTCTTTCACAGCTCTTCCTCCGCCGAGATATACAGTTCCTCCGCCTCCTGCATTGCCGCGATCATGATCTTTTTCGCGTAGAGCGCGTCCCCTTTTTCCAGCGCTTCCACCGCGTCCGCCATCACCGCAAACAGCTTGAAGTATAATTCCTTGAAAAAGTACATATCCTCACCTCACAGCAATTTTACTATCATTCGTTAGTAAAATCAATAAGAACGTTTGATAGTAGATATACTTTTTTCGGTGATGATATGGACTATCGGTTGAGAATACGCGATATGCGTGAGGATTCCGATTTAACTCAAACGCAGGTTGCCGAACATCTTGGCATCAATCAGCGGACATACAGCAACTACGAGACGGAAAAGCGCAGTCTCCCAATTGAGCATTATCGAAAACTCGCATTACTATACAATACCAGCGTCGATTATCTGGTTGGTCTGACCGATGACCCGCGCCCCTATCCCCGCAAGAAATAACGCCAGCGGCTTGCGCCGCTGGCGTTTGCGTTATTCCGTGCTCTGCGTGGCTTCGTTGGTCTCCGTGTTCTGGTGCTTGCCCCAGCCGCCGCGGCCCCCGCCGGGGAAGCCGCCGCTTTCGCCGTCGGTCGTGCCGCCGCGGTTGCCGCGCATACCACCGCCCATCATACCGCCGCCAAAGCTGCCCGTGGCGGTGCCGAGGGTCGTGACGCTGCTCTCCAGCGTCACTTCCTCCTCCGTGTCGCCGATGACGAGGGTGTAGGTCTCGCCGATGGCCATGTCGGGACTGCTGATGGTCAGATAGGTGAAGCTGCACGGAACCTCCCAGTTCAGCAGCACCGTGCCGTCCGCGCCCTTGAGCGTCACGGCGGTGCCCGCCGCCGCGCTGGTGGCGTAGGAGATGGAAGGCTGGGGCGATGTGGCGTCAAAGCTCTCCGCCATGATCGCGCCGCCCGCGGCGACGATCGTGCCGCCGCTGATCTCCGCCACGCCGCCGCTCTCGCTGCCGTAGTCGATGGCGTTGTTGCTGCCGTTGCCGTTGAGGCTCACGAGGATCGTGCCGCCCTCGATATAGACGCTGCCGTTGGAGTCGAGGCCGTCCGCGTCCTGCGCGTTCTCGTTGATGATCATGATGTTGCCGCCGGTGATGCGGATATAGGTCTCCGTATCCTCGCCGTCGTCGGATGCTTCGGCGCTCTGCTGTTCGCCGCTCATCTCGGGCATCTCGCCCATCTCAGGACGCTCGCCATCTTCGGACATTTCCGGCATCTCGGGGCGCTCGCCGTCCTCAGACTCGCTCCAATCGGGCGGCGTCGGCATCTCGCCGTTTTCAAACATCTCGCTGAAGTCGGGCATCTCGCCGTCGCCAAAGTCGGGGCGTTCGCCGGTGGATTCGCCGTCCTCAGACGCGCTGTCACGGTTGCCACGGCCCATCATGCCGCCGCCCATGCCGCCGCGCATACCACCGCCGAAATTGCCGGAGCTGCCGCCGCTGGCGTTGAAGCCGTCGTCCGTGGGATAGATCATGATGTCGCCGCCGGCGACCTCGATGATCGGCGCCTCGACGCCCTCGTAGCACTCGGTGATGAGCAGCGTACCGCTCTCGATGTAGACGTCGGTGTCGGAGTGAATGGCGTCGTCGCCCGCCGCGATGGTGAGGCTCGCGTTGCACAGGCGGAAGCTGTCGTTGACGTGCAGCCCGTCCGCCGGGCAGGTGATGGTTATCGTGCCGCCCGTGATCTTCAGATCGTCGTTGGCATCGACGCCGTGCTTGTAGTTCGCGACAATGTCAAGGCTGCCGCTGCCGTTGATGGTCAGATCGTCGTGGGCGAAGATCACACCGCCGGTGTTGTCGTCCAGCGCGGTCTGGGAATAGGTCGCGCCGCTTTCCATGCGGTTCTCCGTGCCCTCAGCAAGCATCAGGAACACCTTTTCGGCGTTCTCCACCCGCAGGCAGGCGTCGTCCGAGCAATAGAGGCTCGCGCCGCTCAGGATCACGAACACCTTGGAGGAATCGTAGGCGTCCACGACGATGTTGCCATCGTCCAGCGTACCGGAGAACACATAGTACCCCGCGCCGGTGATGACGACGCTGCCGTCGTTATAGTACGCGCCGTTGCCGCTGACTTGGGCGCTGTCGCCATTGAGGCTGATGGTCGCCGTGACCTGAGATTCATCCCAGTCGGTGCGCAGATCGTTGGCGGTGAAATACTCCGTCGCCTCGTACTGCTCCGCGTCCTCGTCGACGATCTTCTCAATGCCCAGCGCCTCGCCGTTGATGAACGCTACAGTGAGCAGCAGACCCAGCACCAGCACGACCGCGACGATCTTGTCGAAGTGTTTACTGGTTGACATAATCGTTTACCTTGTCGGGGATCAACCCATATAATCGCCGTTGTAGCTCACCAGCACCGCGCTGGAAACGCCTTCCAGATCGGCCAGCGCGTTGACGAAGCCGGTGTTGTCGTCCTTGAGGCGCACCTCGCAGTTGACCTCGACCAGCCCCTTCTGGGCGGTCTTGCTCTTGACCACGCACTTCTGGGTGTTCTCGCCGAGATAGGCCAGCGCCTTGCGCTCGGTCTCGGAGCTGTCACACTGGATGACGACGATGTAGGGGTTGACGTGGCTCTTGCGGTTGACGAAGATGAGCAGGATCACGCCGATGGTGAGGCTGCCGAACACCGCCAGCGGAATGAGGCCCGCCGCCAGCACGATGCCCGCGGCGATCGACCAGAACAGGAACGCGATGTCCAGCGGCTCCTTGATGGCGGTGCGAAAACGGACGATGGACAGCGCGCCCACCATACCAAGCGACAGCACCACGTTGGACGTGACCGCCAGAATGACGAGGGTCGTGATCATGGTCAGCGCGATGAGGGTCACACCGAAGCTGGAGGAGTACATGACGCCCTGATAGGTCTTTTTGTAGACGAAGAAGATGAACAGGCCCACGCAGAACGCCAGGGCCAGTGCCAGCACCATGTCAAAATAGCTGACGCTGGACACGTTGGCGAGAAAACCCGATTTGAAAATGTCGTTGAAAGTCATGGTAGTTTACCTCTCTTTATGATGTACGCCGCTCATTGCCCGGCCGGCAAGGCCTAGCCGTAGACGCGGCATTGCGCGTATTTGGAAAATGCCTCGGCGCGGCGGCCCGTGAACTGCACCGCGTCGCGGATGATGTCGGGCAGGTACGCGTCCCACTTGACCTCGAGGATGATGGGCGCGTCCCCGGCGGGAACGGTGGGACAGTTGACGTCCAGAAAGTCCGTGCAGTTGAGTCCCGTGCGGATGTTGTAGTCCAGCGTGACCCGGACGTTGCCGGGGCCGTAGACAAACGGCTCGCGGTCGTAGTCCACAATGGTCTTGGGACGCAGCCCCTGCGCGCGCATCTTGGCGTACAGCTCGCGCACCAGGGCGCGGGAATCGTTCGCCATCCAGCCGATGCTGCCATCGACGATGCGCTGCGCCTCCTCGGCGCTCAGCGGCGCGCTCACCTTGTTGCAAAGGCCGTTGATCTTGCTCTTTTTCTCCAGATGGATCACGCTTGCGTCGCCGTTGTAATAGCGGATGCGGAACTTCTCGCGCAGGTTGACGCCGTCGATCTTCTCCCGCAGCGCCTTGTCGGAGGCGTTGTCGAAGTACAGGCTGCGGATCAGGTACTTGCCGTCCCTCGCATGTTTATCCGGCTTCGCCACCGCCCTCATCCGCTGCCGGATCGCGATACGGTCCGAGGGCGTGATCTGGATCTTCCACTCATGGCGGAATTTTTGTCCCTTATCGGTAATCGGCACCTATGTGTCACCTTCTCTCGTTGTTGGAAGTTGGTGGAATTATATTCCTCTTTGCGAAAAAAGTGTGAATAAAAGCTGAAAGGTTTTTGAACTCATTGTGAACGTTTCATCAGCTCATGCTCCTTCGCCACTTCCTCTATAAGTTGACATAATTTCCAATTTTTATTGTGTTCTGTCAACACCGCCTTGTAGGGCACGGACACGCCCGCGCGACGCATATTGGCGAGCAGGCGGTCGAGCTGCCTATCGCCGAGGCCGCAGAGCAACATGAATTCCGCCTCCGGCGCAGTCTCCGGCGGCGGCGCGTCGGTGGCGGCGTTGGCGGAGACCAGCTTGCCCACCGTTTCCCCCGCCTGCGCTTCGTCCACGCTCAGCGTCAGGATCTTCATCTCGTCCAGAATGGCACGGAGGGCGCTGCCCTTCTCCGTCTCACCGCCCAGTCGGTACAACAGCACTTTCGGTCGCATAAAACCATCACCCTATTCATGAATAATCAAAGAGATTATAGCATGATCATTCAAAACCGCAATCGTGAATCAGAAGAAAACGGAGGCAAAATCGCCTCCGTTTTCGTATATTCAGTTCAATGGCGGTGCTTGCGGAAGTGCATCTCCCGAAACGCGCAATATTTGTCCGCCAGCATCACCAGAAACGCCTCCTTGGACTTCGGCGGGTGGAGCATCGTCAGCGGCCACATATGGCTGGTGATGATGTTCTTCTCCTTGTCGCTGAGCGGATACAGCTTCTCCGCGTTACGCAGCGCCAGACGCGGGTGCCGGAACAGGTGCTTCCAGTCCATTTTCTGCCGCGTGTAGAGATGGAAGTCGTGCAGCAGCGCGCCGCGGGCGATGGCGTCCTCGTCGATGCGCCAGCCCAGCCGCTGCGCCAGCCGGAAGCTGGCCACCGCCACGTCGTGACAGTGGTGAAAGGTCGTGTTGCCCTTGTGCTGGGTGTACTGCTCCATCTGCCGCACCTGCGGGTCGCGCTCAAGGCCCGACAGTGTGCGGCAAAAGCGGTTGGCACTGTTGCGATGCACCTGACCACCCTCTCCCGTAGACCATATTTTAACCATTGTACGCCCCGTTCCGCACAAACGCAAGGGCAAAAACTGGAAACCTTGATTCGATTTTTATTTGCGCACGGAGGAAAAACGTGCTATAATGCCCACAGGAGGCGATGAATATGGTCATCACAGTCGGCAGACAGTACGGCAGCGGCGGGCGCGAGATCGGCACCGCGCTGGCGAATCGGCTCGGCATCGCGTATTACGACGATCTGTTGCTCAAAAAGGCGGCGGAGGAAAGCGGCCTGTGCGAGGAGTTGTTCCATTCCTTCGATGAGCGGCCCAAGAGCTTTCTCTATTCCATCGCGCTGGATCCCTACTCGTTTTCCATGAGCCACATTACCTCGAAGGGCTCCATCGAACAGCAGGTGTACCTCGCGACCTATGACACCATCAAAAAGCTGGCGGATCAGGGCCCCTGCGTACTGATCGGGCGCTGCGCGGACTATGCGCTCAAGGATCGCACGGACGTCATCAATCTGTTCATCACCGCGCCGCTTCCCAACCGCATCAAGCGCGTTGCCATGCGCAACGGCATCAGCGAGGACGAGGCCAAGGATCGCATCCGCAAGAAGGACAAAGACCGCGCGGCGTACTATAACTTCTACTCCGCGAAAGAGTGGGGCGACGCCAAAAGCTACGATCTGTGCATCGACAGTTCGCTGCTGGGCATCGAGGGCACGGTGGAGCTGTTGGAGGACGTGTTCAAAAAGAAGGGGCTTTCGACCTGAAAATCTGACAACAGTTTTGACAACAAATTGCCAAAAAACGGCGTCGGGAATCCCGGCGCCGTTTTTTTGTCATATGAAAAAAACTTGCGTGAAGTCAACCCTGAACGAACGTGCCGTCCGGCATGGTATACCAGATCTGTCCCTCGGAGGGGACGGTACCGGCGGGCAGAGAGTCCAGAGACGGCGTACTGGATGCGCCGGTCAGCGCCATCGCGCCGGTCTGA
>Ga0256407_10008913_pt1 | contig 14532 bp, 12 predicted proteins | sample RumenRJG_04DNA_FD_193489 | JGI IMG/M metagenome (GOLD analysis project Ga0256407, IMG submission 193489) | Bovine rumen microbial communities from Lethbridge, Alberta, Canada - RJG_04 | ecosystem: Host-associated > Mammals > Digestive system > Stomach > Rumen | place: Canada: Alberta... | reverse complement strand
AAGTCGGCAAACGGGTCGGTAGCTGTTATGTTTAAGTTGTACTCTTTCTGTTTGTTGGCAAGACCCTTGGCTATAGAAAAACCAAGATTGCCACATCCTATTACTGCTATGTTCATAATGTAAGTAAATTTAATCGGGGTCAAATGTAGGAAAAATTTTTATATAAAAAATATTGTGGTAATAAAATTAGGTATTATTGCTTTTTGATGATATTTTTGATCCGTTCCCACAAAAACCACGCGGAGCGACGGAAAATTGTAGGGTGGGAGAGGAGTAGTCTATTGTTGAGTATCTTTATTTTGCGCTTGGGATATATTTTAATGAGTTCTGTAAGTTGAGCATTAGCGGTTTTGTTTTCTCCATTTTGTATTTTATCGGATATATAATATAAAAGTGTCTTGACTGAAGATTCTATTCCAGTATTGTTGATAGATATTTCTGATTTATTGGTAAGTGTAGCTTTTATTTTTAGCCTTACTTTAAGTTGGTTAGTCTCCATTCGCCAAATATCGGTGCTCATACTACCTGAGTGAAAACGTATGCGGGCGGCGGCATTTTCGGTTGGATGAAAATAAAAGTTGCAGTATTTTGATAGTCTCAGCCAAAAATCCCAGTCTTCGTATGATGTGAGCGACTCGTCGAAAGTGAGATTGTGTTCTTTGATGATAGATAGCGGAGATAGAGGGGCGCAAGGTGGTATCGAGTTTTTTTCTACAAGGCGGCTATGAAAATCGTCTTGTAATCCTGCGGTGTAGTTATAATCTTGATACCAAGCGTATTCTGGAGTGTCATCGTCGTAAAACTTTACAAACTTGCCAAATACTGCGCATTCTTTTTGCTGTTCTAAAAATAATGACAAGTGTAAAAGATTTTGTGTTTCAATCAAGTCATCGGCATCAAGAAATAAAATGTATTTCCCTGAGGCATGTTTTATCCCGTAATTTCGTGCGGAAGATAGTCCACCGTTATTCTTGTAGTAATACTTGAAACGAGAATCGGTATTTGTATATTGTTCTGATACTTGCTTTGTGTTGTCAGTAGAGCCGTCATCTACAATCAGGCACTCCCAGTCAGACAATGACTGCCTTTTAACGCTATCGAGGGCAAACGGCAGATAGCGCGCGTAGTTGTAGGCGGGAATTATGATTGAAACGAGGGGCATTGACTATTTGCGTTTTAGCAGTTTGTATTTTATCCATCTCGGCAGTGCCAACATCTTTTTGCCGAGTTTGTAGTCGGCGGTATTGCTGAAGTCGAAACGCTTATTGTCGATATACGACATTATTTCGGAGTAGACATCCTCTTTGCTGAGTCCACGCCGTTCGCAAGCACGATAGCGAGCCTGCCATGCCCAGTATTGGGCTCGATAAGCATTAAGGTTGTGTGAGATAGAGTTGGAGTTGATGCGGTAGTGGTAAAGGTAGTCGGGAATGCGAACCACTTTGCCCACTTCTTCCATAAGCAGCACGAGGTCGCGATCGGTTACTCGTTTCAGAGATATGTCCAAGCCAGGTGTTAGGTCGTATTTCTCACGGGAGAAAGCCGCAAAGTGGTTGGGTGTGAAGCCAAACATAAGAATTTTATCGTCGGGTACGTCGTCTGGGTAGATGTATTTACTCCCGTTGGATAAATCTTCATTTGTGAGATAAAAATTGGTGTAAACCATTGCAAGACTGTCGTCTTTTAGAAACTGCTCCATTACTTTCTCCACGGCAGACTCTTCTACGAAGTCATCGGGGTCGGCAAAGGCGAAATAATTGCCGGACGACAGTTCTATGTTTCTTTTTTTGGTGTATTCGCTGCCCATATTTTTGTCGTTTTTATACACCTTGATACGCGGGTCTTGGTCGGCGTATTTTTTTACCTCTTCCAACGAATTGTCGGTGGAGCCATCATCAATAAAGATTACCTCTATGTTTGGGTAAGTCTGGTTGATGATGTTCGGAAAAAAATCCCCGAAAAACCGCGCGTTGTTGTAATTGGCGATGAGGATGGAGAAGAGGGGGTTTTTCATAATAAATGATTATAATCCGTAAAGTTCCTTAATCCAAGGAACATAGTATTCTGAGGTGAATTTATCGGCACCAAGAGAATTGAGGTGGCGCATATCGTAGAAACAAGCAGTATCATTGTTGAAATATGGTTGGGCAAAGTCCGCAAATGGAATATTGTTTTGTATCGCTATATTTTTAATAATATTTGTAATTGAGTCATAGTCAATTAATACTTTTTCCACATCTTTAAATTGTGGACAATATACAAAGTTGATTTTTATGCCATTACTTTTGCATATGTTGATAAACTCATAGAGATAATTTAATTTATCGCTATCAGTTTGTATTTTTACGTTCCAAATCTTTCTTTGTTCCTCTACTATATTTATGGTCATATAGTTGTCAATTGGTATAAAACCTTTGATATATTTATGGTGTTCTGAAATGCTATTATTTATAATTGTATTTGAATATCCGCTATATCTTACCAAAGGTACAAAATAATCAACAAGATAAAAACCCTCCATAAAGTGGGTACAATGATAATAATTCTCATTGAAAAGCATATACGGAAATAGTTGCCAATGATTTGTCAAACTTCGTTGCATACCAAAAGTGAAAAAATCAATTTCCAAGGTTATGTATTTCGGTTTTTTGCTGCAAACTCGTAAATGCTCCAATAGTCTTAAGTTATCGATTTGCATTCGAGCGTTTATTAATCCTAAATTGTAACACGAAATATGTAACGAATCTTCAATTATTTGAGGATTAAAACTTTTTTGAGCACGTGAACTTCCAAATATTAATAGATCTGCGTTAATATTATTTGAATAGATGTCTTGCCATCCTTGCATATATCCAGATGGTTGAATAAATTTTGAAGCAATTAAGTCGGCAATAAATGCAATTATTAACGATAGAAGTAAAAATATTAGACATTTTTTTATAAACACCTTCATACTCTAAAATTGAAAATAAATAAAATCTTGCTTTTCACCGTAACTGAGTACTATGGCAATTATAAATGCATAATACATAGCCCAACGTATAGGCGTGGGCTTGTTGACAAGAAAACTCTCAATGGCGTAATTGTTTCGTCGTCCAAGCCATTCTATTATTACAAAAATGGCAGTTACTACCACAGTGTCGATATATGTATCTCTAAAACATAACATTAACGAGGCTGGATGTGCTATAACATCAGAAATGCATTTTGTAATAAGTCCAACAGTTTTTTCCATATTTTCAGCGCGGAACAATATCCATGCAAAAGTTATCAGACCAAAGGTAACGAGCATCTGCAATAATTCCTTGAAAGATGGAAAGAATCTGTCTTGTGCCACAGTGTCTAAGTGTGTACGATTTTTCTTGCGTAATAATAGCGGAAGAAAATATAGAGCATTGAGCACTCCCCAGAAGATAAACGTCCATCTTGCACCATGCCAAAAACCACTAACTATAAATATTATAAAGGTGTTGCGTATAACTTTGGCAAGCGTGGTGCGACTGCCTCCGAGCGGAATGTAGATGTAATCACGAAACCATGTGGTAAGCGAAATGTGCCATCTGCGCCAAAACTCTGCCACATCGCGGCTGAAATATGGGAAATTGAAGTTGCGCATTAGACTGAAACCAAATAACTTAGCCGTACCAATTGCAATGTCGGAATATCCTGAGAAGTCGCAATAGATTTGGAAAGCGAATAATACCGAGCACACAATCAAATCGCAGCCGGGATAATTGGCATAATCGCCGAAGAACGGATTAACACATTTAGCACAAGAGTCGGCTATAACTACCTTTTTGAACAATCCGTATAGAATTTGTTTCATGCCGTCCACGCCTTTGGCATAATCGAAAGTTCGCTCTTTGTAAAATTGAGGCAGTAGGTTTGTTGCTCTTTCAATAGGTCCTGCCACCAATTGCGGAAAGAAACTAACGTATGCCAGAAACGCCACAAAATCGTTGCAAGGTTCAAGTTTTTTGCGGTATATGTCGATAGTATAACTGAGGGTCTGGAATGTGTAAAACGAAATACCCACTGGCAATATAATTTCGAGCGTTGGTGCCGAAAAATCCGCTCCAAAGAGTGTGAACGCCCTTGCAAAGTTGGATGCAAAAAAATTGAAATACTTGAAGAATCCAAGCATTCCGAGGTTTACGCCAAGACTTACAAATAATAGCCGGCGACGTTTTGAGGTATCATCTGTTTTGCCTATGGCTCTTCCAACGAAAAAGTCCACTATTGTGGAGAGAAAAATCAGAGTGAGAAACCTAGGGTCCCACCAGCCGTAGAAAACGTAACTGGCTATTACGAGAAAGCCGTTTTGAAGTTTTCTTTTTTTGCCGAAAGCAAACCAGTAAATGGCAAATACTATGGGCAGAAAAATGGCAAAGTCAATTGAATTGAAAAGCATGGTATTTATATAATTATTTTAGATATAAGTCTTTTAATACAAAAGATTAAAAACACTTCGTTATTCATTGTTTTGCATATTTTTGATCACAGTGTAAATACAGTCTATATTATTTTCTATTGAAAAATCCTTGTGGGCAATATCATAACCGTTGCAACCGAGCGTGGTTATGATATTTGGCGATGCTATAATGTGTTCAATTATTTTTGCCAAAGCCTCATAGTCTCCTTGTTTGAAAATGAATCCGCTTATATTGTTGCGAACAATTTCTGGAGAGCCTCCGGTGTTGGCTGCTATTACTAGCATTGAAGCGTTCATGTATTCTACAGTTACTCGTCCGAATGCCTCACATTTGGAAGCCATTATTCCTATATGCATATTTTGAAGAATATCGTTGACATTGTCTTGGTATCCTAAAAAAATAATATTATCTGACAAACCATTTTTGATAGCATATTCTTTGAGCATAGATATATAGTCATCATCACCTCCTCCTATTAAATATAATTTGAAATTCGTTGTTTTATTCTTTACAAAATTGAATGCTTTGAGAATGTCAAACTGATTCTTGTGATAACATATGGCGCCTACACAGCAGAAATTTATTGTACTGCCTTTGGGTAGATTGATTTCCCTTTTAGGATAATCATTTTTTATTCCATTAAATACAGTGACAATTTTCATTTTTGGGTATTTTGTCAAATAGTTATTTCTAACTGCATTTGAAACACTGATACAGATATCGGAATGATGAAAAAAGAATCTTACGAACCATTTAGGATATAAATATTTTAATCCAAAATCCTCTTCTACAAATTCTCTGAGATGCCATATATGTTTTACTTTTAGTAATTTGGCTAAAATCAAACCTGCGTTGATGGCTGCTGAATTTGAGTATACATAGTTTATTTGGTATTTTTTAATCGACTTATAAATCAATTTGTAATAGTTGTAAAGGTTATAAAAAAAGAATTTTATTAAATCTGTAAATTTTAATTTTACACTTGATACCCACCAAGGAAAGTATTTGATTTCGTAAGTGATTCCTTCTTTTTGTAAAACATCTTCAATTTTCCCTTTGGTTGGAATAATGACTATGGGCTTAATTCCATATTTGCGTTTTAATCCAACAATAAGGTCGAGTGACGACAATGTAGCACCGTACATGTCGCTATTGTGTATTACATATAGAATTGTTATCGTTTGGTCCATTTGTTTAATCGGCTATCCATTCTGAAATCTTTTTCTCAAATTCTAATGGATTTACATAATATGAATCATTTTTCATCTCACCTCCTACAAAACAGTCGTAATTGATTTTCATTTTGGCGCAGAATAATGCATAGTGCCAGTATAACTTTGCATTAGAATTGTGTATTTCAAGAACTTTTAATTTTGGGTTGTTGGTGAATAAAAGATTGGTGAGCCCTGCTCCATGGTATGATACAAAGTAGTCAGCACCTCGAATTATAGCAATTTGCTCGTCTAACGTATGGTTTTCGAAATAGACTGTTTCAAACCCGAAACTTTTCATGATCTTTTCTATTTCATCGGCATTGGAGGCAACTCTTGCTACGTTTTTACGACCTATGAATATTTTTTTATTGTGGATGTTTGAATTAGTAGTAATTTGTTTGAATAATTGTATCTGGTTTTCGGTAATAATGGTGCTGTTGCAAATATAGAATTCGTTGCAATGCACAATGCATCTGTCGTATTCGATGTAGTTTAATTGCTTTAAGAGTGGATATTTGTCGGCGAACTGTACAAAAAATCTTTTCTCTCTTATAGATTTTGGCATAAGCACGGGTAACGACATGTTGATTCCCTTTTCTTGTAGCATTAATAATTGTCCTATCAAATGCACAAGAAAGTGGTAGTAGTTGTTAGAAAAACCATAAAAGTCGTCAACCACGATTATCTTGTCGAAATATAGGTGTTTTTTATATCTGTATTTGATGTTGAATGCGCTTGGAAGCGGATGCATTGGCCAATAACCTTTCCATTGCCAATCGTTGTTTGGTACCGATGCCGTTATTATTTTGCCATCATCAGTTTGTCCGCATAACCATTCGGGTTCAAAAAATGCTTTTTTGGTGTAATGGAAAAGGTATTTTGGATTTAAGTCCGTTGTTAAATGGTTGAATATTGTCTTGGCATTTTCGGACAGTGATGAAATGTCGTCACAAACCGGACTTGTTGGCATATTAGCAAAATAAAGTTTCTCTGTTTCTGAATCTAAGAAACTGAAAATGTGTTGCTTATCGTACCAGTTTTTTATCTTGTTGTATAATTGTTGTAGCATTTTTGGGGATAGTGATTAGTAATTTTTATCTTCAATAGTTTTTTCTGTTTTTCGACATAGATGAGCCTTAAATATATTCCAATATTTTCTCCATCCATGGCTCTGTTTTCGGTATTCATTAAGTTCATCGAGCCAACTAGCATTCCACAGATGCACCGCCACACTGTTTGCTGTTAAGTATTTTTTATACTCGAAATTACCTTCGGTAGTTGCAGCCATTGGCAATGGATAAAAAACATCTGGAGGATATATTGTTGGACGGCCTGATGGTTTAATTGTATTTATTACAGAAGTAAGATTCTGTGGTATGGATATTTTTTGTAAGTTGTTAGATTCAAAAACCAATGAATCATAAAATCTCATTGATTTTGAGATAAAAGTACTATTCGCTTGTGCACCGATAATTCCTGCTGATATAGTGTTCTCGTTTTCTCTGCCTATGAATTCGGTCTTTAAAAATGAATCAATATTTTTTAGCAACAGCATATCTGTGTCCATATATACTCCACCGTATTTATTTAATGCCCAGATTCTTACATAGTCGGCTGCAAAGGCATATTTTTTTGCTTCGAGAGCCGCTTTTACAAATGGTACGTCAATAGGAGAGTTGTCCTCGTTCCAGAGCATCAGTTTGCAATCTTTGAGGTACTTTTTCCACGATTGAATGCATCGACGGTCAGTTTTAGACATCTTGTTTGGTCCAAACCAACAATAGTGGATGATTTTGGGAATCATTGTTCTTCAAACTTTCTAAAATAATCTGCTCTTATAATCTTGTCCGACAAATCGTAAGCCTCCTCTGGTGTAATAGGTCGATTATGTCGTGCAGTACTGTCTAATAGATTTACTCCGAATCCTTTCCAATAATAGTCTTCGCAGCCGATGAGGTTGAGAATGGTCGGATATATGTCCATTTGATAGCAGGTGTCGGTTATAATGGTTTTCTGTTTTATTTCGGGAGAATAAATAATGAGGGGGATAAAGCGTGAGTAGCCATAAGCACCTCCGAAATCTTCATCGGAGGGTACTGGCAGACAGTGGTCACCGGTTATTACAATGGTGGTGTTTTTGAGTCGTTTATTATGTGAAAGGGAGTCTATAAAAACTTTTATACCACGGTCTAATACATTGACACTTTTGATGTAATTTCGCAACAATGTTGGCACCGAGTCTAAAATTGATAAATATGAACTATCAGCGATCAATGTGCAAGGAATATGAGTAGACATTGTCATCATCATTACGTATTGGTAGTAGTTTGATTGTTTGATTACCATATTGAATAAATCCTTGTCGTTGTCTGATTGATCGGATATGTCTTTTGTGATACCGTATGCTGAACTCATTCTTGATTGATTCCATACATGAGGTTCATGTGGATATATTATTGCACTATTGGTAAGGATGTGTGGTAGTGCTGGGTATTTGTTAAATGCAAATCTATAACACGTTGCTCCATGTTCCACAGGTAATAAGCCTGATTGAATTATCATTTGACCGTCTGCCGAGCCGCCTCCTTTAATTTGGCTTGTAATTGACTCGCATAATAGTATGTTATTAGAAGAATCAATAAAGTTTCGTAAATTTGGCATTATTTCTTCGGTTATGACAAAACTATTTAAACTTTCAATCAAACATATTATTAGAGCTTTATCATCATTATGTGGAGATGATCCTATACTAATAAATTGATTGGTTCTATTTATTTCTTGTGTTGTTAATTCGTATTTGTCTTCTTCTTGAAATAAAGCACATTCTTTTCCTGTCAATAATAGCAGATGTATGACAGAGTAATCTTTTACATAATGATGTACTATCTCTCTGAATGGATTCATGTAACTCCAATCTCCTTTGTATTTTATTACTAACAGCATTCCGTTTGCCAACCCCATTACTATTGATAGAATCATCGATATAGCAAATGTTATGATAGATTTTTGACCTCTACTTTTAAATATGTATATAAATATTGCAAGTAATAAAGTGAGGCACAAAAATGCAAAATCTGCTGGTCTAATTAAAGCCAATATGCTGTCCCAAAAACCATTGAGGTTGTGGATCATGGTAACTGCATATTTATCCACCAAGATACCATTAGACCTAAAATACCACATATTAGCCCATATCCATATATTGAAAATCATTGAAATCGCCACCGTCCACCATTTGTTTTTAAATAGAAATACAAATGACGAAAAGAAAATCGCCATTGTTGCTGCCGGTAGGTAAAATCTAAAAAATTCTATTGGCGAATGCCATAACGATGATAATAGTATCTCCTTATAAATTAGATAATGAAATAGCACACACTGCACAAATATTGTGAGTGCAAATACTACCGGAATAAATAGTAATTCAATCTTTGCTCTCATTGAAGTGTCGGTGATTTTTTTTCTTGAATTATTAGACAATGGATGTAATATACAGATAAGCCGTTCGTTTAATATAACTTTGGAGATTGTCGTTCATATTCAGTATATAACTCTATATACACTTGCATTGATTTTATGAGATGTTTCCACATAAAAATGAGATGTTTACCTCCATGTTTTTTGTTGGTGCTGACACCACTTAAATGCTTTATTTTGATATCAGGATGGTATAATATCTTATAGCCTTCTTTTTTGCATTGTAATGACAGTATTCTTTCTTCTACATACATAAATGTACCGGGATAAAAGGCGTAGTTTCTATTTTTTATGAATCGTTTGGAAAATATGAAGCACGCACCATTCAAAATCACGTTTTCACGTGGTGTCTGTATGCTATCTTGAGTGTCCGTAGGATTATGACAGTCTTGTTGTTTGGCTGCTATGAACTTTTGATATAATTTCGGTGTTATTGCCTTTATCAAAGGTTTTGCCCATATATAGATGGTGTAATGAAGAATTAGTAGTTTGTAGTAGTTGAATGTATCTTTCTTAAGTTGTATCTTTGAATATTGTATATCTTTTCTGCACTTCTCTATGGTTGGAATAGTGTCTTCGATTGGATTTTGATGCTTTTTTGATTCTGACTCAAATATATCAGGGCCTAAAACATCGAAACCGTTATTGATGTAAATATCAGTGATTTTATTTAAAAAATCGTCCTGCTCAATTAACACGTCGTTGTTCATCACTATCATATAGTCAATGTCATAATTGTTTTTTAGATAGTCGAAGCCAATGTTGTTGCCGCGAGCGAATCCTTCGTTTTTGTCGTTGAGTATTACTGTGACTAATTTATTGTCGTGATATCTATTTTGCAATTCTTTACCAGATCCGTTAGGAGATGCGTTGTCAATAATAACAATGCTTATGTCGTGTTTTCCAAATCTATTTATAAGATTGTCGACACATTGCATTGTCATTTCTAATGCTATGTAATGTAAGATTACGAACCCGAATTGTTTTTGTTTTTTGTCCATTTTTACATAGAATTGACTTACTTAGATAAGTCTATTGTGTTGTTAATGATTATACCTAAATGATTTCCAACTATTTCAGCCGCTTTTACCGACCAGTGAGTGTCGTTGACTCGGTAAATATCTTTTTCTCCGTTTTTGAGATGTGGAAGAAGAATATTTTTTGTATTAATGAAAAACGTTGTGTCAAAATCTGAAAAATAACTTAATGTAGGATTGATAGGGTAGGGGTTGTCTTTTATATAATCGTAGTACATATCGTATTTGTCAGCGGCTACCAGAAAGATTATTTGTATGTCGTGACTTGCTCCTATTTTTTTTAATTCTGACAATTTACCTTTTGCTTTTTGTATCTGTGATTCGGTTATATACTTAAACCGAAAATCGCCGTCTTGATGTGCCTCATTATTGTAAATATATAGGCTATGAGAATACTTTCCGGCAGTGAACATTGGCGTTGATAGTGTTAGTTCCTTGTATTTTGATGATGAGAAGAACTTGGTTTTGTAGTATGATGTTAACCGTTTGAAGTTATAATCGCTGTGACGTATTATTGTATCTTCTGGAAAAAGTATAGCGGGAGACCCTGAGAGAATGGTACGTTTGTAAATGTCTTCTGTTATAGTGATTTCTTGGGTTAAATTTGCAATCATGTAGCGTTCTACCGTTTCTAAAATTATTATTTTACAGTTTGGAATCATTTGTTTTTCAATAAGAGCCACAGCGGTTTGTATGGGATTGAACCCGTCAACTCTAAAATTGCTAACCTTTTTGTTTAAATAACGACCTAAAAAATTTTGATATCCAATTTGGAATCCTTGACTAAAAGAATCTCCGATGGTAAGAATTTCTACGTTTTGTAGCGAATCATACTCCATAATATTTTCGGTGTATAGAAAATCAGGTACTTTGAAAATAGTGTCGTACGGACCGAATGGTATTCCACCCAATCTGCCCAAATCACCGGTTTGATAAGGGAGAATGTAAAAACACGGCAACATGAATAATACTCCGAGGATACTTGTTATAATGCTGGCGATTGCTATTTTTTTGATAAATTTTTGCATTTTAATGTGTTGCTTTATCTTTCTCTCATCTTAATTATTTTTTAATATACCGTTTCCCACAATTTTTATAATTTTGCCCGAAGTAATTGATTATTATAAAATACAATAAATTATGGCAAAAAAAGCACTCCTTATGATTCTCGACGGTTGGGGAATCGGAAACAAGGGCAAGGGCGACGTTATCTACCAGACCCCTACACCCTATATGGATTATCTTAACAACACTTATCCGCATTCGCAATTGCTTGCAAGCGGCGAAAACGTTGGCTTGCCCGACGGTCAGATGGGTAACTCTGAGGTAGGTCACCTCAATATCGGTGGCGGTAGAATCGTTTACCAAGACCTCGTGAAAATCAACCGCGCATGCAAAGACAACAGCATTCTTGAAAACCCCGAAATCAAGTCGGCTTACGGTTACGCCAAAGCAAACGGCAAGAGCGTTCACCTTATGGGTCTTACCTCTACCGGCGGCGTTCACTCTTCGCTCGACCATCTTTTTAAACTCGTGGACATTGCCAAGGAGTACGGCATTAAAAACACATTCGTTCACTGCTTTATGGACGGTCGCGATACCGACCCAAAGAGCGGCAAGGGCTTTATCGCCGACCTCCAAAAACATATCGACACTATCGGCAACGGCTATATCGCATCCATCATCGGACGTTTCTACGCTATGGACCGCGACAAACGTTGGGACCGTATCAAGGTGGCTTACGACCAACTTATTGAGGGTAAAGGCCGCAAGGTTGCGAATATGGTAGACGGCGTTCAGAGCTGCTACGATTCGCACACCGAGGAGCACAAAAATACCGACGAATTTATGGAGCCGCTCGTTAACTCTAATGTTGACGGCACTATCAAAGAGGGCGACGTGGTTATTTTCTTCAACTACCGCAACGACCGTGCTAAGGAACTTACCATTGTTCTTACTCAACAGGATATGCCCGAACAAGGTATGAAGACCATCCCCGGTTTGCAATATTACTGCATGACCCCCTACGATGCTTCGTTTAAGGGTGTTCATATTCTTTTCCCCAAGGAGAATGTTACCAACACTCTCGGTGAATATATTTCGAGCAAAGGACTTAAACAACTTCATACTGCTGAGACAGAAAAGTACGCACACGTTACATTCTTCTTTAACGGTGGTCGCGAAGCCCCCTACGAAGGTGAGGATCGTATTCTCGTAGCATCTCCCAAGGTTGCCACTTACGACCTCAAACCTGAAATGTCGGCTTTTGAGGTTAAAGACAAACTCGTGGAGGCTATCAAAAAGAATTATTACGACTGGATTGTTGTAAACTTTGCCAATGGCGATATGGTTGGTCACACCGGCGTTTACAGTGCTATCGAAAAGGCTGTTAAAGCCATCGACCAGTGCGTTAACGAGGTTGTTGAGGCTGCCAAAGCCACCGACTACGAAACCATTATCATTGCCGACCATGGCAACGCCGATAATGCGATTAACCCCGACGGCACACCCAACACAGCCCATTCGCTCAATCCCGTTCCGTTTATCTACGTTACCGAAAATAAGAACGCCAAGGTTAAAGACGGCATTCTTGCCGACGTAGCACCCTCTATTCTCCACATTATGGGTCTTGAACAACCCAAGGAGATGACCGGTAAGAACTTGATTGAGGATTAACATTCTGTTTATTAATATAAAGGCGTGCCTAACGGTGCGCCTTTTTTATTTTATCTTAAACAACGATTCTTTGTAAATTTGCCAGTCGGTATCTTCGTAATGCAGTATGCCTTTTTGCACTTGGTACGACTGCAAAACATTCCAAAACATAAAGAAAGCCAGCATTATACCAATCGTTACCATTGCTTTTTTTGTTGTTACTTTTTCTAAAAGCGTTGCCAATGGAATAGCCAAAAGCGGATACATCACTATCATTACCCTGCATCCGAAACTTCCGCCATACCACCAACACCACCACGAAAATACTATGTAGCAATGAATTATCAATGTGGCTATCAATGGTATGTTAAACTTTTTGTTGCAAAACCACATTCCTACAAATGCAAAAATCATTATAGGCGTGTAAATTAGCCATCCTTTTTTGAAGGAGAACAATCCGTCGATGATGTGCGGATGAAGAAAATCGAACCCTTCTTGCTGATACGAATAATATATAAAGTGTCCTGTGGTGATTTTCCAAATTATCATCTGCAACGTAATAGGGGCGAGAAACAATGCTGTGCCTATTAGAGTGAATGCTATGTTGTTTTTTATAAAGTTAAATACCTTTAATAATTTGCCGTTGAGAATGGTGTACAGAATCGGAAAGGTAGCCAAAACACAATCTGTTGGGCGTATAAGCACAATCATACCCATTGCCAAGCCGCTTATTATCAGGTTTTTGCTGTTAGGATTATCTAAAAAGTGTTTCCAGTTGTAAAGCATCAATGTGGCAAAAAATAAGTTGTAAATGTGTGCCGAACCAGTCCACACCGTAGAATAATAGAACACATTGGTGCAAAGTGCAATAGCAAGAGTGATTATTGCCGCAGTCTTATTTTTGGTTATCTCTTTTAATAGTTTTAGTAAAATACAAAGCGCTGCTAATGAAAATATTAAGTTGCTTAATATAAACATCAACTTGAAGAAAAACGAATATCCGTTGTAGTCGTATCCGAATATTTTAGACAGTCCACAGGCGCATAGAAATCCCGGCATTTCGCATACTGCCACACCGCAAGAAAATTTAGTTATCCAACCTTTTTCGGTGTTGTTGAGAAACCAAGTTTCGGGCGGATAGCCGTATTCTTGTTGGTATTGCTGTGCCAATGAACTGCCATTTTGAAGAAACCCACAATGTAGGTCGTGATAAATAAATACAGCCGGCAGATAGCAATAATATCCCGCCGCATCGGAACGAATTGGAGTGCGACCTGAGCGGGTAGGGGAGGAGGCAAAGGTGGCTGCTAAAAATATAGCGGCGATGCATGCTCCTATTAAGTATTTTATTATTAGTGCTTTATTATTTGAATCAGTTTGTGCCATGTGAATTTGTTGAACAAAAATATCGGGTGACGTATAACAAATTTTGTCAGTGTCTTAAAATTAGATTCTTCAGGATACATTTTTTTATGTCCTATAAAGAAATCGTTTTTTTTGTCGTATGAGAAGTCTTTTTGTTTTAATGCCCATTCCAATAAAGATCGGTAAAGAAATTTGAAACTATAGTCGAATATATTGTTGATATTCAATACTGTATTTTGTGAATGAACTTGCCAAATTGCCACTGGTTCCGGATTCAAGTTTGACACTAACGTGCATTTGGCTGCTAAACGACACCATAGATGAACATCTTCGCAAAACTTAATTCCTTCT
>Ga0256407_10008909_pt1 | contig 14535 bp, 6 predicted proteins | sample RumenRJG_04DNA_FD_193489 | JGI IMG/M metagenome (GOLD analysis project Ga0256407, IMG submission 193489) | Bovine rumen microbial communities from Lethbridge, Alberta, Canada - RJG_04 | ecosystem: Host-associated > Mammals > Digestive system > Stomach > Rumen | place: Canada: Alberta | collected... | reverse complement strand
TACACGGGAAAACGGGATTTGCGGCGCGCTCGGCGAGCGCGCCCTACCATTTTGGCCGCGAAAGGCGCGGCCATCCAACGACACAAAAGAAAGGAACAACAAAAATGACAGTGAAGTTCATGACGGTGAAGGGACAGGGCAATCTCGCCAACACCCCCTTCTACGTGGGTTTCGTGCAGGTCCGTGGGTCAAGGGCGTGAACTACCTCTCCGTGCAGGCGGTTGAGATGGATCCGTTCAAGAGCCTTCTGCCCACGGTTGTGGTGATCTATGGCAGAACCACCTCCGCCTTGAAGAACCTGAATTGAGCCTTATTCTCTTCGATCACCGGCTGCCAATCGTCGGTACCATCAAGCATCGTCTTGCCTTTCAGTAACAACGTTGCATTTTGTACATTCCACTGCGCCTTTGACGGCGAGACCTCAACCGAGTCCAGATCCAGCGTGCCATCCTCCTTCATCGAAAACGATGTGATTCTCAGAACATCATTCCTGTCATTAGGGTTCGCACCTATCACGTAGCTTTCCCACAACATGTATCCGTTCTCGCCAATCATCTTCGCCTCCGCCTCGTATGCGTCGAACTCGTCCACGATCTCAGGATCGTGCCGCAGGAGCCATGCGTATGGAACCGGCACGGCCGTTGTCTTCGTCTCTACGTAGTCCGATGCCCATCCGTAACCAGCGACCCAAGCAGCGTCCTCCCCTTCGCTCTCCACGTTGTCCTTTGTGTAGGTCCAGGCAACCGCATGCTCTCCGTCGCCTTCGATGCGCACCGACTCCTCCCGCCACGAATTCACACCGTCGCGCCGCAGGAGCACCATGCCATCCACCGAGAACTCTGCATGGTCCCACTCGTGCAGCTCATCTTCCTCGCACGACGTACGCCACGAGAAGGTCAATGTTCCTGGCCCCATCACCTTCGTGGAGAGGACGGACGACTGATTGTGCGAGATTGCGCCAGACTTCATCGCTTCGCCGTTCGGCGCCGTGGCATCGGCCACGCGCGTCCAACCCGCGCCGCCACTACCGTCAGTCGAGAATGCATGATCAGGCTTGCCCATCGCGTCGCCAATGCCCCAAACCTTGACGATTTCCTGCGTCGCCACAGCGGAGTCGAGGTAATCTGCCATCACTGCATACGCCTTTACTATGCAGCTGCCCGTCACGTAGAACGGTCCCGTGTACTTCGTAGAATGGGAATTCGGCTCATTGCCGTTGAGAGTGTAACGAACGGTCGCGCCCTCCGTCGCACACGAAATCACAACCTTCCTCTTTGAGCCCGTAAACGAGTCTGCCGCGTTGATCTGCGGTGTCACCACGTTCTCCCATACGCGCGTCAGTCGCGACGTCACTATGGACGACTCGAAGAAATCGTCGCTGAACACCTTGGCCCTCAGCTCGATTGAATCGCTGACCGCGAACGGACCTTCATATATTGGACTCTCGACTGTCGGATCGGTTCCATCGATTGTGTAGCGCAGCACACCGTCGTAGTGCCACCTGATCGACACGACTTGGTTAGAGTGCGCAAATGACGCACCGTCCGCAAGCGAGAACACGGGGTCAACGCACCGCCCAAGCGCGTATTCCGCCGTCGCAACATCGCTCAGCAGTCCGTTCTTCTCCGCAATAGCCTTGACCGTGGTCTTGCCGCTGATTAGAAAACGCCGATACACCGGGCTCTCCGCCGTCGGCTCGCTTCCATCGATCGTATAATGAATCGTCGCTCCTTCTGTCGGACACGAGATCGCGACAATGAGCCACGACTCGAACGTCGTCCCGCTCGCGGTCCTGAACACTGGCGCGTCCGGATTCAACCCTTTGACAAGAAATGTCACCGCAAGCGTCTCCCCTACCTGTTCCTCGCCCGACACCACTTTGTGCGTCAGCACATATACACCGTTGCTCATAGGCGTCCAATCGACACATCCACTGCCATTGGCCAAGTTCAAGGCTTCACCATTCACCTCGACAACAGCAACGGCGTCAGCACCAGCCGCCCACATTGACGAGTAGCTAATTCGTTCCGTCTGCGACGTAGTCCGTGGGCCGGACGCGAGATCTATTGACGTTATTGCACTTTGATTATAACATATTGTCCCATTCCCAGTCGAGACAGGTCCGACAATTCGGAAACCATGCATGCGATCCCCCCACGCCGGGCCAATGATACCCCGATAAGATGAAACACAATCGTCAGGACCGTCGAACCAACTGCCGCCGCGATCCTCCCGCTGTGTCCCAGAGGATGAACCCTTGGGGTCATTACCATATGTCAATGTCCCATACCAGTCCAAACAGAACTCCCACACGTTTCCGTGCATATCATATAACCCCCACGGGTTCGCATGCTTGGATCCTACGGGGTGAGACTTGGAACTTGAATTACCTTTATACCACATATAGTCTCCATTCGCGGTATCGCCATAACTGTATGTTGTGGAGGTTCCAGATCGGCAAGCGTACTCCCATTGTGCTTCTGTAGGTATATCGAAATCCACTCTAGTCCGTGCGCGCAGTTTACCCATGAACGATGTGGAATCCACATCTGAAGATGACGGCCATTCAGCACCTTTTGAAGCGCCTCGTATCATGTTGTAAGACATGTAATGTACTGGATACGTGTCCCCCTTACCATAAGAAGTAGAGGAACACGGGTTCACCCCCGCCACCAATTCGTACTGCTTCTGTGTCACCTCAAAAATCCCGCAGAAGAACGGCTGCGTGAGAGTGACTCGATGTGATTCTTCTGTTTGATCAGCACCCATGACAAACGAACCCGCCTCTATCCGCTTCAAGACGAGTTTCGTTGTCTTATACTCGTCCGTGTTGAACCCTCCGCTCGGCGGCTCTGCCAAGTACGTGACGGGATAGGATGATGCGTTAGATCCCGACGAAAGGTCGACTACGCAGTATGCCGCGGGTATCATCTCGCACTCAACCTTGAATACGACATTGCTCGACTTGAAGGACAACCCTTCTGCGTCCATGTCCCACACGACAGCATGAGTTCCATCCTCCAAGCTCAAGTCGCCCGACAACCGCGTCGCCGTATTTGTAATATTGGCAACCATGTCGATCGCAGACACTTTTAACAAAGGAAATGCCGCCACTTGCCGAGCCTCCATCGCGACGTCGCCTATCACCGTGTACGAGATGTCGACCTTCCCGTTCCACGGATATCGCTGCTGCGCCGTCACATTTCTGATAGACGAGCTGGCAATGAACGCCTTAGAGTTGTCGGCAGGGCCATAGAACTTGCATTCTATGGTGTCATAGAGCCCTACAACGTGATCAAATACACGACGCGCGGGCACAAGTCGATGCTTAGGCGTCTGACTACCGCTAGCGTAAAGTTCATAATAGTACAGCCTGTACGTGGCTCTATTGTCCACATCACCGGATGCTATACTCGCAGAAAGATCGTTGCCCTTCTTGTGGCTCGCAAAAAGCATCAACGCACTGCCGGGCGCATAGTCGCCGTCCGCCATAAGAACATCTTGCTCTATGCCGTTGACCGAGAACCTGCGCGTGAAGTAGTCTGCAACGAAAATGGTGTCATCGCCGACGCCAGGGGCAGTATCCCCCTTGGTGGAAGTATTCGTATTGCGGTCGCACCTCACGACGTTATCAATGTAGAACGCCGTAAACGTGTCCGTCGTCATCGTCGTCCGCGAGCAGTAGAGCGCCTGCGTCTTCGAGAGAGCGGAAAGGCGAAACTTCATCTTAACCGTGTCGGTGCATGTTGGCCTGATGTCCGTGACCATCCATTGACTACCAGTCGCCGCGATATAGTCGAGCGCCTGATATTCTTCGCCGTTCACATCAATGTAGTCCGCAAACACATTTGCCAACGGCAACGTCATGCTGCAAACCGCGAGAAGAAACTTTCTACCGACAGAATCATAACGCTGAAACATTTTCCTTGCCTCCAAGTTGTCATTTTGCATTTGGAACCTCCTTCTGGTTTTTTAATGTCATCACATCTACCAACGCACAAATACGCGAGCTATTGAATGTAGCGAATAGGACGAGAGACGCTGCCGACTGTTGGCCAACGTTCGGGAAGTTCCGCCGAATCCTTAGACTGCCAACCCTTTGATCCTTTCTTGACTTCCACTACAATGTTTTTTGATGAGGAATGAAATAAGTTCTCTCTTCCGCGTGTTCTCCTGGCGTATGCTACAGGAGCGTCGCCATGGAAAACAACCTTCTTCATTTTCAGACTGGATTCGAAAATATAGGCTCCTATCCACTTGGTACTTTTGGGGAACTCTACAATCTCAAGATTTTGACAATCACGAAACGCCCAATAACCGATGCTTCCAATAGCATCAGGAATCTTCGCCGTCTTGAAAGTACAACTGTTGAATGCTCCCCAACCCACTTCCGTAGTTTCGCGCGCCAACGTTATTTCACTACGAGTTTTCGGATAGACAATCAGACATTTTTTGTTCTTAGTGTAAAGAACTCCTTTCTCTGATGTGTATCTTTGATTACCTTCTGCAATCTCTATGGATTTAAGCGCAAAACAACCATCAAATATAGCGCCGGGGTTGCTCATTCCACACCAATGGTTTTGTATCCCTTCTAGATGCGCTGGAAGAACAATTCTCGTCATCTTGTTACAACCCCTGAAAGCCATATTGTCAATCTTCGTGACCGTATGGCCGTCAATCTTGTCCGGCACGACTAGCACGCCTTCCGGTTTGGGGCTTACGCATGGACTGCCTATCAAAGTCGCATTTCCCTTGTCATCGAGTCTGTAGTTAAACTTGTATTTGGCATTGGACGCGACATCCCATGCGGTGATGACAGGCTCGTCCCTAGACACTACATATAAGTCATCATTCTTCTTAGTTTCGGCGATACGGCGTTCGGCAAGGAGTTTGTTCAGGTCGGTGATGGTGCCGGAGATGATGGCCTTCTCGTAATACTCCGCCGCATGCGCGCGTAAGCACTTCTCCAGCTCCTTTGTCTTGCCGGACGCATAGCTCCACCAGAAGTCGGCAGCCGCCGCGGCATCCACGCTTCCATCGCGCTCAGCCTTGGCGATCTCCCCCGCCCTGCCCTCGACCGCAGCGAAGTTCTCAAGCGCGAGATCCCACTTCCCGAGACAGGCATGGTGCTCGGCCAGGCTCCGGCGCAACGTCTGGTCGCCCGGCGTCTTCCTCAGCGCCCTCTCCAACTCAGCCACCTCGCTTGAGTAGCGAGCAAGAGTCCTTGTGGCGTCCAGAATTCGCGTAAGCCGTGCGTCGTCCCTGCGCGGAGTGCCGCGAAACGAGTCCTCGATGATTTTTACCATGTAGGAGGGCGGGATGTCGGGTATCGTCGTCCGCAGACTTCTGAGAGTCTCCACTGCCTTGTCGAACTCACCCGCGCGCACATATAGGCTATACGCTCCCTTCATCAGCACCAGCTTCTCCGCATTGGACTCCGCTGCCCCTACAAGCGCCATCGCCGACCCAGCCACCTCCGCGCGCGTCTTTCTGCCGCTCTTGAGCGCCGCCTGATCGTCGCCCATCAGCTCCCCTACAACCCGCTCAGCGACCCTTATCTGTTCCGGCGTGGGCATCGCGCCAGCCGCCGCAATGGCCACAAGCGTTCCCAGCATAAGCTTCGCGTACTTCATCTCTTTATCTCCTTATCTCCTTCTTGTCAAGTCTCAAATGCATCTCGCTACGGCAGAACCACTTCCACCTTGAAGAACCGGAACTGCGACTTGTTCTCTTCGGTGACGGGTTGCCACTCTCCGCCAAACGTGGCCGCGCCCTTGATCACCGGATGCGCGCCCGGCACATTCCATTCGTCCTGGGCCGGTTTGAAGTCGAGCCTCTCCAGATCCGGCGTACCGTCCGCTTTCATCGGAAACTCCGTAATCCTTAGAACGGAGTCTTTGTCATTCGGATTCAGCCCCAACACGTAGCTTCCCCACACCGCGTATCCGTTCTCCCCCATGACTTTCGCCGCCGTCTCATACGCGTCGAACTCGTCAACAATCTCTGAATCATGTTGTAACAGCCAGGCGTATGGAACTGGCACGGCCGTTGTCTTCGTCTCTACGTAGTCCGATGCCCATTCGTAGCCCGCGACATACGCAGCGTCATCTCCATCGCTCTCCACATCATCCTTCTTGTAAGTCCATGTGACCATATGCACTCCATCGCCATTGATGCGAACAGACTCTCGCGTCCACGAATTGATGCCGTCGCTCCGTAACCGCACTGTCCCATCAACGGCAAACTCCACATGGTCCCAGTCATACTGCCCACCCGAATCTTCGCATGAAGTCCGCCATGAGAAAGATAATCTTCCAGAACCTGTCACCGTTGTAGAAAGAACGGATGATTGGCTATCCGTAATTGATCCAGACCTCATCGCCTCTCCATTCGGCGCTGTCGCATCATCAACCTTAATCCAACCGACTCCACTGTCACCAGTCGTCGTGAATTTGTGGTCAGGCTTGCCAAGCGTATCACCAATGGCCCACACTTTTATTACCTCCTGCGTTGCCACAGCTGAATTGCGATAATCATACTTTACGGCACATGCCTTGACCGTGCAACTATCCGACACGTAGAACGGTCCGGCGTACTGAGTCGAATGCGAGTTCGGCTCGCTCCCGTCCAACGTATAATGAATAACCGAGCCCTTTGTCGAACAAGAAATCACGACCTTGTTTTTAGAACCTATAAAGGAATTCGCCGCCTCAATCTGCGGCGTCGCAACATCCGTCCAAACGCGTGTGATGTTCGCCGTCACAACGGCTGAATCGAAGAACTGATCGCCAAACGCCTTGGCCTTCACAACGGTGGTATCGCTAATCGTAAACGACCCCTCGTAGACTGGACTCTCGACAGTCGGATCACTTCCATCCGTCGTATATCTCAATACACCATCTTTGCCCTGCCAGTTAATCGAAACCTGCTCTCCAGCCCACTTGAATGTTGATCCATCGCAAGGAGCAATCACAGGATCGTCGCACTGCCCAAGCGCGTATTCCGCCGTCACGACATCGCTCAGAAGCCCATCTTTCGCCGCAATTGCCCTGACAGTTGTCTTTCCGTTGATTCTGAAACGTTTATACACTGTACTATCAACCGTTGGCTCACTCCCATCCGTTGTGTAGTGTATCGAAGCTCCATCGGCTTGGCAACTTAGTGACACCGTGAGTGAATTGCCGAATGATGTCCCAGACTCAGGCGTGAACACTGGTGGTAACGGTTTCCAAACGGCGTACAATGTAATCGTCGTGTTTGGCTGAGCAATATCTTTTACGTGCCCAGAGTCCGAATATACTACAACCCCAGTCTGATTTGTGTCCCATCCAGAAAAGACGAACCCCTGATATGAGAATTCATTGGGAGGTAATATCTCATCTTTTCCCACAAGCGCAACCATGTCATCCATCATCCCCGTACCAGCTGAAGAGAACTTGATTGTGTAGGTATAAGGAACCACTTTTAATGTTGCGGTAGCCTGTTTCGTGATACCCTTATAAGTACCTGTCCCTGTAATTGTCAATGTTCGAGCAACATTCTGCGTACCCAGTGTAATACATCCACTTTGCGAAATTGAGTCATAGCGTTCAGATAACAAACTCCATGATGAACTAAGACTCCCTGAAATAAGTTTACCCGATGAAGTGTAGCCAACCATATTCGCCCACACATATCCACCAGGGCATACGGGACTCGAGACACTAACTTTGACATACGACAGTGTGTCGGGATCTACCACGGTAACACTTCTCGTGCTTTCCTTTATCATAGAACCTTCGTGCCATTGAACAAAGAATACAATTGTTCCAGCCCGATTCCCTGCTTTCCAGTAATACAAACTGTCACCATCATATGCGTCAGCCGAACTAGCGCTTTCGTCAATCCAAGCACGCACCTGAGTCCCATTAAGGGTAGCATAACATAAAAACTTTTGTCCTACCGAAACTGAAGTTGGGCCTGTCCAAGTACAGGTATATCCAAATGCCAATAGTGGCGAAAACAATACTATGAAAACGAATAACAGGAACCATCGTGAGATTATCTTTCGTCGAGATTCAAAGTGTAGAACTGTTGCTGTGTAGAGTAGAAACCAACGCCTCGGCGTTGCCGCCGGTGCGACTTCCCCCTCATCAAACCGGACGTGCGGATTTCCAAGAATTGTCATGATGAATTTTCCGTTCTTTGCAAGTCGTTAACTATTGAATGTGGCGGATGAAGCGAGAATCGCTGCCGACTGTTGGCCAACGTTCGGGGAGTTCCGTCGAACCCTTGGTCTTCCAACCCTTAGATTCTTTCTTTACTTCCACTATGCTGTTTACCACAACTACAATTTGTCTTGATGATTCACTAAACAAGTTCTCCCTTTTAGGGGTCCGCCTGACATATACCTCAGGCGCATCTCCAAGGAAAACAACCTTCTGCATGCTCCAACTTTTATCGAAGACATAGGCACCTATCCACTTGACGCTCTTGGGAAACTCTACAACCTTCAGATTTTGACAATTGCTAAACGCCCAGAAGCCAATGCTTTCAACAGGCTCGGGGATTCTCGCCGTCTTGAACGTACAGCTGACGAATGCGCTCAACCCTACTACTTTGGTTTCGCGCGCCAACGTTATCTCGCTGCGTGTTTTCGGATAAGCGATCAGGCACTTCTTGTCCTTCGTGTAAAGAACGCCCTTTTCTGACGTGTATTTTGGATTGCTTCTTGCGATCTCTATGGCCTCAAGTGCACAACATCCCCAGAATATATAGCCCGAATTGCGCATCCCTGCCGACATGTGAACTATTTCTTCAAGGTGCGACGGCAATATGACTCTCGTCATCTTGTCACATTCCGCGAAAGCGCAATTGTCAATCTTCGTGACCGTGTGTCCGTCAATCTTGTCCGGCACGACTAGCACGCCTTCCGGCTTGGGGCTTACGCATGGACTGCCTATCAAAGTCGCATTCCCATTGCCGTCGAGCCTGTATTTGAACTGGTATTTGGCCTTGGGTGATGGGCTCTGTACGGCGACGGCGGGTTGGTGGGCATCCGTTTCTTCTACCGTCAACAGGGGCAAAGCAAGGCGGAAGCCGTTACCGTGGAACTTCCACGACGGCCTGTCGCTGCTCCGGCGGGGCGAGGTACCGCCGCCCGCACTGGAGTCCCAACTACAGCCGCGCTTCACCCGGTTCGATCCCGAGGAAGAACTCATGGGGTCTTTGCCGTACACCAATCCACCGTACCAGTCCAAACACCACTCCCACACATTCCCATGCATATCATAGAGTCCCCATGCGTTAGGCAGGTACGACCCAACGACCGTATGGTGATTCAAATGCCCGCCATTGCCGTCCGGTCTGTGCCGGGCGAAATCCGCATTAGACTCCCGCCAACCGCGTGATTTCTGGTTTAGCGTGAAACGCCCCAACCTCTTAAGGTCACCTTCGGCATCACCGCCGTTGTTGTACTTGCTCTTCGTCCCCGCCCGGCAGGCATATTCCCACTGCGCCTCGGTCGGAAGATCAAAATCCAGACCTGTCCTCGCCCGAAACTTCCCCAGGAACGAATAAGTGTCCACGCCAGAGGACGACGGCCACTTCGCTCCCTCATCCTTCCCGCGGATCATCTCGTACGACACGTTCTCCACGGGACGCATGTCACCCTTGAACGCCGATGGGGCCGCCCATGTGACGAGCGCGTACTGTTTCTGAGTCACCTCAAATACGCCAATGTAGAACGGCTTCGTGAGCGTGACACGGTGCGATTCGTCCTTCTGGTCTTCGCCCATGATGAACGTCCCTGGCTCGATCCGCCGCAGGACGAGCTTCGTCGTCTTGTACACGTCCGGCCAGCCGCCTCTCGGCGCGGCGGAGAGGTACGACACTGGGTATCTCGTCGCATTCGGCCCGGCGGAAAGATCGACTACGCAGTAGAGCCTGCCGGCAGCCGAGGCCGAGGCTGTTCTGGGGGCATTCCCCGCCGTCACTTCCGGCCTTTTCGCCGTGGCAGGTTCCGCAGACAAGTCGCCCGCCTTCGCCTCGGCGATGCGACGTTCGGCAAGAACCTTGTCCAGACCGGAAAGGGCGCCGGAGGCGATCGCCTTCTCGTAGAGCGTCGCCGCATGCGCGCGGAAGTACCTCTCAAGCTCCTCCTTGCCGGACGGATAGCGCCACCAGAAGTCGGCCGCCGCCGCGGCATCCACGCTTCCATCGCGCTCGGCCTTGGCGATCTCCCCCGCCCTGCCCTCGACCGTGGAGAAGTTCTCTAGCGCGAGATCCCATCTGCCGAGACAGGCGTGGTGTTCGGCCAGGCTCCGGCGCAGCGCCTGGTCGTCCGGCGTCTTTCTCAGCGACCTCTCCAGCTCAGGCACCTCGCGCGCATAGCGCGCAAGAAGCTTCGCCTCGTCAAGAATACGATGCAGCCGCCCGCCGCTTCTGCGCGGAACGCCTAGAAGCGGCGCCTCGATGATGCTGACCATGCGGTCGGGCGGAATGTCGGGAATCGCGGCCTGAAGGCCCCTGAGCGTCGTCACGGCCTTGTCGAATTCGCCAGCACGCACGTAGAGATTGTACGCTCCCTTCATCAGCAGGAACTTGGCCGCATCGGACTCCGTCTGCCCGGCGAGCGACATCGCCGATTCGGCCACCTCCGCGCGCGTCTTCCTGCCGTGCTTGAGAGCCGCCTGGTCCTCGCGCAGCAACTCCCGCACGACATGCTCCGCCTCCATGGTCTGTTCCGGCGTGGGCATCGCGCTCGCCGCCACCGCAATGGCCACAAGCGTTCCCAGCATCAGCTTCGCGCACTTGTAGAGTAGAGACCCACACATCGGCGTCGCCAATACGTCATTTCCATCGTCAAGCCAGTCCACGTCGCCAAAGCGTTGCGAAACAGCAGTATGCAGATTTCCCACATACGGCTTATCGTCAAGCGGTTTTTCCGTTGTCATGAATTTCCTGTTTTCTTGCTCTTTTGCCTCTTCCATTTCTTCTCGTTTCTCGCCTTTAAACAAAGAATCGCATCGGTGACAGACGTTTGACAGTGGAAGATCAAATTTTTTACCAGGGAGGCTCCGAGGGGGTGAAAGTTTGAGGGCTTGAGGGTTTCGGGCTGCAGTGCGCAATGCAGGGGCGGAGCAAGCGAGAATCAATGAGCAAGTGACCGATCCTAGGGAACCTAGGATTCCTAGGATGCCCTAGTAGGCCTAAGCAGCCTATGCGCACATTTCACCCGCAAAAGAGAGGAGATGAAAATCGCAAGATAGTGGAATGAGATTACAATGCGTATGAAGTCGTGGGCTTGCCACGAGTCTAGCAAGGAGCGCACCTATTCGCAAATGGCACCGAGCGGGACCGCATACAGACTGTCCCGGACATTTACCAAAACTCCGTTAGCGGTCTTACTAGAATACCGCTAGTTGTATTGCCGATAAGCCATTAGCCTCAAAATCAATCAGATTTCAAGGACTACGGGATGTGGCGGATGGGGCGGGAGGCGCTGCCGACTGTCGGCCAGCGTTCGGGAAGTTCCGAAGAATCTTTGGCCTTCCAGCCTTTAGAGCCTTTCCTGACTTCCACCACGATATCCTCCGATGAGGCGCTAAACAAGTTCTCCCGGCCTGCGCTCCTCCTGACGTGCGTTGCAGGGGCGTCGCCATGAAAGACAACCTTCTTCATTTTCCAGCAGGAGCCGAAGTCATAGACGCCTATCCATTTGACGCTTTCGGGAAACTCCACAACCTCAAGATTCGGGCAGTCCCAGAACGCCCAATACCAGATGCTTTCAACGGCCTGTGGGATTTTCGCCGTCTTGAACATGCAGCTGTTGAACGCCCGCGAACCCAGTACCGTTGTCTCCCGCGCCAGCACTATCTCGCTGCGGTTCTTCGGATAGGCGACCAGGCCCTTCTTGTCCTTTGTGTAGAGAACGCCATTTTCAGACGAGTACTTTGAATTGGTTTGCGCAATCTCTATGGACTCAAGCGCATAGCAGCCCCAGAATATGGCTCCGGCGGCACGTATCCTGCCCGATTCGTACAATATTCTCTCAAGATGCGGCGGGAGCACTATCCTCGTCATCTTGTCGCAACCTGCGAAGGCGATATTGTCGATCATCGTGACCGTATGGCCGTCAATCCTATCCGGCACAACCAGCTCGCCCTCCGGCCTGGGGCTGACGCAAGGGCTGCCCACCAGAATCGCGTTTCCCCTGCCGTCGAGCCTGTAGCTGAATGTGTATTTGCCAATGGATGCAGTTTCAAAGTCCGATCTGGGCGCATGCTTTGCCCCCATGGGCACGGCGTTGCCGAGAACACGCTGCAGCCGCCTGCATTCCCCGCTCGGAACACCGCGAAGCGAGGCCTTGACTATGTTGGCCATGTTGTCCGAAGGAATGTCGGGTATCGCCGCCTGGAGACGCTTGAGCGCATCGACGGCCTTTTCGAACTCGCCCGCACGCACGTAGAGGTTGTACGCGCCTTTCATCAACAGGAGCTTGGCAGCCTCGGATTCCGCCTTTTCAGCGAGAGCCATTGCCGATTCTGCCACCTCCGTGCGCGTCTTCGCACCGCTCTTGAGCGCGGCCTGGCATTCGCCCATCAGCTTCAAAACCAACGGCTCCGCCTTCTTGGCCTGCTCCGGCGTTGGCATCGCGTTCGCAATCGACGCAAATGCCGCCAGCAATACAAGCACTATTCTCGCACACTTCATCTCGATCTTTTCGTGTGTGTTCTAGTCTTCAAACTCTTCCTCAACGATCGCGGCCATCTGCTCAACGCGCGACTTGATCTTGTATATTGCCGCCTTGGTGACGCCGAATCGCGCGGACACTTCCTCCAGCGGCATTTCGTCTTCAACGTATGCGCGGTAGATCGCACGCGACTGCGCCGAAATCGCCGTCTTCGTGAGCACGTGCTCAATCGCGCTCTGATGCCGCGCCAGCCGCCATTTGGCGTCTATCTGCTCCGCAATGTCCGGCGGCACGGTCAGCTCCACTTCGTCAATGTCCACAAACATCCCCGCCCCGCGTGCCTGGTCCTTTCTGTAGAGCGAAACGAGATGCCGCCTGATCATCGTGGCGAGAAACGCCCTGAATCTTCCCTTCGTCGGACTATATCCGCCTGACTTCACGACGTTTACGAGCTTCAGGAAGATTTCCTGCGCCACGTCTTCAGGGTCGTGGTCGCTGTCATGGTACGTCACAAACCGCTTGATCGCCGGCTCGTACAGACCGAAAAAACGCACCCATGCCGACTCACGTTCGCCAGTAATCTGGGCGGCGAGCTTCTGAAGGAGCGTCTGCGAGGTAGCAGGAAACACGTTCATCTGAGAGGATTCGCTCATCGTGCGACCTCCTTGGGACTAAACACGTCATCTGCTGAAAACAACTCGCGAAAATCATCCTGCTCCGGCGGAATCGGCCACTTGGCCACCTGCTCCCCATGCGGCTGCTCTTCAGCCTGCGGACGGAGCGCCACCGCCACAAACACGGCGACCACAACGCACAGAACGGCAACAGTCGCAGCAACATATTTTGGCCTGAACATGACAAATCGAGCGGGGGGCGTTTCCTCCTTCGCCACAGTGGTGGCTTCAGAGGCTCTGGACTCCCGCAGCTGGCGCGGCAGATCTGAAAGCGGCACAGGACGTTCCTGCGGATTTGCGGAGAGCATTCGCGGCAGAACATCGCCCCAACGATATTTGAAATTGTTGAGCAGAGCAAGCGCCCTTGTACCTGGCTCATACCAGAGTCCAGTGAGCAGATGGAAGAACATGACGCCGAGGGAATAGACGTCGGCTTTGGGCGTGGCATCTTCGCCGCGCCGCACTTCGGGCGCGATGTAGCCTCCGGTGCCCATGACGAGCCGAGCTTCAGACCCCGCCTCCGAAACGACCGTCCGCACCACGCTGACATCCTTCGAAAGGCCCTCGTCGAAGATGCGCGAGACGCCGAAGTCGGACAGCATCACATGCCTATCCTCACGCAGAAGAACGTTGCCGAGCTTGATGTCGCGGTGCACTATGCCCTGTTCGTGGATGTAGTCGAGCGCCTTGCAGAGATCCTCGAACCAGCCGAGGATGTAGTCCTCTTCAAGATCGCCCAGCTCCAGATCATCGAGGGTGTGCGGCGTGCCGTCCTTGTACGTCACTATGTCCATCACGAAGTACGGCACTCCTGTCGGCTCGTCTATCGCGAGATCGAAGACGCGTATGAGATGAGGGTGGCGCAGCCTCGCGAGCACCCTTCCTTCCGCGAGGAACTTCTTCTTGAGCATGTCGGCGTATTTGCTGTGCGTCGCGAACGCCTTGAGAGCGTAGCGAACGCCGAGCTGTTCATGCTCCACCTCATAGACGGCGCCCATTCCGCCCTGGCCGAGAAGACGCACTATCCGATACGCGCCGATCTTCTGCCCTGGCGCGAAAATGCGAATGAACGGTGCCGTTTCCTCTGCCATGTCAACCTCCCTACATGGCATGACGGCTAGATTCGATTCGGCGTCTCGATGCCGAGAAGCGATAGTCCCTTGGAGAGGATGCGTCCGAAAAGCGCGC
>Ga0256407_10008907_pt1 | contig 14536 bp, 9 predicted proteins | sample RumenRJG_04DNA_FD_193489 | JGI IMG/M metagenome (GOLD analysis project Ga0256407, IMG submission 193489) | Bovine rumen microbial communities from Lethbridge, Alberta, Canada - RJG_04 | ecosystem: Host-associated > Mammals > Digestive system > Stomach > Rumen | place: Canada: Alberta | collected... | reverse complement strand
CTTGATGACGGCGCCGTCTTTCGCGGCCAGGTCGCCGAAGAACTTCCAGGGGAGCACGTCCTCCTCCTCGCACTTCCTGTAGAAGCGGCGCTCGAGCGCATCCGCGTCCGTTCCGTCCATGTACCCGCCGAGGCTACGCGTGTTGAAGTCCCAGTCGCAGTCAAGGAGTCCGTATTTGCGTAGCGCCCCCTTCGCCGTCATGGCCTTCGCGACCTCGGAGTAGGAGCGGTCGAGCGCCATCGCGTAGTAGAGCGGCTTCTCCCGGTCTTCAAGGCGGTCGGGCCATCCGAAGCACGTCTGGTCGCAGATGTAGGCCAGCGTCAGAATCTCCGTCTCGAGGTCCGTAAGCTTGAGAAGCCGCCTGATTTCCGCAATACGCTTCTCAACAGGCTCCGCCTCGCCACGGCGCTTTCCTACGGACACAATCTCGTCATGGATCCGCTCAAGAACGGCCCTGCACTTGTCGCGCGTGGGCGCGTTGTTCCAAAGCGCCGTAAAGACGCATTCTAGACCATCGGAAAGGTCGAGCCGGCTCCAGCGCCGACGAGCCTTCTCCATCTTCTTGAGCTCGTCCTTGGTATAGGCGGACTCCACCAGCCTAATCGCCCGTTCATGCGAATAGCTGTGACGAAGTATGTCGAAGAAATCGTTGTCATGCACGTCCTCACGGTAGTTCCTGACCATGTTGAGCCAGTACTCCATGACCTTGTCGAGAACGTAGTGTTGCGGGACCTGTTTGAACCTTGCCATAGCAGTTTTCTTTCCTTTCCTTGACACACATATTGTCTCAGTCCCTCGATTTTGGACATGAAAAAAAAACTCCAAGAAAAAAATATTGTTCACCCTAAAATCCTCGGTAGAAAGTCTCACGCCGAGGTGCAGAGAGGCGGAGAGCTCAGAGAAAGTTCCAAGAATCCAGGAAGAATGAAAGTTATGAAGAGAAGAAATCAAAGAATCTGTTTCACCCAATTGGTGAAAAGAGGCAAAGACTAAATCAAACTAGATATCCTCTAAAACTCCGCGCTCTCTGCGCCTCTGCGTGAGATATTATAACAGGACGTGGGGTATGTGAAGTGAGGATTCTAGGCATAACCCGCTGATAGCGAGGCTGAGACAGGCGCGGGGGCGCGAGACATGAGACCTGAAACCAGACGGGGGTGACATGAGACATTGAGACCACCAACGGGAGCGGTCCCTCATCTTCTCAAGATGACCGGCTCGCAGTCGTCCCGCTTCGCGAGACGCGTGTCCTTCAGGAGCGAAAGGACCTCCGAATCCCCAACCGCGAACGCCGTCTCCCATTCCCGGCGATAGCGTTCGTTGATCTCGTCCCGTGACGTCCCGGCTCCGTACTGGACGAACGCCCCGTCAAAGGACGCCAGATGGACGTGCCTACGGAGCTCACTGCTCTCCGTCTCTTGAATCTGTGGAAAGCAGAGCAGCGCTCCGTTATTGACAAAATAGTCGATGCCCGTCTGCCGCGTGGACCGGTTGATCACCGTGCAGTCGCCGCTGATCACGAACACGACCTCCCCTGCTGCCGAAACATCCATATCCAGCACGCCAGAACCGTAAACCCTGACCACAACCGAATCCGTGAAAAGAAGCCGCCCGTCAACCGTGCAACGCAATCCCGTCAGAAGCCCAATGCGTACCGGGCCAAACTCGCGCGCCCCGATCCCCAAACCGGGCAGCCGACCGCCCAGCTCCTCCATCGTCAGGACGGGTTCCTCCGACAGACGCCTCACCCCCGCCGTACGGCGTCTTTGGGACAGCGTAATCGACACCAGCCTCTCCCAGCTGACGTGCATCTCTCCCATCCTGCGCGACCGCCTGGCCTCGATGTCGTGCAGGATATCCCAGGTCGCGTTCCGGCGATTCCTGAACGCCTTGTTCCGTACCTGCCTTCTCAGCGTCTCGACATCCGGGATGCGCCGCCGCAGATCCGGATCTGTCGCATCGCTCCCGATAATCCTCCATTCAGACCGCCGCCCGCAGAAGTTCCGGATCATCATCCCAAGGGCATAGACGTCCGTTGCGGGCAGGAAAGCCGTCCGTTCCGCGTCCAGCTGCTCGGGCGCGCAGTAGCCTGCCGTCCCTGTCGCCATCCTGTGTCCCGACGAATCAAGCGTAAGCGAATCCATCCGCAGCGGAAGCCGCCCCTCCTCTATCCGGTGCGCCTGGCCGAAGTCGATCAGCACGAGCCGACCGTCCGACCGGCGGCGCATCATGTTGGTGAGCTTCAGGTCCTGGTGGATATAGCCTCTCTGATGCAGGGCCTCGACCGCGGCAAGGGCCTCAAGGAAGAAGTCTCCGAACGCATTGCTCTCGCCCGGCACGTCGAACGGCTCAAGCAGCTCCATGACGATATACGGACGCCCCTCGTGTTCGCCGTGTCCGTAGAAGACCGGGAAATGTCCGTCAGACGGAAGCACCTTCTCGAGCATTTCGGCTTCGTGCGCGAAGCGCGCCTTCAGCGCGGCGTCTCCGCTGCGGCAGGCGATCTTGACCGCCACCGGAACACCCGCCGTCCGGTGCCGTCCCTCCCAGACGTTCGACGTCGCGCCGCTCGCCATGAGCCGCACCAGCTCGACCTCGCCGACGACCACGCCCGAGAGACCGGAATCCGCTACGGTCGGAACATAGAAGCCGCCCTTGGCGATCTGTCCGAGAACTTCGTCTGCCTCCGCGCTCATTCCCCGTCCTCCCTTGCCTTCAGAAACGACCTGTAGTGTCTTTGGAGACGTTCCTCCATCCGCTGCTGGTGCTTGTAGATTGCAGCGGGCGAGGCCTTGAAGCGCGCCGCGATCGCCTCGATCGCGCCATCGCCGTGGTACCCGTTCTGCGCATGGCGGATGAGCTGCTCGTATATCGCCTTCGTCTGCCTTTCGATGCGCGGATCGGACATCACGACCTCAATGGCGTACTGCGCCGCCAGCCACTTGACTTGCGATTCGTTTTCGGACTCTTCCAGCCCTGGATCCACGGCCTCGCCGCGTTCGAACGCCTCGATGTCCTCATCCCACGTCTGCCGCAAATCCTCAAATTCGCCGCCGCCCTCGTACTGGATGTCCGCGGTCTCGGCGGGATCGTCCGGCCCGCCATGTCCGCCCTCAAGCTTCTCGTTTTCGACGAAGACGAGGCGATCGCCCTTCCGCGCATTGTAGAGGCTGCGCGCCACGTTCTTCAGGACGGACAGCAGATAGTTTCTGAACTTCTTCCCTTTTTCGAGCTCGAAGATCTTCCACTTGAGTCCATGCCGGGCCTTCTTCTCCAGCTGGCTCTCCGTGAAGTCCACGTCGAACTGCGGGACGTCCGGCAGGATGATGTTCTTCAACTGCCAGAACGTCTGCTCGACGGCTTCGTCCGGATCGACCCCGTCAGGAACGAACCGAAACCGCCCAGTCGCGCTGTCGACCTGATAGGCCGCATAATGCAGATAGTCGTAGTACTGGTTCACGAACTCCTCCCAGCGCGCGCTGTTCTTGTCGTTCTTCAGCGCCAGTATGAGGCTCGCCCTCGTATCCGCAACTTTCATGGTTCATCCTCCAAATGCAATAGCCCTAATCACATGTCTCCAAGGGAGAGCCTGCCTGTGGAATGTGCCAATTCCCGCTTTTGGGGATTCTTCTCGAAGAACGCCTCGACCTTCTTCTCAAGCTGCGCGGCGTTGTATCTGGTCTCGTTTTTCTTGACTTCGTAAAAGTCGATCCGCCCGGCGACCTCGTCCTCGCACACGAGGTCGATTTCGTTCTCGCCCTTCCGGTCCCACCATCCGCCCATGTTCGTGTACGCTCCCGTACCGGCGAACTTCCAGAAGAAGTAGCGTTCGAGCGCATACCCGCTGAAAGCATCGAAGTCGCGGAGAACAAGCCGCTCAAGATCGCCCGCGCGGCCAAGCTCAAGCCACCCGCCGTACTTGAACACGAATCTGAACCAGAACCGGAGAAAGCAGTCGTCGATCCGATAGGCGGAATTGCGCGAGTTCTCGCGTCCGAAGATCGGAATCTGGCGCCGGATGATGCCGTAGTCGCGCTCCAGCCGCGCGAGATACGTGCCGACGTCCGGACCGACGGAAGCCGCAAGCTCGCCGAATGTCGTCTTGCCGGACGCGATCTCGGACAGGATCGAGAAGAACGTCGCATGCTCGCTCCCGAATTCCTCCGCCAGCAGAATGCGTCCCTCCTCCAGAAAGGGCGAGGCGATGGACAGCACGGACCGCACCACCGCCTTCTTCGTGTATGCCTTGTCGTCCAACAGCAGCTGGACATACCGTGCGACGCCTCCGGTGATCGTCCAGAGCGCCAGCAGGTCTTCGTGCGAAAAGCCAGGCTTCTGCGCCTCGAATATTCTCTTCAGCAGGGCGACGGGGAACGGCGCGACCTTGAGATGGCCGGTGTTGCGTCCGTAAAGCGGTTCTGCCTTGTTGAAGAATATCTTCCGCATGAGCCGCGTGACGCTTCCGCAGACGAGGAGATTGACTTTCGACTTGCGGTGGAAATCGTCCCATATCTTCTGCACTTCGCCGAACACCGCCGGATTCACGCGGTCGAATTCCTGAAACTCGTCGATGACGAACGTCACCGGACGCGTCTCGGCCACGCGCAACACCGCGCGGAGTATCTCGCCGAAACCCTTCGCCTGTCCGAGGATCGGCACGCCAAGCTGGGCCTCGACTTCGGCCTGCAGCATCTCGCACAGCGTCCGCTCGTTCTGCCGCGTGATTAGGACATAGACAAAGGTGTCTTTGCCGTCGTTGAGCGCCTGTTTGACGAGCTCGGTCTTCCCGATGCGCCTGCGCCCGGTTATGACGGTGAATTTCGCCCACTCGTGCGACGCCTCGCGGATTCTCCGCAGTGCTGCAATCTCCTCTTCACGTCCAAAGAAATCCATCTCCGCGCACCTTTCTGACTGACGAGTTACTAACTGGCTGGTTATTTAATCGCCATTAGTATACCACCCCTTCCCCGCCCGCGTCAAGGGGGAATAGCCGATAACTTCGTATTGTGTATTCTAGGCACCATAACAGAAACTATGTGCATCTTTGCGAACAATCAAGCGCCAATCATCTTGGGGGGACGACACTTGCGTGCAAACTTGCGGAGGGCCTTGCGCGCGAGGGACAGTCCGAAATCGGACGCCTCGCGGTAGTGATGGCGCGCGAGAATCCGGCTGGAGCGTCCGCCCGCACCATGCCTGTAGCACTCGGCGAGCAGGAAGTGGTGCCGCCCGCTGTAGGGATATTCGGCCAGATACATCTTCAGAAACGTCGCCGCACGGCGATAGTCGCGCGCCACGCCACCCCCTTCGACCAGCTGCATTCCGAGGTTCCCCGCCGCGATCAAGTTCCCCAGCGCCGTGCTCCGTTCGTACAGGGACGTGGCACGCGGCGCGTCCGTCTCCCCTCCCAGTCCGTCCACGAGAAGGTTGGCGAGGTTGTTCTGCGCGTGCGGGTTGTCCTGGTCTGCCGCGAGTCCGTACCAGTACCGCGCGAGCGCGTAGTCGCACGCGATGCCGCTCCCGAAGTGAAAGTCATAGCCCAAGACGTACTGCGACCGGGCATGCCCCCGCCAGGCGAGGTAGAGGCGGATTTTCCGCGCGTCCTCCGAGGACGTTCCCCTGTCGTGGATCAGCCCTTCGAGGTACGCGATGCGTTCGGCGTCCGACCACCCCTCCTCCACCTCCGCCGTGTACGGCACGGCGGTCATCGCGGACGCGATGCCGCAGAGCTGGCACGAGCGCACGAACACCTCGTCGCCCGCCGCCGCCGCCGCGCACCGCGCCTCCACCAGTTCGCGTTCGATCTTCAGCGTCATCGTTCGCACCCCTCAGAAACCCATCACCACGTGGCGGTCGCCCGCGTGCTTCACGGCCGACTCCTTCTCGAGCTCCCCGAGGCGCATGGCGTTGTCCACCGCCGAGCCGAGGTAGTGGAGCGACTGGCGCACGGTGCGGAAATCCCCCGGCGCGAGATCGTCGATCGCGTCCAGGCGCGCGCGCTCCTCCTCGGAGAGCGCCGTGCCGAACATGCGCTCGAAGAAGCGGCGCTTGCCGTCGCCGTCGAGGTAGCCGAACTCGACCTTGAACGTGAACCGGCGCAGCACGGCCGGGTCGAGGTTGTCGAAGAAGTTCGTCGCGCACACGAGAACGCCGTTGAAGTTCTCCATCTGCTGGAGCAGCTCGTTGACCTGCGTCACCTCCCACGTGTGGTCGGCGCGGCCGCGGCTCTGGAGCAGGCCGTCGACCTCGTCGAGGAAGAGGATCGCCCGCTCCGCCTCGGCCTCCGCGAACGCCTGGGCGATGCGCTCCTCGGTGCCGCCCACGTACTTGTCGAGCAGGTCCGACCCCATCTTCGAGACGACCTTCACGCCGAGGACCGAGCCGAGGTACTTGACGTACTCGGTCTTCCCCGTCCCGGGCGGGCCCCAGAGGAGGAGGTTCATGCGCGGACGGTCCGCCGCCTTCTCGCCGCAGGCGCGTTCGGACTCGTGGCGGAAGTTCCGCACGGCCTCGACGATGCGGTCCAGCCCCACGTTGCCCTTGATGTTGAGCCCCTCGAGCGAGTACCCCGCCGCGGGGCGGCCCCGTCCGTCCTGCACCGGCGTGTGCATGAGCTCGCAGTGCGGACGCATGATGCGCTCCACCAGGTCCTCGGCGCGGGAGGGGTCGGCGTGGAGGCGCTTCACGTTCTCCAGCACCATCGTGATGCCGCCGGCGCTCGTCTCGTAGCGCTCCGCGAACGCGGCCGCCGCCGCCTCGGGAATGAGCGACCTCATGCCGAGCTTGCGGATGTTGTTGCGCCAGATCGTCTCGCGCTGGCACCGCGTGAGCGCGCGGAAGCGGATGGAGTAGTCGAAGCGGCGGCGGACGGACTCGTCCATCTCGTCCGCGTCGGCGTTGGAAATCCAGATCGCCGGCACCTTCATGCCGTCGAGGATCGAGTTGATCACGCCCTTCTCGGACCCCGCGCGGATGCGCTCCCCCGCGAACATGCCGCTCGTGCGGAGAAGCTCGTCCGACTCGTCCACGACAAGCAGCGTGCGGCCCGCCGCCATGCGGACGTTGAAGATCTGGATGCCCGCGAGGCGCGTGGCGGCCGAGACGTTCCGCCCGTCCGCCTCGCCCTGGAGCAGCTCGTAGGACTTGAACCCCGCCGCCGCCGCAAGCGTGCGCGCGAAGCTCGTCTTGCCCGTGCCCGGCACGCCGTAGAAGAGGATGTTGAGACGCCCGCCGTCGCGGCGCGCGGCCAGCATCTCGCGGAGGACCGCGCCGTCCTCGTCGGCGAGCTTCCCGTAGAACTCCCACGGAAGCGCCTCCGCCGCGTCCGCGCGGTAGTAGCGCGCGTCGAGCGGCACGGCCTCCATGCCCTCGAAGTACCCGCCCAGCTCCTTGAAGTTGAAGTTGTACGCCTCGTCGATGCAGTTGTAGCGGAAGAGGCGTCCCTTCTTGGACAGCGCCGCGGTCACCTCGCCGAACGAGCGGTCGATCGCCATCGCGAAGTAGAGCGGACGGTCCGCCACCGAGACGTCCAGCGGGAAGTCGTCGAACAACGTCGCGTGGAACGCATAGACGAGCTTCAGCAGGTCCGCCTCCACGGCGTCCAGGCGAAAGAACCGGCACAGGCGCTTGAACCGGTGCTCGAAGCGCGCGTCCTCCTCGCAGGGCTCCAGCTTGCGCAGCAGCCGGTCGCGCAGGATCTTCAGCACCGCGCGGCATTTCTTGCGCAGCGGCTTCCAGTTCCAGATGCGCTTGAGCATGAACCCCGTACAGTCGCGGTCCAGCTCGAGCTTCTCGTCCTTCGCCTCGGTCAGGGGCTTCAGCTCCTTCGCGTCAATGTTTCCGCCGATGACGGCGGCAACCTCGTCACGGTCGAGGTTGTAGGCGATGATGTCGAAAAAGTCGGAATCGAAGACGAGTTCGTCGAAGTTCCTGACCATGTTCCACCAGAATCTCACCGCCCACTGCACAGATGCAGTCCTTGTCACATTCTTGTACCTAGCCATAATTGCCGGAGAGGGCGATAAGACGCCACACGTCCAGATCAGCAAGTAGCAAAAACCATGCCAACCCCGATTTACAAGGGATTTCGCAACGTCTGGCTCGGACCGCCAGACGAAAATCGTATAGATGCTATAAATCCTGATAGCAGCCGGGCAGGCCCCCATGGCCAGCCCGGTTGGGTCAGCGGTACACTTCCTCCGCCCACTCGTACGGTTCGGAATGCGGCTCGCCACGCGTGGTCTCGACCATGTACCGGAGCACCCGCCGCGCGTCGAACAGCCGGCGGTAGGCGGCGCGTCCGGCTGCTGCCACGCGCCGGCGTTCCTCGTCGTGGCAGTTGAACCAGCCGATGCGGTCAGCCAGCTCCTCCGGCGTGTGGAAGTAGGCGGTCTCCTTCCCCGTGAAGAAACGCTGCATGTCGTTGCCATCGTACTGGAAGGTCAGCACGCCGTTTGCCATCAGGTGCGTGATGCGGTCCGAGGCATACCACTTCCAGCCCTCGAAGCGGTTGATCGAGAGGCCCATCTTCGAGGCGGCGATCGCCTCCTCGTAGGCCCGCCCGACGACGAGCGGCGCCGCGTCCATGCCGAACAGGCCGAAGCGCACGGACGGATCGAGCCGCGCGCGCAGCTTGTCGAGCAAGTCACGCCGCGCGTCCGCAAGCACGGGACGCCCCGCGAAAAAAAGGTCCCATGTGAATTCGGTCTTCGCGGAGTTGTCCTCAACCTCGTAGGAGGGATCGCTCGGGTTCGGGAAGAAGCCCACCACGTTGCGCCCCGTGGTCCACTGCTTCAGCACGTCGCCCGCCGTCGTCACGAAAATCGCGTCGCATGACTCCATGCGCCGCTTGATCTGCGCGCGGCAGTGCTCGGTCTCCACGGGATCGCAGTTGATGTGGACGATCCGCACGCCGGGGCACGCCTTCCGCGCCGCCGCGAGCGTCTCGTTCGTCACGTAGTCGCAGTGCGACATGAACACGAAGTCGGGCTTCCAGTTCCGCACCGTCTTCACGAGCCGCGCGTTCATCATCTTCGCGCCGACGTTCCGCATGAACCCAAGCGGCGCGAGGAAGCGCGTTACGTCGCGCTCGGAGAACGTGGCCATCTCCCACTCGTTCCGAATCGCCCCGGCGGCGAGACGCATGTCGATTCCCGTGCGCCCGTTCCCCCAGTGGCGCACGAGGAAGTTCCCGACGAAAAGAATGCGCGGCGGCTTCATGCAGTCCCCCTCACTTGACCGGCGCGTAGGAGCCGTTCACGTCCGCACCGCGTGACGCGTACTTTTTCCACAGTTCCCGGTCGTAGAGCGCAGGGAGGAACACGCCGCCCACCACGCTGCGGGCGACGAACCCGCGGTAACGCCCGTTGTCCGCCCAGTACCAGTCGGTGAACGGCACGCGGTCGGGCGTCTCGTTCGCGAACCGGTAGAGCGGCGCGATGAGCGCCTCGAAGTCGTCGCGCTTGCCCGTGAGCGTGGCGGACCACACGGTCCAGTCCGCCTTCGTGTAGTTGAGCCGGCTGTCGAGCGGCAGACCGTACGGCAGGAGCAGCTGGCGGTAGGCCTTCAGCTCGCCTTCAGCGACGGATGCGGGGAAGAGCCCGAGTCCGAGAATGCGGTCCCACACGAGGTTGTACTTCTGCGCCCAGGTGTCGGCCGGATGGTGGCAGGGCCCGAGCACAAGCTTCGCGGCGCCGTGCCGACCGCCCTTCGCGGCCACGATCCACTGCGGCACCATGCCCTTCGCGCGCGCGGCGTATTTCGCCGCCGTCTCCCGCTCGCCGCGCATCTCCGCGAGCCGCGCGTAGCACGCGAGGGCCACGATGGACTTGACGGACAGGTTTCCGTTGTGCGCGAGATGCCCCGCGAAGTCGTCCGTGCAGAGCTGGTTGCCGGGGTCGTAGCCGAACTTCGAGAGGTACTCCGCCCACTTCGTCACCTCGCCCCACCAGCGCCCCGCGAACTCCGCATTCCCCTCGGCCGTCGCCACCGCCGCGAGCGCGATGAGCATGTTGCCGCACTCCTCCACGGGCATCCGGAACGTGTCGTCGTCGCCGCCACCCACGGCCTGCCCCTTCTTCATGCCGTAGTACTGCCCCTCCGCCACAGGATAGACGCCGAGGTCGTGCGGTGCGTAGGGGTAGGGCCATTTCCCGGACGCGGCATAGATGCACGTAGGCGCGAGCGTGGCCTTCGCAAGCGCGGGACTCATCAGCAACAGGTGCGGCAGCTGCGGATAGAACACGTCCGTCGTGCCGATCAGGCCGCCGGACCCGTTCTCCTTGGAGAAGTAGAACGGCTGGCCGTTCGGGTCCGCCACGAGCTTGCACGCCGCGAAACTCTGGCGGTAGGAGAGGCACGCGAGCGCCGCGTACTTCTCGCCGCCTATGCGCGCGAGGTCACGCGTGAACTCGGCGTCGAACCGATCGAGCTTTGCGAGCAGGTCCGCGCGGTCGCGCAGCGCCGCCGCGAGCATGTCCGTGAACGCGAGGCCCTTGCGCCGCCACCAGGCGGGCAGGTCCCGGCCGAAGAACCGGATGGACTTCACGTCGTCGTACGCGAGCAGGAAATGCGACTCGCCGGCGGCGGGCACGGACGGCCCCACGAGCCAGGCCCATCCCCAGTCGCAGCGCTGGCGGTCGCCGCGGCGGCCGAGCGGCTTCTGGTTGCGGCGGCCGATCGAGACGGCAGGGAGGCCCGCCACCTCCGTTCGGTTCGTCACCATCGGCGCGGCGTCGTCGTTCGTCGCGAGGGCGGCGGAGATGGAAGGCTTCAGCCGCCACGTCCGCGCACCCTGTACACGCGCGGTCACGTAGGTGACAGGGCGCGAGAACACGTCGAGATCGTCCGGCAACTTCGCCGTGGAAAAGCGCAGCTCCACGCGCAACGCGCCCTCGGCGAACGTGCAGACGGTCTGCGTGGGACGCACCTCCGTGGTCAACTGGGGCAGCGCGGGCACGTCCGCCGGCGTCGCGCCGCAGAGACGCCACGTGCGGCCGTCTGCCTCGAACAGGACCGTGACCGGCTGCTTCGCGCCCGTCCAGTGCGTCGTCTCCACGTCCGTCAGGCGGTCGGCGGCGCTCCACACGCTGAAAAACGGGTCCACCGTCACGAGCGGCACGGCGGGCGGACGGAGCGCCCGCGCCGGAACGGCCATGCTCGGGTAGCCCGCAAGGGCGACGCCGAGCACACACACTGCAATCGCTGTTTTTCTCATGCGCACGATTATACCACAATTCCGCCGGGGACGGAATTGTGGTATAATTTGTCGCATGAAAAAATTGGCTTTAGCATTTCTGTTCGCCTCGGTGGCCGCAGTCGCCGCCGAGGAAAAACCGCTGCCCGTCTGGCGGATGCCCCAGGTCTGGCCACGACACATGCAGCTGCGCCAGCAGATGATTGCCGCGCTCAAGCGAGACGACGCCGCCAAGATGGAGGAAGTCTGCCGCGAGGCGCTGAAAGTCCTTCCCGGCGACGCCACCTGGCACTACAACCTCGCCTGCGCGCTCGCGAAGCGCGCGGAGCCGTCCGCCCTCGACGAGCTGGAGAAGGCCATAGAGTTCGGATTCCATGATGCGGACGGCATAGCCAAAGATTCCGATTTCGCCCGCGTGCGGGAGAATCCCCGCTTCGCCGAACTGGTCGAGAAGGCACGCGCGCTCAAGGGGAAGCCGGGACGCGGCCGTCCCGAGATCCGGCCATCGGTTGTCATGCCCGGCTCGAACCTCATGCTGAACGAGACAAACGTGGTGTGGAACTTCGACGTGGGCATGTTCGAGGCCCGGTTCAACGTCATCGAGCCGGCCACGCCGATCGCCGCACTGGCCGCCTCGTTCGAGAAGTCGCAGCCGCAATCGCCGGAGCGCGCGACGGTGTCCCTCTGGCTCTCCAACGACGAGACCGCCGGCAACCTCGGCGACGTCTACGTCAACCGGGATCTCGGACACTCCCCGCTCGCCGTCGGCGACTTCCCCGGCATTGTCAACGTCAAGTACTGCCCCGCCGCCCATGCCGCGAAACTCGACGTCGACCACCCGAACACGCTCTTCCCCAATCACGCCGTCTTCGCCAACATCTCCCGCGCCCGCACCAAAGGCCCCTTCTGGCGGTCGACCGGACGCGCCTCGCTCACGGACCCCGGCACCGCCCCCCGCATGGACCTCCTCTACCTCAACAACCAGCTGCTCGTCGTCCCCGCGCACATGGACTACGGAAAGAAGGACATCGGCGACGTCTTCCCCGGCGCGGCCCCCTTCCATCTCGTCTCCGTAGGGTCGTCCTGGTCCGACCAGGCCTTCCTCCGCGCGGCGCTCGCCGCCTCCGCCAGCTTCACGCGTCCGACGAAACAGTCCATCATTCGCCGCCACCTCATGGGCCCCACGCTCCAGTGGATCCTGCGCCGCACGCGCCGGAACATCGACACCGAAGCCGACTATCTCATGCCCCAGGCCCATCCAACCGCCTTTGAAAGTCGAAGCCTCGACACCCTGCGCCTCGTGGAGAAGGCCCATGCGCTCCGCCCAGAGCAGGTTCCGCCCGTCGCGCTGCTCAACATCGTCAACTCGCGCACGAACCCCGTACGCTACCCCGTGGCGGGACGCGACTACCCGGACGCCGCCCCGGAAATCCTCTACGCCACCTCCAGTGCGATCTGCATCGTGCTGCGCGGCCTCGAAGGCGAACGCACGTTCCTTTTCCGCGCCCGCGCCGGCGGTGCAAACGGCACGGCGTCCTTCACCTGGCGCATCGTACACGGCGACGCCTCTGCCGTGAAGATACAGGCTCCCGCAGGCGAAACCAACGCCATACCCGAGAAGGGATTCGCCCAGATCACCGTCGACCGGCGGAACATCAAGGAGCGCATCGACGTGGCCTGTTTCGCGAAGACGGACGGCACGGAATGGGGCGCACCCTCCTTCGTCTCGTTCTTCCCCATTCCGCAGGAGGTGCGCACATACCGTTCCGACGGCAGGATCGCCTCGATCGACTATTCCAACCCGGACGGCGTCTACTCAGACCCTGCCGTGGCGCTGCCCCGCCACTGGAAGGACACCTACTCCTACGACGACGCCGGAAAGATGCTCGGCTGGACGCGCAGCTACAACGGCAGGGACGTCGCCTCGTTCACGGCGGCCGGCGACCGTATCGTGGAGCGCCATGCCGACGGCACGTCAGCCAAGGCCGTGCACGTGAGGTACCGTCCCCGCTCGTCCAGCGATCCGCTCGAACCCCTGACGCTCTCGTACTTCGACGACGGCGAACCCTTCGACGTGAAATGAAGCTCGTCCTCGCACCGCTCGCGGACTTCACAAATGCCGCCTTCCGCAAGCTCGCCCACGAGCTTGGCGCCGACCTCGCCTACACGGAGATGGTCAGCGCCGCCGCACTCGCGCACGGTTCCTCCCCCACGCGCCACCTCTTCGAGACGCTCCCTGGCGAGGGTCCCGTCGCGTGCCAGCTCTTCGGACACAACCCCGACGAGCTCGCCTACGCCGCGCGCGAGGCGACGGCACTCAAGCGGTTCGTCGCCATCGACCTCAACGCCGGCTGCCCCATGCCACGCATCCGCCGCGAGGGCGACGGCGCGGCGCTCGTGCCCCAGCCGCAGCTCGTCCACGACCTCCTCGTTGCCATCAAGCGAGAAACGGACCTGCCCGTCACGCTCAAGACGCGCCCCGGGCCGAGTCCCGACCGCGTGACGATGTTCGAGCTGCTTGATGCGGCCGAAACGGCGGGCTGCGCGGGCTTCACCCTCCACGCGCGCTTCACCTCGCAGATGCACGGCGGCCCCGTCCACCTCGACCTCCTCGCCGAACTCGTGCAGCGCGCGCACATCCCCGTGACCGGCAACGGCGGCGTGTACGACGCAACCACGCTCAAGGCGATGCAGGAGACGGGCGTTGACGCCGTCATGCTCGGCCGCGCGGCCATCACGGACCCCACGCGCTTCGCCGAGTTCAAGGGGATGCCCGTCCCCCCACGCCGCGAACTGTACCTCCGGCACATCGACTATCTACTTGAATTCCAGAAACAGCTCGCCCGCAAATTCCCGGACGACCACGTGCCGTCCCCGGACGGCTTCGTCTCGGTGGCCCTGCACCGGCACCTGTTCCACTACTTCCGCGGCATCCCCGGCGCCGCCGAGCTACGCCGCCGCCTCAACACCATCCGCACCCTCGCCGAAATCCTCGCCCTCGCCGCCTCCATCCCGTGAGGCGCAGAAGCCGCCGCGTCAAGACTGCGGCAGGCAGGCGAGTACTGCGGACACGGCCTCGGAAGGCGGCACCTTGCGCACGGGCTTTCCATGCACGTAAAGGAGGAATTCGCCGTTTCCGCCGCACAGCGCCACGTCGGCGTTCTTGGCCTCTCCAGGTCCGTTTACGGCGCAGCCCATCACGGCGACATGCGGCAACTTCACGTTCGCGTGCTCGCGCTGATACCGCTCCAGCGCAGACTCCACCTCCTCGGCCACGCTGCGCACGTCCACGCGGGTACGCCCGCACGTGGGGCAGCTCGTCACCGAAGGCCCCGGCGCGCG
>Ga0256407_10008904_pt1 | contig 14538 bp, 9 predicted proteins | sample RumenRJG_04DNA_FD_193489 | JGI IMG/M metagenome (GOLD analysis project Ga0256407, IMG submission 193489) | Bovine rumen microbial communities from Lethbridge, Alberta, Canada - RJG_04 | ecosystem: Host-associated > Mammals > Digestive system > Stomach > Rumen | place: Canada: Alberta | collected... | reverse complement strand
CTCCACTGGGTATCAGCCGTAGCCTGCGCACTGAAGTAATGTTCAGCTTCCATTGCCACATAGCCGCAAGAGGGTGAGAACACCCAACCACCAGCCAATCCGTTCTCTACACGATTTGTAGCAGGTAACATCTCATGAGGGAAGTCATCATTCCAAGAAGTATAGCCGATATGCTTCTGCGTCATCATACCGTCCCACTTTCCATGAGCCATCACCTTATTATAATAATGACAGAGTTGAGCATCACGCTCAAAACATTGGGCTACTCTGTCTGCCCACTCATTGGCATCTGGATTATTGGCATCTGCCAACACCTTATTCATAGCCTGGGCGTAGTACATATCATAGAGGTTGGCCATTGCCTGAACGGGGAAGAGGATAGACTGGCGATAAGCATCACGGGCCTCCTCTGGAATCTCTGCAAACAGCCGTAATGCACGACGCTCCAGACGGGCATAGTCGTCAGCTACCTTACGCCACTCTCCCGTAGCCACATTATAGGTCTGTGCATCCAGCATCTCCGGAGTTACACGAGCCATGTACTGGCAATTGCGGTTGTAGATAGAAGCGGCTTCCTCGGCAAATCTTTCACCAAGCACAGAACGGAAGAAGCTTTGAGTATGGTCTGTAACCGTTTGCTGGGTATATTCCTTAGGATTCCAAGCCATATCCATAAACAGCTGGATAGGATACTCCATCGGCTTCAAGTCGCCCACATTCAGAATCCACATTCGCTGGATGCCATAGTCATAGGCCAACGAAAGCTGTTCGAACATCTGCTGCGTCTGCGTCACGTTGATCCACTTGGTGTTACGCGGAGCACCCACATAGTCTACATGGTAGTACAGTCCCCATCCTCCGGGATGCATTTTGCCCCCTAACTTAGGGGACAAAGGTGGAACACGGCGCACATTTCCCCAGTTGTCGTCACACAGCAACATGATAACATCATCAGGCACGCGCATTCCTTTATCATAATAGTCTAATACCTCTTTATACAAGGCCCACACCTGGGTCGTCTTGTTGGCAGGCTTCTTGGTGACCTGCTTGATAATCTTACGCTGGTTTTCCACGATGCGTTGCAACAGCTTGGTATCGGCATCCTCGCTCATGGCCTCGTCGCCATCGCCACGCATGCCGATGGTCACCATGTCCTCCGTACCCTTCATGCGTTCAATACCCTCACGGAAGAACTGGTCCAGCTTCTGCTGGTTTTTCTGGTAGTTCCATGGTCCCCACTCTTTGCGGTGACGGGCATACTCCTGATGGTTACGAGCCATCGGCTCATGGTGTGAAGTACCCATGATGATACCCATCTCGTCAGCAGTCTTCGAATTCTCTGGGTCGTCAGCATAGAAAGCCCAGCCCCACATGGCAGGCCACAGCATGTTACCTCTCAGTCGAAGGATGAGTTCAAAGACCTTAGCGTAGAAATGATGATCACCATATCCTGTACCAAACGTGTTCTTCACCCATGAGGTCAGACAAGGAGCCTCATCGTTAAGGAACAAACCACGGAACTCCACTGCAGGCTCACCATCGGTATATTGTCCGGGCAAGATGCCTACATAGTCACATTGGGTTACAGGAACATCCATCCACCAATACCAGGGCGATACACCCATCTGTCGGCTCAGTTCGTATATTCCATAAACCGTTCCACGACGGTCACTACCGGCAATGACTATCTGTCCGTCAATAGTGGTGATGATAAACTTCTCACGCTTACCCTTCAAGTCTGGCAACAAGCCACCCTTCACCCATTGGTTAATCTGCTGGTTACAGCCCACTGTACCGATAAGGATGGTAGGCTGCTCACTCTTCACAGGACTGAATCCCATGACACGTTGGAAGTCCTGTTGTAAACTGGCTATAGCCAATTGCACAGCCTTAGGCTCCTGTGCACTATAACCAATGGTTGCACCCTTTAAAGACTGAGCGTTCGTCTGTTCACTGAAAGTCACAAACTGGTTAGCTGCGCACAAAGGCATCGCCAACAACAAAGTCAATATGATTGTCTTAACTCGCATCATTTCTACATTTTATTCACTATTCACTGTTCACTATTCACTTCTTAAAGAGTTTCGGCACGAACTCTTTAAGTCCACGACGCCATGTCAGCCATTCGTGGTCTGTTCCAGTAGACTCATAGTACACAGCCTTGATACCCTGAGCATTCAGTTCATCAACGGTCTTCTTGGTATTAAACATCTTGTCCATACCCTCAGTACCGCTCATCATAAAGAGGTAGTGAATCTTCTTGTTGAATTCATCAGGTCGCGTAAAGACACCATCATAGGCGGTCTTCACCTCAAGTCCAAAGATAGCGCCACTGAACGTACCCATCCATGCAAACTTATCCAAATGGTTCAATACAATGTCAAAAGTCTGGTGTCCGCCCCAAGACAGACCAGCCATGGCCCTATGGTCTCGGTCTGTCAAAGTACGGAACTTAGCATCTATGGTTGGTATTAAATCGTTCATCATTACTTCATAGAAGGAGTTGCCGTAAGTGCTGAAGCCCTGACGATTATCGCCACCCTTGAAAGGAGCCTTGATATCGCCACTCTCCATCACCACAATCATAGGCACTGCTTCACCTTTGGCAATCAGGTTGTCCATGATATGCTGCATGTGTCCCTGCTTGCTCCATCCTGTCTCATCCTCACCCATTCCATGCTGCAGGTAAAGCACTGGATATTTCTTCTTGCCCTTTTCATAGTCTGCAGGAGTATAAACCATTGCATGGCGCCACTCGTTGGTAGATTTGGCAAAATAGTACAGGCTACGTACCTGTCCTTGGGGAACACCCTGCTGAGGACGATAGTAATTACCCTCGTCGCCTTCAGGAATCTCTATACCCCCCGATTGACGGTTACAACCGAAGAAGGTCTCCGTTGCAGGGTCAACAAAACGAACGCCATTGATTTCCATGAAATAGTAGTGGAATCCTGCTACCAACGGATCAGTAACTGCCATCCAGTTACCCTTACCATCGGGTTGCATATCATACTTCTTTCCACAGATATCAACTATCACCTTACGAGCCTCAGGAGCTGAGATGCTGAAATAAGCTCTGTGCTCTTTGTCTACCTTCGGGAACTCATTGCCAGGGATTGTCGTCTCAGCAATAACAGCATCAGCAGGAACCTCAATCTTCTTAGGCATCTCGATAAACGGACGCTTTGGCTCATAACCTAAGTGACGGGCAACAGCCTCAGCATAGCGGCAACCTAACTCACGATAGCCCGCAGCATCGAAATGCAGACGGTCAGGACCATTGGTACAATCATCCGATGAGATAACCTGAGCGGTATGCAGGGTATTAGGCAGTTCATCAATCTGCTTCTTACATCCGATACATACACCCTGGCCACCAGCCTGTACAATGTTACCGGCATAGAGGTTCACCTCCTCGGGTTTCAGGTTCAGGTCACTACACAGGTTGTCATAAACCTTTGCCACCATACCAGCCCATTTCGGATCGCCTGTGTTTGTCTCGCCCTGATGCATCAAGATACCCTTGATGACACCATCCTTCTGAGCTTTCTTTGCCAGTGTCACCAGTCGCTTGTATGGATTATTGTCATAGGCCTCCAACATGCCCTTCATCCATCCTGGTGCTTTGGTCTTCACATAATTGTCAATACTATCAGTCAGGAAGCCCTTGATATCAATACCACCGATAGCCACGTGAATCACACCAATCTTGATATTCTGGGGCAACGATTCCACCATCGTACGACCGAACCAGTCAGCAGGAGTCAGACCCGTATTAGGACGACAAAGAGGCGGGATAGCTTCATACCATTCACCCATCTTACGGGCAGGAAGGTTATCTGTAGCGGGATAGTCCACAGCAGGCATCCACAGGAATCTAGGTCCAGGACTCTTCAAATCCTGAGCCTCAGGTTTAGCAGCACCCTCCATGTTTGATTGTCCGAAACACAGGAAGATGTAGAAATTGGGGTCTACGGCTGCACGAGTCCATGCGAAAGGCAGGGCCGTCAGTACAAAAGTAAGCAGAAAAAACTTTTTCATTGTCGTTATCTATTTATAGTCTTTAATATTTTCTGACTGCAAAGATAACGATCTTTGGGCACATACTACGCCCCCTATTGTTTCACAAACTTTCGTATTTGTAACTTAGGTTGCGAATTACAAAAAATTCACTATTTGAGTTGTCGCGCTTCAAAAGGAATCCTCTCCGGACTCTCCAACTTTCTTCCCATCTCACGGGCGTTCACCTCAACAGGTCGGGCAGTAAAATCAGGTGTATTATAGGAATACATCAAACGACGATAATACTCTTTGGGATTACGCTGTGGCAATAGGAAAGGTTTTGTTGCCCTACCCTTTTCATCAAGAGATGAGAAATAGATACGAGTGTATAGTCCGTCCTCCCTACGACTCGTAAAGAGAAACCAATGACTGTTGGTGTTCCAGTTATGCAGACTCTCCGACCTCGCGCTGTTTACCTCATCCATCGCCCTGCTTTCTCCTGTTTTCAGGTCAAGCAAATAAAGGTCTGCCTCAGGATGCCACACAGAGAAATAGCCATAGTCCAATTGGGCATACATTAGGTATCTGCCATCGTAAGACGGACGAGGCCATGAGAGACTTTTTCCCGTTGTCTTAGCATTGACGAGCGTATCCACCTGATTGCCTATTTTACCTGTAGCCTCGTCAAAGGATACACGACACAGGCTGTATTTTACCTTATTATATTCCTCTGGATATTTCTTGGTAGGAGTGGTGATAAAATAGAGAAACTTTCCATCAGGAGAAAAAACAGGTACGTTTTCCATCCAGTCTTTTTTCATCAACAGCGTATCCATGATGGCAACATGGTTCTGGGTGTCATAAACAAACACATCGGAAGCGGTATCATATACTTCTATTCGTTTATTACTGCCCATGTGGAAAATCTGCGCAGTCTTGTTAGTCGAGAAGGCGCAATATCTTCCACCAGGGTGCCAGTAAGGATAAACCATCGAACCTCCTAAACTATCGTTACGGGCCTGCAACACCTCGTCGATTCCCTGGCGATGTATAACGGTGGCTCCATGAGCACCTCTCACATGGAACACATACTGGTCTGGATTGGTACGATTCTGTGTATGACAGTTCAAGCAATTACCATGAATCTGCGAGTTCTCCATCATCGACATCTCCTCAAAATCTGAAAGATTACGCTGATAGAGTCCCATATGACTATAAAGCATATAGCTGGGCGGAATGCGACGATAAGTGATGCCCCATTCCTCCAATGGATAAGGACTCACATCTATCGTAAAACCACGATATTGATACCATTGTCCATTTTTCTGGGCATAAACAGAAACTATCAGTTGACTGCCCTTGTTCTTTTCCAACAACTGATGCCAATCATCAATATCAAAGTCGGCAAAAGAACCATTGGCATGCAAATTTCCACCCTTCTTTCCTTTTATCTCGACATCAATATTCGTAAAGTCATCATCAGCCATCGAGAAGTTCAGTGGGGCTATTCCCACAGGTATGGTCACTCCGATGTAGTCCGGATAGATGGCAGGCAATTGATCTATCGTCTGGGCATGTTCTGGGCGAGAGTTACAAGCTAACAACACCCATGCCAGCAACACCAAGCTTACTATATGTGATAATAACTGTCTCATTCTTCTACCTGTTATATGAACAACTCGTCATCCGTTTCTTTATATATCTTTTGCATATCTCCATATTTGGGATGATCCTTGATGGTTTCCGGATGCATCACCAATTGCTTCATCATCTGCGCCCAACGACGATAAAAAAGCGTTTCCTCTAAGATAGAGATATATTTCAACGCCACTTCGTATTGTCCTGTTATCATAGCTGTTTCCGTCAAACGACAAAGTGCCCTTCCACTCTTATTGAAGTTCGAAGCACTCTCCATCGCCTCGAAAATGGCGCGCTGAGAGAAATTCACGAATCCCATATGGAAGAATAAATCGCTCATCATCATCGCAGAAGTAGCACTAGTCAGGGCCTTATAGGGTTGATAAAGGCTGGATTTCAATTCTTCAGGACTAATCTGTTTCTGATAATATTTGGCCAAATAGACAATATGTTGACAAGCTTTTGCCTTGGGCTCCTCCCTATTTGCTTTCTCTAAAACCTTGTCCCATGCCAAATTACGCTGCAGATAGTCATACTCTATCATTTCTAACGTACCCATCTTATTACACTGAATCGACCTATAGTCGATGCCTTTTGCCATATTCTCCAAGGAATAAGGAACAAAATAAGAACTGACAAACACACACACAACCAACAATAACGCCATTGTCACGCTTTCCATCGCAACCAATACCTTCTTAAAAGGCTGATGCAACCAACGCAGATGATAGACAGCAACTAGCAAGATAACTGTACCTACCAACCAGTAGCCTATTGGCAAAAGAACAACAGAGCCAAGCAGGCTTGCGTTTTTATTCTTAGGCAACAGCGACATCAACAATAAGGTCAGCAACACAGCTACGGGAAGTGTCATCGAGGTATCCATGTCGCACATCAAATACCATAATGCGATTGCTGGCAGAAGAGAAACAAGGAATAGTATTTTCTCACTAATAGAAGGTAGGCTACGATGGAGCAATATCCAAAAGAACCATAACACGGCAGATAATACGATTGCAAGGATAGCGGCTCCTGTCGTTTCAAACATGAAATATTGTACCAGAAAATCCCCTATATATCGTGCAAAACCACCGGGCACCGCCAAGCGATCTGCCAAATAGTCACCATTCCACAAAAACAACTGAAGCGCTTCACGTTCTATGATGAGTGCTGGACGAACGAACAGCCAGAAACAGAAAGCCGAAACTCCAAATAAAGCCGTCACTGCTATTTGCAACTTATTCTTCATCTTTCTCTCTTTTTGCATATTCATCAAAAGTCTCTAACATGCTGATAGCCATTGTGTCTGACAACGGTGGAGTTATTCATGGGCACTACCTCTGTACCCTTCTGCAGATAGAGCCATACGGCAACTTTGGAACCATCAAGGGGTGGCTGTTGGATGTATGAGACGGTGCAGGCATCATTCTCCTGAATGACTGGAACTTGATTGGTTGCGTCACTGAGGAAATAGCGCTTGAAAACAATGCTGGAGCCCTGCACATCTTCCATATCCAAAAGGATTTTCTCGGCCTGCTGGATACGGGCTACTTGCCCTTCAAACAACTCACAGCGAGGCTCCACATGCAGCATGGCATGGACTTCCTCCACGCCACCTGACGTGAAGTGTGACCACTCTATCCGAGCCCCTATCTTATCTATATCTTTTGATTGATAAACGATCATAACGATTTTGCGTGTACAAAATTACGAAGAATTCCCTATCATACCAAATTTTCCCATATAAAAAGTGTCTTTCTAAATGTAACACGAATTTTTATTGGTGTTTCAAGATGAAATAGTAATCACATTTTTATATGGTTCTTTATATAATAATGTGTAATTTTGCAGCACGAAAACAAAACATAATCAAAACGAAATGAAAAGAAACATTATCACTTGGCTGATGTTACTCGGTTACATCACCATTTGGGCTCAAGGAGTAAAGCCGTTGCCTACACTACATGTTGAAGGTCGCTGGTTAGTGGACAATCACGGCAATCAAGTTGTATTGCATGGTGTAATGGATACGCCAAACATGTATTTTAATGATTGGCGATGGGGATCACCATGGACAGATGGAACTAATTACAACGATGCAGGTGTGTCGAAATGCTTACCATACTTCGAGAAGTTGTTTGTTGGTATGGAACAAGCTAAATGTAACGTATTCCGTCTGCACATGGATCCTGCATGGACAAATAATGAGAGTATCACTGCTACAGGATTCACGAAGAATGGTGAGGGTAAGACCATAGACCCGAATAGACAAGTAGTGGACAACGAGGCCGATATCTCGCATTTCAGTGAGACGCTTTATAGGCATTGGTTGCCTACGCTTTACCTAGAACTGGCAAAGAAGGCCATGGATCATGGTTTGTATGTCGTTGTTCGCCCCCCAGGCGTGTGTCCAGGAGCTCTAAAAGTGGGTGACTACTACAACCAGTATTTGATGTTGATATGGGATATTTTCTCTCAGCAAGATTTCGTAAAAGAGCATGCTGGACAAATCAGCATTGAGTTGGCTAATGAACCTGTAAGTATCAAGAATGCCAGCAATCAAGATGATGCCAAGGCGCCACATGATTTCTTCCAGCCCATCGTTGACAAAATCCGTGAGAATGGGTTTAAGGGTATCATTTGGGTACCAGGAACCGGTTGGCAGGCAAACTATACCAGCTATGCCCAATATCCTATAACAGGTGATAATATCGGTTATGCCGTTCATGACTATGATGGCTGGTATGGATGCGAGGACAAGAACCTTACCGCATCCGATGTTCCAGAAGCCACAAAGAAAAAGATAGAGCAATTCCATAGTCAGGTTCCTGTTGTCGATACGAATCCTGTTATCATCTCTGAAATTGACTGGAGTCCAACAAAACCTGGTACAGGACACTATAACGAGCATGGCGTATGGGTGGAATCCAATTATGGCACCTGGGCTACTGGCCGCACATCGGTATGGGGTAATATTACCAAAGGCGTTTACGACCATTTTGGCAACATTTCCATGACCCTTTCAGGTACCGGATGTCTTTTGGATATTGATATATTAATCAAAACAGGACAGGCTTCTCCCGCTTTTGACGGGTTGGAAGAGGCATGTGGAAAGGCTTGCATGGACTGGTATGCAGACTATTACAAAGTAAACTGGCCTCATGCTGATGATGAGGATGAGACAGGCGTCTTCTACACCTTGCAGAAAATAGAGGCAGAACCAAATGAGGTAGAGGTGATGGTAGGCGGAGAGCAGCTTGTCACCCTGAAGGCAACCTATGAAGACGGGCATACCAAGGACATTAGTGCCATTGCCACTTATACAGTTGATGACCCTACAGTTGTTAGTATTACCAATGGAGTCATCAAGGCCCTTAAAGGTGGAAGCACCAAGATTACTGCCTCGTACAAGGCTCCTGTAGGTGACGAAAAACAGGTAGTCATCAATGTCAAGGTGAACAGTCTGGACGACTGGACACCTCTTACCAGTGCCACAGACCTTAATGGCAAGACATTTGCGATAGTAAGTGCTGAGGACAACAAGGTATTCTATGGTTCTGATAATCAAAACCTGAAATACGAAGATGCAGGTTCCGTCCTCATGAATACAAATATTGTTGGTTATCAGTTCAAGGCTGAGAATATTACTATCTCAGGACACAGCAATTGTTATCTGTTGCGTCTAATCATGCTCAACGGAAACGAGTATAACATCTGGGGTAAGCCAGGCTATTTGAACACCCAACCTGCTACCGGAAACTGCAGCTTTATCCTTGGACTGACAAAGGGCAACGGTGAGGATATCGAGAACGGTGCTGCATGGGACATTGAATATGTGGAAGGCAAGGGCTTTACCCTCAAGAATATTGCCACTGGCCTATATTTGAAAGATGCTGCGCCTGCAAAATACGAGACAGCAGCATATTTCAACTTCCTCGTGAAAGATTCTGCTTCAGGTATCACCTCTGCCACTATCCAGCGCGACATGGAGAATGATGTGGTATATAACCTGCAGGGCGTCAAAGTCGGCACGCGCAGTCAACTGAAGTCACTCCCCCGTGGCATCTATATCATCGGAGGTAAGAAAGTGGTTGTGAGATAAGGATTACTTTAGAAGAGAAAAGAAATGAGCGGAATGCTAACGATAATTAAGCATTCCGCTCATTCTGTTTCATACAGTTCGCTGAAATCGGATATACGTTCTTATTTATTATTAAGCCAATAGTACAGGAAATAATCATAGATACAGTATTTCCCTTCACTACACGTAATAATGTCTTTTTCCTGTAGAGCAGACAAACTTCTCTGAACTGCACTTGCTGAAGAAAGATGATATTTTTTTATAAACTCTCCGCTCGTAGGCTTGATCTCTCTTCCTGAATGAGCCAAAGCAAAGAGTAACGCCTTTTGGCTAGCAGGAAGTCTCGCTATCAAATCTTGATAGACGTCATCCTTCTCCTCTACTGCATAATTAATAGCTATATCCACTTCCTTGACTCCTATGGGATTCGCAAAATCTGCCATTGCATACAATTCATTGCAGATTTTTTGGATGTACCATGTGGTTCCTTCAAATTTATCGTATATATAACTGATGGCCTCAGGTTTTATATGCAAATCACCTTGAGCAAAATGATATGCAATAAAATCAGCATAAGCTTTCTGTGGAATAGGCTTTAACGAGATGGTGGACGCACTTTGATAGAAGGGTCTTGCTGGCGACGAGAACATTTCTCCCATCATATGGCGTTTTGAGCCAGAGAAAACGAACCATGCATTATTACATCCTTGGATATAGGTTCGTAACAAGGCTTCAACATTCTGTTCAGGATAATCCGTTATAGCCTGGAACTCATCAATAGCTACAATGCATGGTTTGTCTGCAACTCTTGTTGGGCAAAGCAATGACGAATAAGTCCCGTCTTTCCCATTCGTCTTGGAGAAATCAGGGCGACGTGATTACCATTAATCAGTAATGAAGTCAAGCGTTTTGTCTCTTGCTCTCTGTCGCAGAAATACTCTGCCCCATTATAACCATAAGTCAGGAAGGGATTTTTCATCATCATAGATACTTTCTTCGTTATTTTTCTGGGGCAAAGATAATAAGAATTATTCAATTATACAAATTTGCGTAACGCATTTTTGTATAATTGGATGATTCTTTCTGGTTAAAGACAATAAGAATTGTGTCTTAATGCATAAGTTGAAGTCACTTCCCCGTGGCATCTATATCATCGGAGGAAAGAAAGTGGTTATGAGATAAGGATTACTTTAGAAGAGAAAAGAAATGAGGGTGTGTCAAAATAGGCACATCCTCATTGTGGCATCAATCCGCATGGGTGGGATTAGGCTACCACAATTGTGGCACTCCCTGCAAACAGGGGGTATTAGATTCTGTGTTAATCTCCAAATAAAAGAGAAGAAAAATGGAACATATTAACAAACATTATCTATTTCAAGTTTAAATGCGTATTAATCTTGTCCTGTTTCATCATCGTTATGGAACAGGACATGCATTTATGATATGTTTTTTGCTTTTTTCTTTGCTGTCTCGGAGGATTTGGTTACCTTTGCAGTCATCAAGGGAAGTCACTGGCGTAGCTTGCCAGAGGTACTATCTCATGTGGCTGTGTCTCGAGGCGCGGCCATTTTTGTCAGAAAGGTGGATTGCCGTCCTCGTCAGTTGCATTCCAGTCTACAGACTCACGGTTTGGTTCCATGCAGTCCTCCGGCCTATATTCCTGTTCCGCATCTTCTATCTTCATTCTCTTTTGTGTTGTGTGCGTCTTGTCGCGTGCCGGATCATATTCCTCCCCGTTCTTCCACAGGGTATAAATCAGCAGGAGCAGACGCCGCATGGCGGCAGTGACACCAATCATCTTCTCGTTGGGATGCTTCTGGCAGATTCTTCCATAGGCGGCTTTTATCTGCGGGTTGTGGTGTGTTGCAACAAGTGCAGGCATATATAGAGCGGCTCGTATATGGGCGTTGCCCTTCTTTGAAATCACATGCCTGGGGTCGTCATTGCCCGATTGCCTTGCCCTCACGTCGAGACCTGAGTAACTTACGAGTTGCTTGCGGTTCTCAATGAGGTGGAACCCCTGCGTCTCAGCAATGACGCACACGATGGTCGGCTCCCCGATTCCCTTGACAGTGGCAATACGCTTGACTTTGGCCTCCAGATCCTTGTCCTCTGCAACTATCTGCATCATTGCTTTGCCGTTTTCCTCCACCAGCTTGTCGATCTTTTCAATCAACTTCTTGCAGTTTCCTACCACAGACTTGTTCGTACCCTCCATATGAACCAGTGCCTCCATGCGGTTCGACACGCTGGTCCTTATCTCACAGAGGTCGGCATGGAAGCGCGTCATTTGGCGTAGTTCGCGATAGATGGCAGCAGGCGGACTCCATGGCTTCAGCTTACGGCTGACGCATCCCATCAGGGCCAGGCAGCGTGCATCCATCGCATCGGTCTTCGTCTTGATACCCTCAGCCTCACAGAACTTGCGTGCCTTGTTGGGCAGCACCACATAGACCGTCAGCCCAATTTTGTGCAGATGGTAGGCAAGACGCTCATAATAGACACCCGTAGGCTCCATGAGATAGGTCAGCGGGAAACCCTTCTGAGCCTCCTTGCGGCTCCACTTTACGAACTGGTTAAAACCTGACTTCGTGTTATCGAAGTCGATGCTCATCGTGTGACAGCCCACGTCGCTGGCCTTGTCATACATCTGGAGGCAAGCAGTGAACTTGTCCTTGGAAACATCGATTCCAACACACTGACGGAAGTACCTGTCGAGTGTCATCAGTGAATTTGGCTTCATCTTCTAACTGTTTTAATTGTTAATGAATAAAAGTTTAGACCATAGCCAAATCTTCTTCGACTTTACTCTTATCGGACACTGCATCACAACCAACGGCGTGCTTCGATTCTTTGTCCAGACTCTAAAGATTTGTAAAGGGGACGGGCGAAATCTAATACACGGCATGGCTTGAAGCCTGCCTGGCTACGCCTCGCCTCGTCCCCTACGGCCACAATCTCTAGCAAAACTACAAAATCATAGCCGTATGTCCTAAACTTACACGACGTTTAACATCGGACATTTAGAACATTTCTATAATCTGGTGCAAAGGTAAGAGGCTACCCCCTAATGCTGTTTTGCGAGCAAAAACAACAATGATTATCAGTACTCTATAATTGCCAAATGGGCTCCTGTCGCCAATTTGACGGGAACCCCATCATGGCAGGATCTATTGACGGATTCCGAAGCAACAGTAGTTTTAGGTCACCAACGAAAGTGTTGGTTGTGTTGATGGCATTCAGCCAATAGGCGATACAGCAAAGTTGAGCATATAGTGACTCTTCTCTGAATGTGAAGTTTGTAATCCACTTGTTGGGCATCACTTGTGGCGTGGTTGGTTTCAGAGGGTATGCCCGATTCCACACTCTGGCATGGTGGGCACAATGATTGCGCAGCGAGGTCAAACTCTCCAACCAACTGGAAAGGAACTTGTGGTGATTCAGTCCAAACTCATGTGCGACATCGTGTTTCAATTGCGACTCGCTGAAGTTATTGAAGAGCTTTGAGAGCTCACCCAACGAAATTACCTCCAGTGTCTTCCAAACAGGTGGTAGGTCTGGATCTGTGTATTTGCGGAAATGCTCACGGATATACCGCTCCTTAGAACGTCCTACTTCTTTCTTGATAGTGTCGAGGTTTGTCTGGAAGCGCTTATGGTTTACGGCTTTCGTCGCATCCATAAACCAAAACGGGCCACATGTGGGAGCAAAGTGCTTGATGATTTTCGATCTGACAGCCACCTCTATGGTCTGAATAGCCTTAAAAAGCAGAGCCTTCAAGTCCTTATCGAAATAGTAGCAAGCCAATACTTCTTCAAAATGACTGTTGGGTAGGAATTGGTGCGTATGATGGTCAGCTTCCAAATGATACCAGTAGTCAGCCAATCGGAAATAGCTGATAGCATCAAGAGCCTGCTCTTCCTTATTAGTGTCAGCAATAATCAGACCTCTGTTTTGCAGTGTCTGAATCTGCTGTGTCAGCGTCATCGCTTGTTTGGTATATCTCATGTCTATATACAAAAAATGTCCCGCTGGGTACGCTGTTCTTATGGGAAGCGGGCGGGATTTGTCGGTGCAAAGATAGGCATTTTTCTTTTATCTTCCAAGTTTTTTAAGAAATTTCTGCTACTTTGCATGTGAAATCATTGTTTTTACGGTAATTACGCTTGTTGATGCGATGGGTGATATAGAGCATGATGGTCTCCAGCACGACTGCGGCGACAAGAACAATCAAGATGTCAAAGAACGCATCGTATTGGTCGCTATCAATCCCTCGGGCAGTGTGTGGCGGGAGTATCCTGGGGCGTAGCGGAACACCAGCCATGTAGGCAGAATATAGAAGGATTGGAGGAACAGCGTCGCCCAGCTTTTCTGCGAATTGATCCATGCGATGATATTGTCAACCTCCTGAATGTTGAACTTAAGCCCTAGGACTTTATTCTCCTGATGGAATACTGACTCGAAAACAACTACGAAGAGACAGACGATGACCAGCATCTTGACGGGCGGGAACGACACCTGGCGGCGACCGCTGATGTAGTCGCGCACCAGATAGCCCGGACGCCCCAACAGTTGCAGCAGCGTGTAGCCCAGCGACCGCGAGTCCATGCCCCAAAGGAGGGCTACGTTATCTTTGATGGATTTCCACCCCACGCGCCCCACTTCGGCACGCTGACCACAGATGGGGCAGAAGTTGCCGTCGAAATCGTTGCCGCAGTTGTGGCAATGCTGCACCTCGCCCTCATGTCGGTTGACAAAGTGCGGCTCTGCCTGCTGCCAGCGGCAGAAACGGCGGTAGTACTCTCTTATCTGCTCCA
>Ga0256407_10008903_pt1 | contig 14542 bp, 1 predicted proteins | sample RumenRJG_04DNA_FD_193489 | JGI IMG/M metagenome (GOLD analysis project Ga0256407, IMG submission 193489) | Bovine rumen microbial communities from Lethbridge, Alberta, Canada - RJG_04 | ecosystem: Host-associated > Mammals > Digestive system > Stomach > Rumen | place: Canada: Alberta | collected... | reverse complement strand
GGATTGGGGATTGGGCCCAATCCCCAATCCCCAATCCCCAATCCCCAATCCCCAATCCCCAAATAGTTTATTTATTAATATTAATTAATTTATTATTTTTAAATAAAATAATTAATTTTCCATTTATAAAATGGAACCTTATTTATATTTCATTATATTCCATCAAAATAAAGAAAAAGAAAATTCGATTGAATTGGATTTTGAATCACAGGAAGATAAAAGCCAACAACCTTTATGCATTTATTCTACTAAAGTTTCTGAAAATGGAGTTTTTTATCATATAAAGATATTAAAAATGAAAAAATCATCAATAAAAATATCAGAAGACAAAAAGTATTCTTATGAATTTGAAATATCGGAGAATAGAAGATATAGAATCATTTTTAAAGATATAGATAAATCATTTATATATGATTCATATTTGGAAATTTATGATGGTGTATTACGGATTACAACTGAAAAAAATTTAGAATATGATAGAATATTTTATTATTTTTTAAAAGTTCTAGAAAATAATAAAGATGAAAATTTAACTGATACACTTTATAATGAGACATTAGACTTATATTTAAAAGAAGGAAATTTTTCTCTTTTAATATTATTATTTATAAAAATTTATCAAAAGAAAGATTTATGTAATAAATTATTGACTAATTTTAAAGAAGCTAATGAAAATATAAATAAAACTTATAGATATTATGATAGAAAATCATATTTGAAGGAATTTTTGGAAAAATGTATAGAAATTAAAAATAATGCTAAAAAATTAATATATGATAATAATTATAATAGTAGAACATTTTATGCTATTTTACTCTGTTATTTTAATTATTATGATTATAAAAATTTTTCTGCAACTTTTAATGAATTATCGAAACAAAAACTTGAATTGGAAGATTTATATGAAATTTTAATTATTTATTATTCTCATTTCAAAAATCCTATAAATCAAAATTATGATTTTTTTACTAAATTCATAAAATATTGTATTGAAAATAAGGAATTTTCAATTTTTAAAATAGGAATTAATTATATTAAAGATATAAAAATTTTTATAAATATTTTAGATCAAAATAAAGATGATATATATAATAAATATATTATAAATAATAATTCTGGAAATATTGGAGAATTCATAATTAAATCAGATGAAAATTTAAAATTTGAAAAATTAGAATTGAAAGAGATTAAAATTATGATATCTAAGATTAATTCAATAATAGATTTTGCTGATAAAAATAATACATTTATGATTGATTTTACTAATAATTTTTGGGAAAAAATATTTAAATGTTATCAAGATTCTAATGCGGATAATATATTAATTTTTTTTGAATTAAGAAAAACATTTATTAATTACTATAATTTGTTTACTAAAATATACAAAAGTATAAATAGATTTTTAAATATTGAAGTTGACAAATATTCTTCTATACTTGATCATATGATATATGAATTTATTCGCGAAAATAAAAATCTGAAAAGTATAGAAAAATTATCATATATAACTACATATAATCCTTATTATAAAGAAGATCAATATTCAGATAAAAGAAATTATTCTATTTTTGATTTATTTAAATTAGATGATGTTGATGAAGAATTTATTGAAAATTTTAGAAGAATGAATTTCGAGAAAATTTTTAAGAATAATATTGAAAAATATATTTCAAAGATATTTTGTAAAATTGATAATATTTTTAATTTTGGTACTGCGATTAAGTTAATTAATATTAAATATATTGAAAATAAAGATATATTTTTTAATTTATTGGAAAATAAATATAATATTATTGAAAATACAAATTTTGAAAATTTAACTGAAATAAAAGTAAAAGAATTGGCTGTTAAAACTATAGTTGATATAGCTATTATTAATTTTATTTATTTAAAAAAAGAAAAAAAATTTGAATTTTTAAATCATATAAAAAAATTATTATCAAAAGATATTATATATTTTTTACTCAATGAAACAATAAAAGTATGCATCAATAAAGATGAAGAAAATTATGAAGAAATAGAAAGTGAGATAGAAGATGAGGAAAAAGATGTTGATTTCAGTAAAATGAAAGAATATGTTTTAAATGAATTTATAAATGAATTAGAAAATGAAGATGATGTTAATAATATAATAAACTTGATAGAATGTTTAGAAGGAAAAACTGAAAATAAATCGAATGAAAAAAAAGAATGTGAGAATTTATGGTTAAAAGAAGAAAAACTAAAAAATAGAGAAAAAGTGATAGATGAATTTTTAAATAAATTATTTGAAAAAAATTTATTTACTGTGGATGATTTTTTTTTAGATAATAAAAATAATAAAATATTATTATTATATAAATTAAACGAGAAAGGGAGAATAAAATATAATGAAGAAGAATATTATGAAAAAATAGTAGGATTATTAGGGAAAATAAAAGAAGAATTAGATGGAAATATTAAGAAATCAAAACTTGAAACATTTCTAAAAAATGATGAAACGTTAATAAAACAAAGATTAAGTTTAATTAAAATAATAATGTTTACATATAAACCAGACGATGAATTTATAAAGTTGAAAAAAAAGAATGAAGAAATAAATAAAATTTTGGATGGTCTAAAATATATAAAAAATAATATTATTTTATATTATAAAGAATATTACAAAGATATAATAAAAAAATTAATAGATATTATTGAACATAATAAATCAATAAAACAATTTGAGGAAGGAAAAATAATAGAATTAATTAAAGATTTTAATAATTTAAAAGAAATAGCAAATAAAATTGAAAAAGTTAAAAGTTTTTTATTATTTAATGTAATATATGAAATGAATTCAGGAGATGATGAAATTAAAAATTTCAATAGAGCCTATGAAAAACTTGATGAAATTGGAGAATTATTTAAAAATAATATTGATGTTAATGAATTAATTAATAACGAGAAATATAAAGAAATTATTAATAAAATAAAAGAAAAATTAAGTCATAATGAAGATGAAGCAAAAAAATTAATAGTAAATATAAAGGAATATTATAATATAAATAATGAAACATTAATAGATGATTTAACTATTTTATTTACAAGTAAAAAATATAATTTAGATATAAATAGTATTATATCTTTTTTTGAATATTTTGAAAAAGATAATGAGGAATGGAATATTAAATTATCATCTGAAAAATATAAAAATATATCAAATAAAAAATTTGAAGAACAGAAAAAATTATTAATAGATTTAAAGAAAAATGAAATATATGATTATAATAATATAAAAAATTATAATAAAATATTTACTTGTTTATATGATAAAAGAGAAGCAATTGATTTTCTTTTTACTAAAAATATTCAGGATATTAAAAATTTACAAGATAAAATTGAAATAACAAATGGTGCAACAATCATTAAAAATTTAGAAGTTACAATTGAATGTATAAACCATATTAATAAAATGAAGAAATTAAAAGATAATTTTGAAATATTTAAATATATAAAAGATATGAATGAAATATCTATTTCTCAGTTTGAAAATTATTCCAAAATTTATTTTTCTATTATTGAATTAGAAAGAAATAATAATATTTCTAATAATATATATCAACAAATCAATTCTATTATTAAAGATGGTTTATTATTTGATATTTATATAGATTCAAATGATATTAAATTTTATAATAGAGATAAAGATAAATTTGAAAATATAACTAAAGAAGAATTAATTTATTTAAAAAATCAAGTTCAAATCAAAAATGAAAATCAAATTTTTGAAAATGATAAAATAAATCAACAATATAAATTATTATTATTTTTCAAAAATATTATAACAAATTTTGAATTAATTAATGAATATATGAAAATATTATTAAACAAAGGATGTACTTTACCAATAAAAATTATATTTAAAATACATATATTAAATACAGAATATTATATCAATGATCGAATAGTAGATTTTGAAGATATTAGAAATTATTTATCTAATATAAAAGATAAATATATTTCACAATTGGATTCTATATATAAAGAAAATGTTAATTTAAGATTTTTATATGGAAAACAATTTAGGAGTATTATGAAACATTTAGAAAGTGATTTCAATATAGATTCAATATTAAGATATATTTTAAATAATCCAGAATATAATATTAATGAAGGAAATAAATGTATAAAAAGAATTACTAATGATTATATAAATAATTATGAGTTATATAATATAAATTCATTTGAAAGTATTTCTATGTATATTGTATCTTTGTTTTCAAATAATAATAATAAAACTTTAGAAAATCATTATAATAAAATGAAAATAATATCTAAAAATATATATAAAGGTATATATTTATATAAATGTGATGATAATACAAGTAAACAATTTATTATAAATTTATTTTGGAATAAAATAATTCAATTACCTATAGCGCAGAATTTATTATTTACTAATCAAGAAACTTCTTTAGAAGAAATTCAATCATTTTTTCATAGAGCTATATTATGTAATTTTAATACTTTATTTGTTGTTGAAATAAATGATACTTTTACTGAATATCAACAAAGTATAATGAATACTTATATAGATCAATTATTATTAATAAAAAATATAAGATATAATGAAGAAACAAAAGAAAATATTGAAAATAAAAATATAAATGAATATTTGGATTCATGTATAGTATTTCTTTATAATGAAGAAAATATTAAAATTTCATCATTTTTAAAAGAGATAAATAAGTATAGAATTCAATATTTTTCTAATGATGAGATTTTAGAAATAAATGATACAATAAAAAATAATCAGTTATTATCAAAAATAAATAATATAAAGGTTATAACTTCAGATATATGTGGTTTAGGCAAATCTGAAAAAATTAGAAATTTGATAAAGGATAATAATAAAAAATATTTTCATTTTTCATTAGGTGGTAGATTAACCAAAAATATTATTTTTAATAAATTAAATATTTTATTAAAAGAATTAAAAAAAGAAAATAGTAATGAAGTTGCAATACATTTAGATTTATTAGAAACAAAAGAAAAGTCAATAATGAATGAATTTTTATTTTCTTTTCTTATTACTAAATTTTATATTAATAATGAAAATATAATATATATTCCAAAAGATATTTCAATATATATAGAAATTCCTAATTCTGTTGAAAATTATTTAGATAAATTTTGTTTTTTAAAAATATTCAATAAAGAAAATATTTCCTTTGAAAATATGCCAGATTTTAATTATTCAGATGATATTATTAAAATATTTAATCAAATTCTTGATATTAATTCTAATGAAAAAATAAAAGAATTTATCAAAAAATATATTAATATAGAAAATAGTTCTTATCATCAGATTAATATGTTTATTAATATTTTTATATCTCAATTAAATAAAATTAAAAATAAAATGAATTTTTCTCATGATAAAGAAAATGAAATGAAAAAAATAATTGATATTTCAGCTGAAGGTGCGCAATATTTTATAAATGGATGTTTTGCAAAATCATTAATAAAAATTAATAAAGGTATTAAAGAAATTAATAATTATAAAGATATATTATCTGAAATATATGATAGCGATATAAAAAATATGCAATTTCCTTATTCATTATTTTTTATAGTTAATGAACAAATTAAATATTTTGATGAATATTCACAACATTGTAAAAATACAGAAGAATATTTAGAAAAATTTAAAGAGATATTAGAACTACCAAATGAAGTGAAAAATGATGTTGGTGAATTAAAATCTTTGTTATCTATATTAGAAGAAAAAAATAATTATTATGTAATTACAAATGATAATTATAAAAAAATGCTTTTAATATTATATAGAATAAAAACAAATGTTCCAGTGATTATAATGGGAGATACAGGATATGGTAAAACTTCACTAATTATAAAATTAAATAAATTATTAAATAATGGTCAATCAACCGTTGAAATAATTAATATTAATTCAAGAATCACTGATGAAAAATTATATGAAATAATAAAAGAAAAAAATGAAAAAGCAAAAAAATTAAAAGATAAAGAATTATGGATATTTTTTGATGAGATAAATACTTGTTTATCCTTAACATTAATAACAGAATTATTCATAAATAAAACATATAATGGAAATAAAATTTTTGAAAATATTAGATTAATAGGAGCTTGTAGACCTTATAGGAAAAGAAAACTAAATGAAGAAAAATTTGGATTTGTCTTAGAAAATAATAATAATCAATTAGAATATTTAGTTCAGCCTCTTAACGAATCTTTATTATATTATGTTCTTAGTTTTGGTAGCATAGATGAAAAAGATGAAAAAAATTATATATATAATATGATAGAAAAATTATTTTCAAAAGATGAAAAAGATTTACATAAAAATACATCAGAAATTCTTACAAAATGTCATATATATTTAAGACAATATTTCGATTCATCAATTGTTTCTTTGAGAGATATTTCAAGATTTATAAAATTAGTTTCATTTTTACAAAAATATTTTACGAAGAAAAATGAATATGAGCAAAGAACAAATAATGAAAAAAATAATAAATTAAGGGGTATAATTTGCTCTATTTATTTATGTTATTATACAAAATTAGAAAACGAATTGTTAAAATCTAATTTTGAAACTACTTTCAAATCTATATTTTTAAATTTGATAAATAATGAAATAACTGAAGGATATAATGAAAATCTTATGGAACAAATAAAAAATGAAGAATTTAAATCAGAAATTGATTCTAGAACTGATGAAAAAATAAATAAAAAATTCTATGATTTTCTTATTATTGAACAAGATTATTTAATAAATAAAATAGAACTAGATAAAGGAATATGCAAAAACACTTTATTAAAAGAAAATTTTTTTTTATTATTTATTTCTTTAAATAGTAATATACCCTTAATTATAATTGGTCAACCAGGAACTAGTAAAAGTTTAAGTGTCCAAATTATAATTAATTCCATGAAAGGAAAATATTCTAATAATAATTTTTTTAAACTATTTCCAAAATTAATCCCAACTAATTTTCAAGGTACTGATTTAATTCAATCATTTGATATACAAAACTTATTTAATAAATCAAAAGAAAAATTAGATTATTATATAAATAATAATTTAGAATTACCTATATCTTTAGTTTTATTTGAACAATTAGATTTAGTAGAAAAATCAAAAAATTATCCATTGGAAGAACTAAATTATAATTTAGATAATCTAAATAAAAATAATAATATTTGTTTTATTGGTATAAGTAATAATTTATTAGATGCTTCAATAACAAATAGATCATTAATTTTATATATATCAGATTTATATGGAAAATTAGATGAATTAATAGAATCTTCCAAGAATATAGCAGAAAGTTTTTCCAATAAAATAAAAAATGATAATATATTTGAAATTCTTTCACGTACATATTTTGAATACAAAAATCAACTAAAAATAATTAAAGAATTAATATCACTTAAAAAATATATATGGAAAAATGTAGATAAAAATGAAAATATAAGAAATAAAAGAGAGAAAAGACAATTTTCATCTATTAAGCAAGAAAAAGAATTTAAAGAGTTATTAAAAAAAGAAGATAAAATTAATATTAATTTTCATGGAAATATTGATTTTTATAATTTAATAAAAGGAATAGCAAAAGAATTTGCTAAATTAGGAGATTATTGTGAAAATGAAAAAGTTTCTATAATAGTAAAATATATAGAAAGAAATTTTGGAGGTATTGAATATGAAATTGATATAGATTTAGATTTAATATTAGATGATATAAGAGAAAATATAAATCTAATAAAAAAAATTTTAGAAGATTATGAATTATATCAATATGATAAACCTATTAAATTAAATTCTGTTTTTTTATTAAAAAAATTATATAATTTAGAATGTGATAAAAGAGCTGAATTTAATCATTTAAAAATAGATAAATTGCAAATAAATAATTATAATATTAAAAAATGTATTAAAGAAAATATAAAAGATGAAAATAGTAGATTTTTATTATTAGAAATAAAACAATCTTTGATACCTTTTATAATTGAATATATTACATTAGAAAATCCTTTTAAAGATATAAAATTAATTGCAGGAAGTTCTTTTATTGGTGATAATAATGATGAATATATATTTGACAAAATAAAAGAAATTCAAGAATACGCAGGGGAAGATAAATTAATTATAATTGAAAATTTAAATCAAATTCATCCTTTTTTATTTGATTTATATGATATGAATTATCAAAAAATAAATAATGATAATTTTGTTAAAATATGTATAGATATTTTTAATGAGCGACTAACATTAATTAATAATAAATATAGAATAATAATACTAGTTGATAAAGGTCATATATATAAAAATAAATTAAATTTAATTAATAAATTTGAAAAAATAAATTTATCTTTTGAAAAATTATTAGATTCTAAATTGAAAAATATATCAAAGAATATAATAGATAATATTGGATTAAAAAATAAAATTGAAAGAAAAAGTGATTTAAATTATTCTCTCAAGAATTTATTAATCAATTGTGAAGATGAAGAAATTGAAGGATTAATTTATTATTTAAATAAATCGATAAAACAAAAGAAAAATAATTTTAATGATGAAGAAACTGATGAAGATAATTTTGACGAAGATATATTAAAAGAAGAAGTAATTGAAAAAATTTACAAGATTTTACCTCAAGATATAATATGTATTCTACCAGAAAATAATATTATTAAAAAAAAATATTATCTATCAAAAAATATTTATAATTTAAAAAATTATGTAGATATAGAAGAAAAAGAGAAAAGATATAAGATTTCCATTATATATACTTTTACAAGTGTATCAAATATAATTGAAGGAATAAATAGAAGAATGAGTTGTATTATTTCAGATATAAAAAGTGAAAATGAATTCGAAAATATAATTGATGAAATAAAAATTAAAAATGAAAAAAATAAATATGATAAAGGCGATTATATCTATATTCACATTGAACAATCTGATTCAAAAAAAATAAAATTTATAACAAATTATATATTATATAATTTAAAATCTGAAAAATATAATTATATCATTATAATATATATTAATAGAAATTTTAATAAACAAAATTTTGAGAAAATATATTCATTACCCGATATTAATCCAGATATAAATCAAATATTTATAGATAATTTAAATTATGATTATAAAATAACCTTAAAAGATATATTATCAACAAATGATATTAAATCTATATTTACAAAATTTGAAGAAATTGAAGGTCAACTTATAATTAATGAAGAATTTGATAAGACTTTAGTAAATTTTTTGAAAAAAGAATTAATCGAAATAGGGTTTGATTATAATAATTCATTAGAATATATAAATAACATTAAGAATTATTTATATGAAGAAGATTCAATAAAGAAAACAATAATTGAAATGACTTATAAATATATAGATGATAAACTAGAAGAAAAAAATATCAAAGATTTGATTGATAAGATTTATTATGATAATCTTATTAATAAATATACGGTTGATTTTGCATCTTTCTTAATAGAATATATAAAAGAAGAAATATTTGATAAGAATTTAATTAATATATTTAAAATTTTAGAAGATAATAATATATTAACTACTTTGATTGAAAATAAAAAAAGAGAAGAAGGAATTATGGATATAAATCTAATAAAAGAAATAATAAAACAATACTTGAATGAAAAATTATCTGAAGAAAATAATGTATATAAATGCAAATTTTTATATAATTATAATATTCCTGGGTTATATAATTTTTTTGAATTTCTATCAAATTATATAAATAAAAATGTATCTATATGTTATTATAATAAAGAAAAACAATTAAGAGAGTTACTAATAGAAGATAATGAAAAATTAAAGGAATTTCAAGAATTAGAAGAACATTTATTAAACAATGTTTTCTTTGGAATTTTAGATAATAATAAATTTATTTTTGGGATATTTGATAAGTTTAAAAATAATTGCTTAATTTTTAAAGATTATATTACTTATTATCTTCAAAAATATAAAAATAATAATAAAGAAATATATAATATAGATGATATATATCATAAAATAATAGAATTATTAGTTGATTTAAGATTTAATAATGAATCTACAAGAACACAAAAATATGATAATTATGATAAAGATATAGATATTATATTAATGAAAATAATATGGATTGAATCAAATGTTAATTATATATTAAACATTTTAAAAATAATGGAATATACTATGATTATTTTTGATAAGAATGAAAATAAATTAATTAATGATATTGAAGTATTAATTAATAAAGCTATTAAAAGAAACCCAAAAATTACAAAAGAAATTAATAAATGTTATTACATTTTACTTTCTAATATATGCTTTTGTATTACTTCCGATGAAATTCAATTAGTAAATGAACTAACCAAAAATAAAACAAAAAATAATGAAATCCAGATTGAAATTAATAAATATTATTATCTGCTAAAAAAAATAAATGTAATTTTAAAGCATGTAACTGATGATTTATTAATATCAATTAATGAAATGAATATTATTGATGAATTGATAAAAATAATAGAAATATATATAAAATATAATAATATAGAAGAAATAAAAAAAATAAGGAATAGTATTATAGAAGAAGCTATTATTATTCAAAGATATTCAAACAAAGAATCTAAATTAATTGAAGAACTTATAAATAATTATGATAATATATTTTCTACTTTATTTTATAATGAAAAAATAAATAAAAATGATAAAAATTATTATGATAACTTAAGATATATATTATTAAAAGAAATAAGTAGAATATCCATTATAAATTATCGTTATAAAATATTAGAACAATTATTAGAGGAAAATGAAATTATAAAAAAATCAAATGATATATTTCAAATTTTATTAAATGATTTTTTGAAAATGGATAAATATAAAGATAATATGATTAATATATTAAATGGAAATGATATAATAATAAAGCTTATTGAAAACAAATTAATTAATAATACAACTTTGAACGAAACAATTTTTTATTTATTTGAGAAAAATGCATTAATTTATTTTAATAAAATTTACAGCAACAAAAATGAAGCATTAAATTTAAAAGAAGAAAATTTTAAAATTTTAAAAGAATGCATTGATTATCTTAAAAAGCCATCAAAAATTGAAAATAAAAATAAAGAATTATATAAATTATTTTGTTTAAGTTATATCAAAATATATATTTATAATTTTATTAGAATGTTTAATAAAGATACAAATAATTATTCAAGAATATTAGAAGTTTTCAATGGAGATAATAATATTTGTAAAATAATACGCAATTATATTTACAAAATATTTTATAATAATTATAATATAGATTTTATTATTAATAATGATTATATTACTAAATATAGATTAAACGATTATAAAGATTTTAATAACCTTACCCAAATTAAAGATTGGAGTAATTTATATAGAATAGATTGGGAAGTAAAAACCTTAGAAGAAGATTATTATAATGATACATATAAAGTAATAGAAAAATATAAAAAAGATGAATTTAAATCAAATATAAAAGATTTTAATATTAAACAATGTGGAATTGATAATCTTTATATATCCTCATATAATTCTACATTAATAAATTTACAAAATGCTAAAACTTATATTAATAAAAATTTTTATGAACATATATGCCAACCATTATTTAAAGAAGATAAAATTTTAATAAAGGCTATTGAATTATTTTACTACCCGAAAAAATATAATGATATTAAAAAGAAATATAATATTAATTCAAGTAATATTAAACCTTTATTATTTGGATATCGTTACTGTTTAAACGAGTTATTTTACAAAAATACAGAAGGAATATATTATCCATTATATAATAGTAATAATCTTATATATCTAACAGAAAAATATTATCCTGGTAATGATACAAAACCAAATATAATTTATTATGATATTCTTAATCATTTTAAAACTAAACCTGAGGAAGGATGTTATGTTTGTTTATCCAATAATTGGTGTTACCATTGTATTTCTTCTGGCTTTCAAGAAGAAAACGAATTAAATTTGATTTGTCCAAATTGTTTAAAAAGTATTAGTTCTAACAAGGAAGGAAAAAATAAAAATATTGTTAAAATAGATAATTATTATAGAATATTTAAGGATGATAAAGAAATTGAGGAAATAAAAGGAGATGAAATTAAAAATAATAAACTAAAAAAAATAAATTATATGACACTCAAAGAATTTCAAGAAAAATATATTATAACAATAATAAAAAATGAAAAGGGTTTATATATATCAGATAAAAATGGTTTTAAAAATACGATGAAAATAGTTAGATTCTTAAATCCAATATCTTTCAGAATATTAAATTATATTTTATATATACATTTATTCTTTGCAGGAATAATAACAGAGAAAAAAGATTTTGATAAATTTTTACCAAAAGATATGACTTGGATAGAAATTATAAATGAATGTTGGAATATTTTAAAAATTGAATTATTAAAATTAAATATTTATTCAATTGAACAATTTATGAATTATATATTTCCTGATATATTTCTTTTATTAAACAAGGAAAAAAATATTGATAATTTTGAAGACCTTCTAAAATTAGAAGAAAAATTAGATTCAAAAATTCAAGATATGATTAAAACATTTAAAGAAATAGATATTAAACCAATTAAAGATGAAGATAAAAATAATCCTATTAATTTATTAATAGAAAAATATAATAAAGATTATTATAAAGAAAATAATTATCCATTCTATAAATATTTTTATTATACTGAATATTTAGATGAAAAATATATATATGAAAAATTAAGTTATCTGGATAAAAGTAAATATCCAGTATTAAGAATGTATTTAGAAGATAAAATTAATAATAAATCAGATAAAAACCAGCATCTATTCAAAGGTCTGAATTTACTAAATGATTCATTAAATTTGTTTAATCAAAAATATTCAAATAATATATCAAAAGAATCAGCTAAAAAAAAGATATTAAAAAATGAAGAAATTTATATGAAAAATAAAGAATTAATTGATAAATTTATAGAATGGTATAATAATATTGATATTAAAGAAATATATAATAAAAATAAGTTAAGTAATAATAACCCATTAAATTCTTTTTTTGTAGACGAAAATAATATTATAGGAAAAACTTATAAAAGTATATATAAATATTATATTAATATTCAAAATGAAAGAATTGAAAAGTTATTAGATATAAAAATAATGAATGGAAAATTTCCTTATAATTGTAAAAATAGAGTTAATATAGAACAAATTAGAGAGAATGAATTATTTACTTTAAATTTGCCAATAAATCATTCTTTTATTGATATATTATTCAATTTTTCTTATAGAAAATTACTTGATAATTATCCAAATGATTATAGAATATATAAAGAATATATTATTAATTTTGATGATATTGAAGATAAGATGACAGATTTATTACTAAAAAATAAAAAATTATTAAATGAAGATATTCATGAATTTATTTATAATAATCAAATATTTAATAATCAAGTAACAAATGTAATTACCTTATTTAAAAAAAGATATAATTATAAAAATATTATATTAAATGATAAAAAATTGATTTATAAATTTTATACCGAAAATAAAAACAATCATCAAATTTTCGAAAAAATAATAAATGATTTTATTCAATTAATAAAATTTTTAAATGAAATTGATAAAAATAATGATATTAATGAAGAAACCAAAATATCTAAAGTTATTGATAATTTAAAAAGTACCACCCCAAATTGCCTTATAAAATTGTTTGATAATAATGATAGTCTAACAATTGATAAAACAACAGAAATTTTTGAATATTTTTTAAAAATAATTTTTAATGATATAAAGTCACAAATAAAAAGATATCAAGAACAAAGTTTAAATATTGAAACAGAAGAAAAGATAAACAATTATTATAAAAAAGATCATCTAATAAATAAAAAAGATTTTTCTAATGCAATTAGATTATTTATATCTCTAATATTATATCCAGAAGAAGATAAAGAGAATAAAATAAAATCTAACAATATTAATATAATAAATTATTTAAGACAATCTGATCTATGGGGAAATGATATATATAATAATTCAAAATTTCATAAAAATTTATATGAATTAAGTTTATTCAATGTCAAAATTAATCAAATTATTCCATTATATGAATTATTAGTTGGAGATATTGAAGATAATTATTTTGATGATGTAATAAAAAAAAATATAAAAGAATATAATAATAATTCTTTTGAAAAGGAAAATTCTGAGGAAGAAGAACCAGAAGAAGAAGAAGAAAATTCATAAAAATTAAAAAAATAGTAGTTATAATCTAAAAAAAATAATGTATATTTATTAATTATTATTTAAAAAATTTAAATAATTATTTAAATATTTATTATTTTTAATAATTATTTAAATATTTGAAATTTGGAAATATGGGGATTGGGGATTGGGGATTGGGGATTGGGGATTGGGGATTGGGGATTGGGCCCAATCCCCAATCCCCCATCCCCAATCCCCAAACCCCCATCCCCACTC
>Ga0256407_10008902_pt1 | contig 14543 bp, 15 predicted proteins | sample RumenRJG_04DNA_FD_193489 | JGI IMG/M metagenome (GOLD analysis project Ga0256407, IMG submission 193489) | Bovine rumen microbial communities from Lethbridge, Alberta, Canada - RJG_04 | ecosystem: Host-associated > Mammals > Digestive system > Stomach > Rumen | place: Canada: Alberta... | reverse complement strand
CCTCTAAGATCGTATGACCCGTCAGTACGAAGTCGGCATTGTACAGACGTTCGGGCTTGCCCACCGTGAAGTGCATCGACTTCAATTTCTCCAGCGCCTTGGCCTTGGTGTCACTGCCCAGCCAGTCGAGTTGCTCAATGCGTTGCCCCAGGCGTTGGCGCATCTTTTCCAGGATCTCGCGGCAACCCTCCACGTCGCAATCCTCCAGGAGTATGGAAAAATCATAGTCCATGGTGGCAGTAGGATTCAGCGTATAGAGACGCTTGATGATACCATGCCCATCATAATGATCAGTATATCGGAACAAGAACGAGAACCTGCCATAGATATAATACTGCAGGTAGAGCAGCCAGGTGTCGGTGCTGTATTCGTCAAGCAAGGCCAGCGCCTTATCCACGTCACTGTTGATTATTGTCGATTCGTTTACATGGAAGGCCTCGTTGAAGGCCGCCTTCAGGTTTTCACTCTCCCCGGCCCGTGTACCGGCGGCATTCAGGCATTGCAGTGTGGCGGGCTGGATCTGCTTGATTCTGACTGTGCCGGTCTGTTCATCCGAGAAACTGTAGCCATAATACAAAGCACCCATTTTATTCTCTATCTCAAGGATTTTCTCCACCTTGGCACTGATGTCAGGCGATTCGAGGTCCAACCCCATCAGTTCGTGCAGTATGAAATATGGTGGATCAGATTCACTGATTCCCCTGGTATTGCCATGATTAGCCTGTAACGCCATGAACAAGCTTGCCCAGAAATGCGCACTGTACGGCATTCCGGCGGCAAGGACATTCTTTATTTTCCCTTTAACGGACTCTACCGATATCCGCACCAGTGCAGGGCATCCTATGTCCGTCAGCTTACCGAAATTCCTGATCAGGTCGGCCTTGCTGATATCGCCGTCCATTTTCAGCGTCGCCAGGAAGTCGTTGATCACCTTGATTTCCTCACTCTTCTCTGGTGCCGGCTGGGTCATCAGTTTGATCAGTTTGCCGGCCACGGGCGAATCGCAGTTGCCCAGATTGCTTTTGAGTTTCTCATCGATGTGCTTCGCAAGTCGGTGATTGGTACTAATGTCGTCGGCATCCCTCGTCTTGAGCCAACCGCCGATGGCAAAATTCCAGAACGAGTCGCCGGGCCTGACCGTGCGATCCATCCAGTCTTCATGCATGAAGGTCTCATTGGCCAACTCTCCGGCAGGGTCGTAGGGCGGGTCGGGAATGACGGGATTATCTACTGTGCCGATCGCATCGGTACAAGCCGTCATCATCATCATAGCGCCGCAGAAAGTCAGGATGGCGGCCAGCATCCATCGAGTCATTTTTTTCATAACCGTTTTTAATTATTTAAGTATAATTGATAGTTTCGGATGCAAAGATAACAAATAAAAACGAGAATCATAAATAAATCATGCACGCATTTGGTCCTCATACCAAATATGTGCATGAGAGCCGTGTGGGATGATGTATTATGGGAGTAAGGAATAGGGAGTTATCTATATAAAGTCCTATCCTTTATAAGGTTAGGAGGCATCGGTAACGGAGTAAACAGGCATTACTAACAGGGTAAAGTGGCAGGGGGTAATGTCAGCGTTTACGTAAAGTGTGATTGGTCAGATTGAAGTAGTTGGCTGGGTTCTGTGGCTTGCCGTTCATGCGGGTCTCAAAGTGCAGATGGGGTGTTGTGGCGCGGCCTGTCTGTCCGACGAGGGCTATCACCTGTCCGGCTTTCACGCGCTGTCCTACCTTGACCATGTTCTTGGAATTATGGCCGTAATAGGTCTCCAGGCCATTGGCGTGCTTGATGCGTACCAGATTGCCGTAGCCGGAGAACTTGCCAGAGAACACCACCTCGCCGTCGAAGGCAGCATAGATCTTATCCTTGGCCTTCGTCTTGAGGTCGACGCCTGTATGCTGCCGCCCGCCGCGCTGGCCATAAGGGCTGATGACCTTAGCACCAGGCAGAGGAAAGCACCATTGTCTGGAGACGCTTGCTTCTGTGTCTGACGGATATACTTTGCGCGAGCAGCCTGTCAGCAGTATCAGTCCCCCGACAAAGAGGACAGCCAGCATTAAAATACTACGAATATTAAGGTGTATTGCCTGTTTCATGACGATGCTTGTTTATATTCACTTAAATCGGATGCAAAGTTAACAAATAAAAACCAGAATCCTTAAAAAATCATGCATATATTTTGGCATCATACCAAATACGTGCATGATTGACAGGACTATATTTTAAGCCGAATTGCGTTAATCTTCCCAAATCGCTTTGCTCTTACAGGTTTTTTAATTATCTTTGCGGACGGAATGAAGATAGGCAACATTGATTTCGGCGAGCGCCCTGTGTTCCTTGCCCCGATGGAGGACGTGACGGACATCGGCTTCCGGATGCTGTGCAAGCGGTTCGGAGCGGCGATGGTCTATACCGAGTTTGTTTCGGCTGAGGCGCTGATCCGTGATGTGAAGTCGACCATCTCGAAACTCACCATCAGCGACGAGGAGCGACCTGTGGGCATCCAGATCTACGGTCGCGACGTGGAGGCGATGGTGGAGGCGGCGAAGATCGTGGAGCAGGCGGGGCCTGACCTCATCGACCTGAACTTCGGCTGTCCTGTGAAGAAGGTGGCTGGCAAGGGGGCTGGGGCCGGCATGCTGCAGAACATCCCCAAGATGCTTGAGATCACGCAGAAGGTGGTGGACGCCGTGAAACTGCCTGTGACCGTGAAGACCCGTCTGGGCTGGAACCACGAACAACTGATCATCACCTCGCTGGCCGAGCAATTGCAAGACTGCGGCATACAGGGACTGACTATCCACGGACGGACCCGTTCGCAGATGTACACTGGCAACGCCGACTGGACGCTCATCGGCGAGGTGAAGCGCAACCCCCACATCCATATTCCTATTATAGGCAATGGTGACATCCATTCGCTCGACGAGGCAGACAAGGCCTTCGACGAGTATGGTGTGGATGCGGTGATGATAGGGCGCGCCACCTTCGGCTGCCCGTGGATCTTCAGCCGCGAGGCTCTCTCCCCCGGCCAGAAACTCGACGTGCTCGAGGAACTCCTTCGCATCAACGTGGAGCGCATCGACGAGAAGCGGGGCATCCTCCATACCCGTCGCCATCTGGCTGCCACACCCATCTTCAAGGGCATCCCCAACTTCCGCCAGACGCGCATCGCCATGCTCCGTGCCGAGACGATGTCAGACCTCCTGACTATCCTCGAAACCGTCAGGAAAGAATTATTTTCGACTTTTTATTGCACAGATACAATTAATTCATTATCTTTGCAGTCTGATATATAATATATAGAAAAGGTATGAAGATACAGATAATCAACGGCCCGAACCTCAACCTGCTGGGGCAGCGTGAGCCAGGTATCTATGGCACAGAGTCGTTCGAGAACTACCTGCCGGAACTCAGGAAGCGGTATCCCGACGTGGAGATAGACTACTATCAGAGCAACGTGGAGGGCGAACTGATCGACAAGATGCAGGAAGTGGGCTTCTTCGGAGGCTATGACGGCATCGTGCTGAACGCCGGTGCCTATACCCATACCAGCGTGGCTCTGCACGACTGCATCAGGAGTCTGAAGTGCCCCGTGGTGGAGGTGCATATCTCGAACGTTCACCAGCGGGAGCCATTCCGCCATCAGTCGATGATATCCGCAGCATGCAAGGGAGTGATCTGTGGATTCGGACTCGACTCGTACAGATTGGCGATAGAGGCGATTGCTAAGTGAAGAGTGAAGAGTGAAGAATGAAGAGTGAAGAATTTGCTGCCGCCGCGTATTATGAATTATGCATTATGATTTAGATGAGTATGTGCTGAGGCATACAGAGGCAGAGCCGGAGTACCTGTACCGGCTGTGGCGGGCAACGAACATCCGAACCATTCATGGACGGATGGCCAGCGGACACCTGCAGGGCCGGCTGCTGAAGATGCTGGTGGAGATGATCCAGCCACAGCGGGTGCTCGAAGTGGGAACATTCAGCGGCTACAGTGCCATCTCGATGGCGGAGGGACTGCCTGAGGGCGGACGGCTCTACACGTTCGAGATCAACGACGAGATGGAGGACTTCACACGTCCCTGGATCGAAGGCTCTGAGGTGGCAGACAAGATTGAGTTTATCATCGGCGATGCGCTGACGGAGGCTCCCAAACTTGGTATCACCTTCGACATGGTCTTCATCGACGGCGACAAGCGGACCTACTGCGAGTGCTACGAGATGGTGATGGGTATCCTGAGGCCTGGGGGCTTCATCCTGGCAGACAACACGCTCTGGGACGGTCACGTGGTGGACGTGTCATATAGCAAGGACCACCAGACACAGGGCATTGTGGACTTCAATGACCACGTCGCCCAGGATGCGAGAACAGAGCAGGTGATCCTACCCCTCCGCGACGGACTCACCATTATACGTAAGAAGTAATTGGTTTATAGTTTAATGTTTATAGTTTATAGATGAATACCTGGCAAGCCCTTGATATATCTCTGGAGACTATAGAACTAATCATCTATAAACCATAAACTATAAACAATAAACAAAAAGAAAAGAATATGCAAGAGACAAGACAAAACAAGATAGCAAGACTTCTGCAGAAGGAGTTGTCGCTGATTTTCCAACAACAGACGCGTGCCACCCACGGCACAATGGTCAGTGTGACACGAACGAAGATCTCGCCCGACCTGAGCATCTGTACCGCTTACCTCAGCATCTTCCCCTCGGAGAAGAGTGAGGAGATCCTGGCCAACATCAATGCCAGCGTCAAGGCCATCAGGTACGAACTGGGCACAAAGGTGAGAAACCAACTGCGCATCGTGCCGGAACTGAGGTTCTTCATTGACGACAGCCTCGATTATATCGATAGGATTGATGAACTGCTGAAGAAATAGTTTATAGTTTAAAGTTTATAGTTTATAGATGAATACCTGGCAAGCCCTCGATATTTTTTTGGAGCCTATAGAACATATCATCTATAAACTATAAACTATAAACTATAAACAAAAAAGAAGAGCATCATGAATTTTCCCTTCTTCATAGCCCGACGGTATCTCTTCTCGAAGAAGTCGACGCATGCCATCAATGTGATCAGCGCCATCTCTGTGGTTGGGGTGGCGGTGGCGACGATGGCCCTGGTGGTGACACTCTCCGTGTTCAATGGCTTCCACGACCTTGTGGCCTCGTTCTTCACCTCTTTCGATCCGCAACTGAAGATCCAGCCCGTAGCGGGAAAGACCGTCGCTGCCGATGACCCCATCCTGACGGAAATCCGGCAGTTGCCGCAGGTAGAGATAGCCACAGAGTGTTTGGAGGATCAGGCCCTGGCCATCTATCACGGTCGTCAGGCGATGGTGGTGGTAAAGGGCGTGGACGACAACTTCGACCAACTGACCCATATCAACGAGATACTGATGGGCGAGGGGGAGTTCTGTCTGCACGCTGCCGATCTTCACTATGGCATCCTCGGCATTCGGCTGGCAGAACAGTTGGCTACAGGCTATACTTATCAGGAGCCCTTGAAGATCTATGCCCCGCGGCGGGAGGGACAGTTTGACATGACAGCCCCGGAGAATGCCTTCGAGGAAGATGAACTCTATTCGCCTGGTGTGCTGTTCAATGTGAAACAGTCGAAATATGACCAGAACTATATCCTTACGAGTATCGGCTTTGCCCGTCGCATCTTCGACCAGCAGGGGATGCTCTCGTCATTGGAACTGCGTCTGAAGCCAGGCAGTAATTTCGACGCCGTGAAGAAAGAGATCAAACGGTTGTGCGGTACGAAGTTCCTGGTGAGGGATCGTTTCGAACAGCAGGACGACACCTTTAAGATCATGAAGATTGAGAAGTTCATTGCCTAGATCTCCCTCACGTTTATCCTCATGGTGGCCTGCTTCAATATCATCGGCTCGCTCTCGATGCTGATTATCGACAAGAAAGATGATGTGGTGACCCTGCGTAACCTCGGAGCCTCAGATAAGCAGATTGTGCGTATCTTCCTGTTCGAGGGGCGTATGATCTCTGCCATCGGTGCCATCATCGGCATTGCCGTGGGACTGTTGCTCTGTTGGGCGCAGCAGCAGTTCGGACTCGTGGCTCTGGGGTCCAGTAGTGGCTCGTTCGTCGTCAACGCCTATCCCGTCAGTGTGCATCCTGAGGATATCATCCTTATTTTCTTCACCGTACTGCTTGTAGGCTTCCTTTCTGTGTGGTACCCTGTGCGGTACTTTGCCAAAAGGCTGTTGGAAAGGTGAAAGGGTGAGAATCAGATGGCGGCGAGTGCTAAGGAATAGTATTTCGAGTCGGGACTGTCGGCTCTTGAAGGCAACACGCAGCAGCACTGTGTGCCTTGTAGTACACCAGCCGTCTTGGCATAGCCGAAGAGAGTGAGCGTCTTATAGAATACGTTTCCTGCCACGATATCCGGGAAGATCAGGGCATCGGCTTGTCCGTCGATAATGCTGTGAATGCCTTTTTCGTGCAGACTGACACTGTCGAGCGATGTCTTCAGATCCAGAGGACCGTCAATGATACAGCGTCCGAACTTGCCTGTCTGGGCTTCGGCGATAATCTCCAGATAGTCGGCGGTATAGGGGAACGTCTTTTTGCTCACTTTCTCAGCACAGTGAATGAGCGCGATACGCGGTTCTTCGATACCCAAAGCATGACAGACATAGTTGACATAATGAATCTGCTGTCGACGCTGCTCATCAGTAGGGACAGGGATAACGGCGGCATCGGTGAAGAAAAGCAACTTCTCATACTTGGGAATCTCAGCCATCGCAATATGGGTCAGCACATGGCCTGGGCGCAGGATGCCCGTCTCACGGTCAAGGATGGCCCGCAGGATGATGTCAGTATTGATGAGTCCCTTCATCAGGATATCAGCCTCGCCACTCTTACAGAGAGCCACAGCCCGACGGGCACACTCTTCCTTGTCATCGCCGTCGACATAGATGGGCTCGACGAAGCCCATCTCCTGGCCTTTCTCCACAGCATAACGGGTACTGGCATCATTGGCACACACCACTGCCACACGCTTCTTGTTGCCCCGCTGTTGCAGGAAGACGATCATGTCGTTCAGATTCTTAATGGATTGCATATCGTTGCGCTTTTTACGTTTTCGGGTCAAAGATACAAATTTTTTCTGATATCATATATGATTTTGAAGGAAAAATTGTAAATTTGCAGCAAAATAACAATTATAGTATATGTCCTTTTTCATGAGAAGAAAGTATTTGTCTTTCGCCCTTACCCTGCTTGCCGCGACAAGCATGACAGCCCAGGAGCAGGCACCCATGGTGCTGCAATACAACCGTCCTGCCGACTATTTCGAAGAGTCGCTGCCCATCGGCAACGGCAAACTCGGTGCCCTCGTCTATGGCGGCACAGACGACGATATGATCTATCTGAATGACATTACGCTCTGGACTGGTAAGCCTGTGGACAGGAATCTCGATGAGGATGCCCACGAGTGGATTCCGAAAATCCGCGAGGCCCTTTTTAATGAGGACTATCAATTAGCCGACTCCTTGCAGCACTATGTGCAGGGACCGAACTCACAGTTTTTCCAGCCGCTGGGCACACTGCATATCAAGGATCTGGGGCTTGGAGCCGTCAGCGGCTATCATCGCTCGCTGAGCCTCGACTCTGCTATTATAAAAGATAGGTACGTGCGCAACGGAAAGACCGTCGAACGCGAGTATTTCGCCTCCAATCCAGATAAACTCATCGCCATCCGCCTGAGGGGCGACATCAACTGTCGCATCGCCCTTACGGCCCAGGTGCCTCATCAGGTAAAGACCATTCCCACCCAACTCACGATGACAGGTCACGCCACAGGTGACCCCCAGGAGAGTATTCACTTCTGTACGATGATCAATGTGAAGACGGATGGTGAGACATCCGCCAGCGATTCCTCACTGACCATCACCAATGCGCATGAGGCCATCCTCTACATCATCAATGAGACCAGTTTCAATGGTTTCGACAAGCACCCTGTCCGTGAAGCCGCTCCCTATCTGGAGAACGCTGCCAACGACATCTGGCACACGCAGAACTACAGTTATGATGACCTCTACAGTCGTCACCTGGCAGACTATCAGGCCCTTTACGATCGGGTGAAGATCAACCTCGGCAGTTCAAAGGAAATCTCCTACGGCTCAGAGGCATCCTCTGACCGCTTACCTCTTACCTCTGACCTCTTATTAAAAGGTGACAGCCGCTACCTCGAAGAACTCTACTTCCAGTTCGGGCGCTATCTGCTCATCTCCTGCTCTCGGACGGAGGGCGTGCCTGCCAACCTACAAGGGCTTTGGACACCCCACCTATGGTCGCCTTGGAGGGGTAACTACACGGTGAACATCAATCTAGAAGAGAACTACTGGCCTGCCTTCGTGGCGAATCTTGCAGAGATGGCACAACCCCTCGACGGCTTCGTTCAGGCTCTCGCAGCCAACGGTGTTTACACCGCGAAAAACTACTATGGCATCGATGAAGGCTGGTGTTCGAGTCACAACTCAGACCTATGGGCGATGACGAACCCTGTGGGCGAGAAGAATGAGAGCCCGATGTGGGCCAATTGGAACATGGGTGGCGCATGGCTTGTGAATACGCTGTGGGAAAGATACCTGTTTACACAAGACAAGGCGTATTTGCGTACTGTGGCCTATCCTTTGATGAAGGGTGCTGCACGCTTCTGTCTGCGTTGGCTCATCGAGAATCCCAAAGCGCCAGAAGAGTTGATTACGGCTCCCAGTACCTCGCCTGAGAATGAGTATAAGACTGACCAGGGCTATCATGGTGTCACCTGCTACGGTGGTACGGCTGATCTCGCCATCATCCGTGAATTGCTTACGAATACTATTGCTGCAGGAAAGGTCTTAGGAGAGAAAAACAAGGCTATGGAGAAAGCCCTCTCACGACTGCATCCCTATACCGTCGGACACATGGGCGATCTCAACGAATGGTATTACGACTGGGATGACTGGGATCCGAAGCATCGTCACCAGAGCCACCTCATCGGCCTCTATCCAGGCAACCACATCTCTAACCTTGGAGACGCTGAGGCCATTTCTCGTTTCTCACCTCTCACCTCTCACCTCTTTTTGAAGGCAGCCCAACGCACTTTGGAGATCAAGGGCGACGAAACCACGGGCTGGAGCACGGGCTGGCGCATCAACCTCTGGGCAAGGATGAAGAACGGCGAGAAAGCGTATCAGATCTATCGCAAACTGCTCACGGCCGTGGCTCCAGAGCATAGCAACTATCCCAATTACAGTTTCGGAGGTGGTACCTATCCTAATCTCTTCGATGCCCATCCGCCCTTCCAGATTGACGGAAACTTCGGCGGAACGGCTGGTGTCTGCGAGATGCTTATGCAGTCACGTGACGGCGTAATAGAATTGTTACCGGCTTTGCCTGAGCCTTGGAAGGATGGCAGAGTCAGCGGACTCTGTGCCCGTGGCGGGTTTGAGGTGTCGTTTGAATGGAAAGGTGGCAAGGTGCGCTCCTGCAGCATCAAGGCCCGCAAGAACGGGACGGTTACCTTATTATATAATAGTCAGCAGAAGACGCTTAAACTCAAGGCTGGTCAGACGATGCCAGTAAAAACCTGGTGACATCTTGTAGTTCTTGATACCAAGCCTCACCAAAGCGGCGGATCAGAGGCTCTCGTAAGAACTGATAGAGTCGGACATCTTCCTCGATGCCCTTGGCAATAGCCGATTTGCAGACCTCCCAACGGTTGTAGTTCAATCCTATGAGATCATTGCCTAATCGTTTTTCGCGGATGGGGTATAACGCACAACTGATCGGCTTGCTGAAGTGGGTCTTGCCTGCTCTGCAAGCCTTCTCCAAGGCGCAGAGACAGCAATTCTCTATGTTTACTGTTGACGGTTTACTGTTAACAGTTGATTTCTCTGCAGTTTCAGTATTCATCTGTAAACTGTCAACAGATAACTGTAAACTATCGTAGTAAGTGAATACGCAGTCTTTGCCTCGGACAATACTCGTTACCAGATCTCCCTCCTTATCTGTATAGGCCACCCCTTGTTTGTCGATGACGGCCTGGGCTGAAGCGGAGAGGTCGCCCCAGACGGCATCCAGGCAATCCTCAATCTCGGCGATTTCTTCGAGCGTCACAGGGGCTCCGGCATCGCCCTCAACGCAACACTGTCCCTTGCAGGCACTGAGATCACAACAGAACTTCTCCGTCAGGATTTCAGACGAAAGCAGCACGTCGCCAACTTGTATGATGGGGGGTAATTCGTTCATATTTCTTTTTTTTGTTTACAGTTTAGGTTTTTGTTTATAGTTCCTGGCTTTTGTTTATAGTTTATAGATGAATACTTCTATGGGCAGTATAATCTGAATGGCTTGCCAGGTTATCAACTATAAACTATAAACTTTAAACTATAAACAAAATATCAGCAACTCTACCATTCTATAGGAGTCTGTCCGTTCTGTTCCAAGTAGGCGTTGCAGCGGGAGAACTGATGCTGACCGAACCAGCCCCCACGGTTGGCACTGAGGGGTGAGGGGTGGACAGACTCTAGCACGAGGTTCTTTTGCTTGTCGATCATATAGGCCTTGCTACGGGCATAACCTCCCCAGAGCATGTAGACGAGATGTTCACGCTGTGTAGCCAGTGTCTGAATAGCGGCATCGGTGAACTTCTGCCAACCCAAGGCAGAATGACTATTCGCCTGATGGGCCCTCACCGTCAGCGAGGCGTTGAGCAGTAATACACCTTGTTCTGCCCAGCGCGACAGATTGCCTGAGGTCGGGATGGGGGTGCCGAGGTCGGCCTGTATCTCCTTGAAGATATTCTGCAGAGAGGGGGGAAAGGGCACACCGTCTTGTACGGAGAAACTCAGTCCGTGGGCCTGTCCTGGCTCATGGTAGGGGTCTTGTCCGATAATCACCACCTTTACCTTGTCGAAAGGACAGAGGTTGAAGGCATTGAAAATCAGTTTGCCAGGAGGATAGCAGGTAGACTGCTGATACTCCTGGCGCACGACCTGTGTCAATTGTACAAAATAGGGCTTCTCAAACTCCTGTCCGAGATGAGCCTTCCACGAGGGTTCAATCTGTACGTTCATTCATTTCTTATTTCGCCTCGCCGTCACCGTAGATATAGCCGAAGGCACCGCTGGTATAGTCGAAGATCTCCTCATCGCGGAAGAAGCGCTTCAGTTCTATCGCTGCGTTCGATGTTGAATCGCTGGCATGCACGATGTTCTGCTGGTTGCTCATCGAATAGTCGCCACGGATGGTTCCGGGGGCAGCCTCACGTCCGTTGGTAGAGCCTGTCATGGTACGTACCACCTGCACGGCATCCACACCCTCAAGGGCAAGGGCCACTACTGGCGATGCCTGCATGGAGGCTGCCAGGGACGGGAAGAAGGGGCGGTCTACGAGATGGGCATAGTGCTCACGCAGGATCTCATCGGAGAGTTGCATCATCTTCATACCGGCCACGCGCAGTCCACGACGCTCGAAACGGTTCACAATCTCACCAATCAGTTGGCGCTGTACGCAACTGGGCTTTAGTAATACAAGGGTCTTTTCCATAATGATCATGTTTATATTAATCTGTAATCAAGTTCTCACCTGTCATGTCCGAAGGCTGCTCCAGGCCCATGATATGGAGGATAGAAGGAGCCACGTCGGCCAGACGACCGTCCTTGACGGTAGCCGAGTTGTTGTTCGTCACGTAGATGAACGGTACGGGGTTCAATGAGTGTGCGGTGTTTGGTGTTCCATCGGGGTTGATGGCGTTGTCGGCATTACCGTGATCGGCGATGATGATAGCCTCGTAGTCATTGGCCTTGGCAGCCTCGATGACTTCACGGACGCAGTTGTCGACGGCCCATACAGCCTTGGCGATGGCATTGTAGACACCTGTATGACCCACCATATCGCCATTGGCGAAGTTCACCACGATGAAGTCGTACTCCTGGGTATTGATGGCACCCACCAGTTTGTCTTTCACCTCGTAGGCACTCATCTCCGGCTTCAGGTCGTAGGTAGCCACCTTCGGCGAAGCCACAAGGATACGGTCCTCACCATCGTATGGAGCCTCACGGCCGCCATTGAAGAAGAAGGTAACGTGAGCGTATTTCTCAGTCTCAGCGGTATGCAACTGCTTCAGACCTTTCTTTGACAGGTACTCGCCGAGGGTGTCCTCCACATTCTCTTTCGGGAAGAGGATGTGAACCCCCGTGAACTTGGCATCGTAGGGGGTCATGCAGTAGTACTGCAGGTTGGGGATGGTGTGCATGCCCTGTTCTGGCATATCCTCCTGAGTCAGTGCGATCGTCATTTCCTTGGCGCGGTCGTTACGGAAGTTGATGAAGATGACCACATCTCCCTCCTCGATGCAGCCGTTGACGCTGGCATTGTGAATCGGCTTGATGAACTCATCGGTCACACCGTCGTCGTAACTTTCCTGCATCGCCTGTACCATATCGGTAGCCTGCTTACCCTTGCCCTCGACAATCAGGTCGTAGCCTTCCTTCACACGCTCCCAGCGCTTGTCACGGTCCATAGCGTAGAAACGGCCAACGATAGAGGCGATGGCGGCATCGTTCTCAGCGCACACCTTGCTCACCTGCTCGATGAAGCCCTTACCAGAGTGGGGGTCGGTATCACGACCGTCCATGTAGCAGTGAACGAACACTTGGTTCTTCAGACCGTATGCCTTACCAATCTCGATGAGTTTGAAGAGGTGGTCGAGGCTTGAGTGTACGCCGCCGTCGGAGGTCAGGCCCATCAGGTGGAGTTTCTTATTGTTCTCCTTGGCGTAGGTATAGGCAGCCTTTACCTGCGGGTTCTCCATGATAGAGCCATCCTTACAGGCACGGTTGATCTTTACGAGGTCCTGATACACGATGCGTCCGGCACCGATATTGAGGTGACCCACCTCTGAGTTACCCATCTGTCCGTCGGGCAGACCGACATCCTCACCAGAAGCCTGCAACTGAGAGTGGGCTGATGTTGCTGTTAACAGATCGAGGTAAGGTGTCGGCGTGTTATAAATAACGTCACCCTTACCGTGCTTACCGATTCCCCATCCGTCGAGAATCATCAAAAGTGCTTTCTTTGCCATAATCTTATTTCCTAAATTGAATGATACTTATCTAATTGGCTGCAAAGTTACGAAAAAAGTCTGTAACGAAAGACAGATTTTCGAAGATTTACGCAGAATGACCGTAAATAAAAGGCAAGACGGGGAAAAATGGGGAAATTCAGTTTTAGGCTGAATGCGAATTTGGGAGGAATAAAGAAGTAGTTAGGTTTCTTATCCGGACTCGGCTTTGCCGCTTGCCTAAGCAAGAACCCGTGAGACGGTCTTTGGAGCCAGTTAAACTTCGTTAATCGGACAGGCAAGACGGGACATAACGACGCACCTCTCACCACCCGTTTCTGATTCCGCAAACTGTTATATTTTGCGTAGCGATGGAACCAGCAAAAGATAGTGGTTTTGCAGCCGGAATTAGAAAAACAAGTAAGAAACATGAGTAGAAGCACATTTTCAGTATTGTTCTACGTGAACAGAGGTAAGGAGAAGGGAGGGACCACGAGACTGAGTGTCTCGGGGAGGGTACCACGGCGTAGTGCCAGTAATGGGCAGGGTGACAATCAATGGAACCCAGAGCCAGTTCAGTTGTAAGAAGAGCATTCCGTTGGCCCTATGGGATGCGAAGGGCCGCTCGAACTTGTTCGCTTTGCACAGCAAAGAACTGTGCCAAAGGGCGAAGCAAGAAAGCCTTGCAGTTGAACCGTGACCTTGACAACATCAAGGCACAGATCATCAAACACTATCAGCATCTGTGTGACCGCGAGTCGTTCGTCACGGCATTGGCCTTCGTGGACGTGAAGAACCTGACAACCGATGACATTGTGGACATCAACGGCGACAAGTGGATAGTTTCACACCGCCACATTTGAGCATCCCCGCAAAACTGGGAAGCGGCGTAAGCCAAAGGGGCAAAAACGACCATTTCAACTAATAATATATAAAAGGTATAGGCAAAGTGTTATATTTATCAAAAAGATTTTGTACCTTTGTGGCCGTAATTATCAAAAAAGAGTATTATGCCAGAGATTTGCCATTTCTACGGAATCGTTATTACGATGTACCTGCCCGACCACAATCCGCCGCACTTCCACGTGCGCTACAATGAGTATCGTGCCACCATCGACATTCAGACGGGTAGAGTGACTGGGCAGATGCCACGCCGTGCGTTGCATCTGGTCTTCGAGTGGCTCGACCAGCATAAGGACGAACTGATGATGAACTGGGAACGCATGGAGAATGGTGAGACTCTGGTAAAAATAAACCCTCTGGATTAGCGTATGGAACAGACAAATAATTCGGTTAAGCGAGAGCAGAACAAACTTGCTTGTTCTGCCGAGCGTGAGAATCATCGCCCACAGGGCAATTCACTAAAATGGGTTACAGCCGCCCGCGCCCTTGATGGCTATAGGCTGCACCTGACCTTCAATGATGGCTGCGAGCGCATCTTCGACTGCCTG
>Ga0256407_10008901_pt1 | contig 14544 bp, 15 predicted proteins | sample RumenRJG_04DNA_FD_193489 | JGI IMG/M metagenome (GOLD analysis project Ga0256407, IMG submission 193489) | Bovine rumen microbial communities from Lethbridge, Alberta, Canada - RJG_04 | ecosystem: Host-associated > Mammals > Digestive system > Stomach > Rumen | place: Canada: Alberta... | reverse complement strand
ATCTCTTTTCCTTTACCGCTTCCTCTTTGCTCCGGATCCAGTATTACAAAACCTATTCTCAGTTCATCGATCCTGCCCCCCGGATTTCTGAATGTAAAAAACCCGATCGCTTTATCTTCGTCGCATGCGGTAAATGCCATAACCAAATCTACAAAAGCAAATTCTTTCGCTGTAATGGGATAAGCCCCAATAACTCCAGACATCCACGTTTGTTCAGACAAATTCGTATCTTTCCAAAAACATATCAATATGTTTTTCTATTGTTTCAATAGCCTCTTTCTCTTTCTTCGGTTCTCTGTCTATCAACTGGATCATGATCGTGATGGGCGAAATAAATTCAAGCGCGATCAACTCCGCATCACCTTTCATCATCTGTCCACGCTCCATCATTTTTATAAATATTGTTGTATATATTTTTTTAAGGAATATGAGTTGATGCCATGTAGCCTGTTTGGACAGTGTTGCATTCCTGTATTGTTCCATCGTGACAAGCTTTCGCATCTTTTTTGCAGTATCATTTTTAAGCGTAAAAGTTAGAGTCTTCAAAACATACGCTTTAAGCGCCTCTCCGGAATCGATCTTTCCAGCAAGATCATCAAGAGACCCCACCATACCTTCGGCATACTCATCTTCCGAGGTTTCAATAACCGCTTTTAAAAGAGCCTCTTTATTCTTGAAATACTTATAGATCGTCGGTCCCTTTATCCCTATCGACTCTGCGATCTCATCTACACTTGTACCGTCATATCCTTTGACGGAAAAGAGATCTCTCGCCGCTTTAATCAACGGCTCCCTGGCATTTTTTCTTGTCATTTGTTCATTCTTCCTCTTATTGATCTTCCCTTAGACCATTATCAGTCATTATAATCTAACGAACGTTACCAGTCAATTTAACAAAAAACCGCAATCCTGCGAACAGGTTGCGGAGTTTTATCTCAGCCATGTCTTGTCATCTAAGATTTCATTTCACCAATTCCATCTTGAAATCACACAGTTCATCTCCTGCTCCGATAGTTTTTGTTCTGCTGAATTTAAGTCCCGGAAGATTACCGTATGCATGAATATCATTCTCACAAAAAAGAATGTTCAGCTTTTGCTATATTCTGTCCCGTTTTGGTTGATTTCTCTGCCATGATCTTCTTCATTACAGCATATGCCATATCCGCATCAACATCCTTCATAGCGAGATATATAGCTGCAGCGGGAAAGATAAAAAAAAAGCCTTTTTCCCTTTCATGGTCTTGATAGTCTTCTTTTTAAGTTCACTATTATCTGTCTGCATAGAATGATTCCTCCGGTTAATTAATGGTTAAATACAATTCTGTTAGTCTTTTCTAATCGCGGTATGTTAACACTTAATTAAAAATTAATCAATACGTCAAATATTCACCGTTCATCATCCTTATAAAGATCTTCTGCAAATTTTCTATATGCTGCAATATATTCGTGGCGAATCTCTATAATCCCCGGATCGTTCTCGATCATATCAAGAACTGTTTTAATCTTTATCCTGAAATATTCAAACCAGTCCCGGTGTTTTTCCCAAAATAGTTTATCAACCCCGGTCACATCATACAGCATTTCTCCTTTATAGAAAAAACCGGGAGTCAGCGGATCAATATCGATCTTTTCCGAAATATACGGAAGGCATGATTCCAAAAGAACTTTTTCTTTGAGGCAGACCAGCCATTCTGCAACGGTGTATTCCGCCAAAGTCTTATCCAGTATATTTCTGTAAATTATAGATCTGATTTCCGAAAAGTACTCTATAACACTCTTCGGAAGCAGATCGCGTCCGGTTTTAAGCATTATATCTGCTGTTGTTATTGTTTTAATTGCCATTGTCTTACATTCATCAGCTTATTCAATCTTAAGGACCACGTACTTATTCTTTAAAATCTATAACATTCTTTATTATAGTACCCCGAAGAGTTATAATCATTAACATCGATGCTTAAATCATATCAGCTCAAGCATATGACAACAATACACGGAGGTTAAAGATGAGTACTCTCAATTCCAGTATGACATTTAAGGAACTGGCTGCAGCAAGCAGTTATCAGGATAAGATTTCGAAATACATATTTGTTAATGGAGACACAATGCCGGATTACGATGCCATGACTCTTGGCGGTATGGCATTTGAAAACGGCCGCCTCATCCTGCAGGCTCTTCAGTCTCTTGAAGATGCCCATGACGCGGGATGCGACAGAGATTATAAGATCTACAGCGAGGAAGAGATCCGCGAGACTCCTTCCAAAGGTGATGTCCGCTTATTCTTCTTCCCGGGTAAGAAGGATGCGCCTTACGTTCTTCTCGTTCCCGGGGGTGCTTATGTTCAGGTCTGGTCCTGGACAGAAGGTTTTGAATCCGCCATGGAATTCAACAAAAATGATATCAACGCATTCGTTTTAAGCTACAGGGTTAATGTCCCCGGACTTCTTCCCGATCCCGTTGACGATATCGCTGCGGCTGTAAAATTTATAACTGCTCACGATTTCCCAGTTAATAAAAACAGTTATACCGTGTGCGGCTTCTCTGCCGGTGCACATGCCACTTCCGTATTCGGAAGCAGTAATCGCGGATTCAGGAATTATGATATTCCGTCTCCCGAAGCTTTATTCCTGATCTACCCCGTTATCAGCACAGATATCTTATATGATGAATATAAAGCAAGCGGAGACGCTTATGAACAGAACCTCTCCTATGTTATGCTTCAAAGGATCGGTGGAAACGGATTCACCAGAGAATCTTTAGAAGAATTCAATGCGATAAAGAATTGCGATAATTACCCGCCCGCATTCCTGATACACGGAGAGGCTGACGATCTGGTCGATCCCAAAGGAACGGAAGATCTTCATAGGGCTCTTGAAGCAAAGGGTATTCGCCATCATTATGAGACAGTGCCCGGAACCGGCCACGGATTTTCCGCAGGTAAAGGTTCCGCTGCAGACGGTTGGATAGAGAGAGCAATCGACTTCTGGAAGAGTCTTCCTTCTAATTCATAAGTTCATGATCTCATGATCCATTCGATCCCCTTAGCCATTCTAAGTGCATAATCTTTGAAATGGTTACCGGGATTGAGCTCAAATACAGATTTAATACCACGTCCCGTGCAATCATCAGACAGCTCCCGCATTACAGCATCTGTTGTCTGAAGCACGGGATTTCTTGTTTTCGATTCCTTATCCCCAAGAGAGAAATATATTTTCCGAGGCTCCTTCCTGAACTCATTGTCAATAAAGAAATCTCTGAAACCCGGAAACCATACTGAACCTGACACACATATAAGATCATCAAATCTGTCAGATATAAAGCCTGCATACAGTGCAAAGAGTCCCGCCATGGAATAACCTGCAAGTATCCTTCTTGAAGGTACGATCCCCAATTCCCCTTCCGCATATGGCATGATCTCCGATCCGAAGATCTTCATATAATCCTCTGCTCTGCCTCCGAATTCCTGATCCTTCATCACAACCGGTCCGCAAGGCCACGGCGAGAGATCGTTATTCCAGTCAAGATCCGATACGGTTACCAGATGGAACTTCAAAACTCCCTGATCATTGCAGAGCTGCAATAATTCTTCTCCGCTTTCATTATATTCATTTATATAGATCACAGGCGCATCAGAATCATCCGACGGATAAAGAGTCACCTGTCTGTCAGCTATTATCTGTTTTATGATCATACTTTATTCTCCGATCAATACTTCAAGCTATTCGCTTTCCCTATATTCTTACATATTTTTGACTTATATGCCAACCTGCTTTGTTGCCTGAAATACGCTAAAACATTGGGCTTTCACCTCATCGTTTTTCATCATAAATATTATTTAGAGCCATTATTCATATAACATATTTCCGCCCCAAATCTATCTATGATACTTTTCAACCATGTTTTTACAGCACAGAAAAAATTAATCGTAAGCATCATTCATAAAGGAGAATAAACAATGAGTACTTTTGAAGCTTTTGGTTTTGATACATTAAAACTCAGAGCCGGATATGATCCCGCAGATCATAACTTTTCATCGGCGGTTCCCATTTATGAAACTGTATCCTACGCAGTAGGAAGCGCCGAGAATTATGACAATATCGCAGCCGGAGTAGCAGACGGTCATGTTTACAGCAGATGCTCCAACCCAACGGTCAAAGTCCTGGAAGACAGGATCGCAGCTCTCGACAAAGCAAAGAATGCGGTAGCCGTAGGCTCAGGTGTTGCAGCCATCACTTACGCGATACTTTCACTTAGCGAGGGCGGTGGCCGAATGCTTACCACCGAACAGCTTTACGGAGGTATCGTCCACAGTCTGGATTCCATCTTTCCCAAATACGGTCTTCATGTAGATAAAGTAAACAACTACGCAAGCATAGATGAATTTGAAGCAAAGATCACTGAGGATACAAAACTCATATATGTTGAATCCGTAAGCAACCCTACAGCCATTGTTTCCGATATCGATAATCTTTCCAAACTGGCACACAAACACGGAATACCTTTGGTTGTCGATAATACCATCCCCACTCCTTACCTTTTCAACCCTATAGATCACGGAGCAGACATCGTAATCTATTCGGCCACAAAAGGAATCGGCGGACACGGAGCCGCCATCGGCGGGCTGGTTGTGGATGCCGGAAGATTTGACTGGGACAGCTCCAAGTTCCCCCAGTTTAAGGAAAAGAATATTGCCTTCCGCGACTTAAACGGCAGAGACCGTTCCTACCTTGAAGCATTCGGAAAGGATGCCTTCAGCGCAAAGGTAAGAAGTGATTATCTCACTAACTTCGGTGCAGCTCTCAGTCCTTTTAATGCATACATCCTCCTTCTCGGACTCGAGACGATATCGGAACGTATAGACAAGGAAGTAAGAAATGTTGAAAAGATAGTAGACTTCCTGACGCACAGCGAATATGTGGAATGGGTCAGCTACCCCTATCTTGAAGGCAATAAGAGCAGAGAGCTTGCAAAAAAGAACTTCCCCAAGGGTGTCGGACAGTTATTCTCCTTCGGCATAAAAGGCGGTGAAGAAGCAGTCTACAGACTTTGCAGAAACGTAAAACTCTTTAGCTATCAGCTTAATCTCGGCGATTCAAAATCGCTGATCGCGAATGCTAAGAGATCAACACACGGAGTACTTACCGACTCGGAACTTGGTCTTGCAGGGATCCCCGACAATACTGTCAGAGTATCTATCGGAACAGAAGATCCGGATGACCTTATCAGAGATCTACAGCAGGCTTTTGAAGCGTCTGCTTTTGAAGTCAGCAAAAAGGCAGGTTGATATAAATGGGAATATTGCACTGGGATTTCATGTTTAAGGCTATCCTCATCATATTAAAAGACGGATTTGCCAACACGATCAAATTAACACTTGTGACATTTGTATTAGCGAGTCTCATCGGATTGATAGTCGCGCTGATAAAAATAGAAAAAGTACCTGTACTCTCGCCGTTAAGTCATCTGTATACTTCCTTTTTCAAGGGCACCCCCTTGATGGTTCAGATACTTGTTTTTTACTACGGTATACCTCTGGTACTGAATACATTCAATGACCGCTACGGATGGAACATGAACGTAAATGATATACCGGCCATTATCTTCATGTACATAGTATTCTCACTGTGTTACGGCGCATATATATCCGAAGTCATGCGAGCTGCGATACTTTCCGTTGACAAGGGACAAAGCGAAGCCGGATACACCATCGGAATGAGCAAGTTTACTACCTTCCGCAGGATCATCTTCCCACAGGCACTGTCAAATGCTCTTCCCAACCTTGGAAACTATTTCGTTGATCTTGTTAAAGGAACCAGCCTCGCATTTACAGCCACCGTTCTTGAGATCCTGGCCGCAGCCAAGATACTGGGTGGAAGAGAATATAAATACTTTGAATCATACCTTGCAGCAGCGATCATCTACTGGGTGATATGCACACTCTTCCAGCTGCTCTTCAATAAAGTTGAGAAGATCTCCAGACGGCACGAAAGGAGTGAAAACTGATGAGAAAATATGTTGAATTATACGGACTGAAAAAATCCTTCAATGATCTGGAAGTATTAAAAGGTGTGGATTTCCAGGTCAGAAAAGGCGAAAAGGTTGTCATCATGGGTTCCAGCGGGTCCGGTAAATCCACGCTTCTTCGCTGCATCAACCATCTTGAACATGCAGACGACGGCATAATGAATTACAACGACAGGATCATTAAACTCTCACGCTGGACCAAGGAAGACGTAAAGCACGTCAGAAGCAGTTCGGCAATGGTATTCCAGGGCTACAATCTGTTCAAGCATATGAACGTCCTTCAAAATGTCACAGAGGGCCTTGTTCAATGCAAAAAACATACCAAAGCGGAAGCTAAAGAGATCGCCGAGAGTTATCTTGAAAAAGTCGGAATGAAAGACAGGATAAAGCAATACCCTTCTTCATTATCCGGCGGACAGCAGCAGCGTGTTGCCATCGCCAGAGCAATGGCGCTTAATCCTGACATCATCCTCTTTGACGAACCCACTTCGGCACTTGATCCGGAAATGGTTAACGAAGTACTAAACGTCATGGAACAGATTGCCTCCGAAGGAGTGACCATGCTGGTGGTAACACATGAAGTGGGATTTGCAAAAAATATTGCAGACCGCATAGTCTTCATGGATAACGGTGTTGTCTGCGAAGACGGTAAGCCTAAAGATGTACTCTACAATCCCCGTAATATCAGAACATGTAAATTTCTGAATCTCATAGAGAACAGGAAAACATCATAAATCAGCCGAAAGGCATAATAAAAAGGAGAAATTATGAAAGCACAGATCATCAAGAAAATCACAACAGGACTTACTTTGACAGCAGTTACCGCGTCCTTACTCTCAGGATGCGCTACTCAAAACGGTTCTGCAGCTACGGATACGACTCAGGCTGATGCCACTGAATCAGCCACAGAGTCGGCTACGGATACAACATCAAAGGATCCCGTTCTTCCGGATAGTATCGTCATAGGATGCATGCCTGACTGGGCTCCCTTTGACTACGTAGATGCAGACGGAAATATCACAGGATTCGACGTCGCAGTAACACTCGAAGCATGCAGGAGACTTGGCATCGAAGGAAAATTCGAAGCTTATGAATGGGCCGCTCTCCTCCCCGCCCTTGAATCCGGAAGAGTTCAGATGGTGGCAGCTCAGATCTACCGTTCTGATGAGAGAGAAGAAAAGTTCTACTTCAGCAATGCCCCCTATTACAAGAATGACAATTACATGGTTGTAAGAGCTGACGAGCCTGCTGAATCAGTTCAGGATGTTATCGACGAAGGACTTACATTCACATGTGAAGCCGGTGAGCTTTACGAGCAGTTCCTTATCGACAACAATATCAAGTTTGTCTACTTCGAAGGAAATCCTCAGACTTCTATCGAAAACGTGCTTGCAGGTCACTCTGACGGATTCTTGGCCGTCTGGGATACAGTTGACAATATCCTTAAGGAAACCGGTAAAGAAGGCAGCTTAAAGCATATCGGTGAACCTCTTGCTTCCGACTATGTTTACAGCGTATTCAGAAAGAATGACGAAGGTGAAGCTCTTGCCAAAGCATTCTCGGAAGTATATCTGGAAATGGAAGCCGACGGAACCCTCACGAAATTAAGTGAAGAATATCTCAGCGGTCTTCCCGTTGAAGGTCTTGAAAACGGAGTCCGCTAAAAGGGCTCCCTTAAATAACATAAAAAAAGCTGTTACCGAAACGGTAACAGCTTTTTTTAATCTTATTCAGATCATTTCTTGTTTACAGCGTCCTTAAGAGCCTTACCAGCCTTGAACTTAGGAGCCTTAGATGCCTTGATCTTGATTGTAGCACCTGTCTGAGGGTTACGTCCTGTACGAGCAGCACGCTTGCCAACTTCGAAAGTACCGAAACCAACGAATGCAACCTTGTCACCCTTCTTGAGAGCCTTGGTTACTGTAGCGTTGTAAGCATTAACTGCAGCTTCAGCATCCTTCTTTGTAAGTCCTGTTTCTTTTGCGATTGCTTCAACAAATTCTGTCTTGTTCATTTTGTTTTGTCTCCTCCACAAATAGTTTTCGGGGTCACTATAACCCTGACACATTGATTTTACTGCACTTACGAGCATTTTTCAACCAAAATATCGTAATATATAAATTTTTTATTCAATTCTTAAAAATCAGCAAAAGCGCCTGTTTATCGGGCTTTTTGGGAAAACCCGTATTTTCCTGGAAAAAATAATAAAAATCCCCCCTTCCCGTGCTGATGGGATGGAGGGATTTGGAGTGGGGTTGGAAACTTATTTGATGACCGAAATGCTTTGTCTGTCAGCAAATATGGCAACGAAGATAAGGAAGATGATTCCCTGTATCAACTGCATAGCCTGAGGCGTAAGTCCCATCATTATAAGTCCGTTAGTTAAGACGATATAAAGGAGTGAACCTACTATGATATTTTCAAATCTTACTTTAGCACCTCCGGATATGGGCATACCTCCCAGTACCAGTGCGATGAGCATCTGAGTCTCAAGCTGATTACCGGCATTGGCTGTAGCCGATCCGTTCTTAACGATATTAACAAATGCTGCAAGTCCTGTTATCGCACCTGCCAGAACATATATGAGGAACTTCACTCTGTCTGTTCTGATACCTGCGAATTTGGCCGCTTTCTCCCCTGCACCTATGGCCTTCAGATCTATACCGAATCTGGTAAAACGAAATGCTATGAAACCAACAGCCAGAACAAGTATCGTGATACCAAGCTTGATCGGTGTCGTATCGTAATCATATACTTTCATGCTCGCAGCCACAGGCGAATTGGATGCCATATACTTTATGAATCCTCTGAACAAGAACATCGTACATATGGTAACTATAAACGATTTGATCTTTCTGTTTACGTAGAAGTATCCGTTAAAAGCGCCGATCGCAGCGCCTGCCACGATACCGCCTATCACGGCGAGGAACATATTTACCCCCGACAGGAGACACACTACTATAGATGAAATACCCATTATGGAACCCTGGGAAAAATCCAGGCCGCCCATAGTCATGATAAAGAAAACACCTACCGTGGATATCAGTACAACATATACCTGATTGAGTATCAGCTTTCTGCTGTTCCACATATTTCCGTCTGTTAATATGTTAAATATGATACATACTGCCACAAGCCCTATGATGGGAAGTGCCGATCGGATCATATTTATCCGTGACTGTTTTTTTAACAACAAGCCTTTAACGGCTTCTGCATTACCCTGATTGCTCATGATCACGCCTCCTTATACCATCTTGGAGATGAGAACATTCTCATCCATATTCTCATCACGCATAAGCTCGCCGTTTATCCTGCCGTCTTTCATGATGATGATCCTGTCACACATTCCGATAAGCTCCATCAGCTCTTCCGAGATCATAATGATGGATTTGCCTTCTTTGCGCATCTTATCCATGAGCTGATATATATCCTGCTTAACCTTAACGTCGATTCCTCTGGTAGGACTGTCCAGAACAAGGATATCCGAATCCTTTCCTATCCAGCGCGCCAGCACGACCTTTTGCTTATTTCCTCCTGACAGATTGGAAACAAACTGATCCACACTCTGCATCTTTGTCGACATTGTTTTTGCGTGAGTTTCCGCAAATTCATGAAGCTTTTTGTCACTTAACATCTTTGCCTTATTCGAAAGCTTGTCCAACGACGGCAGGCAGATATTGTCTCTGATACTCTGATTCATAACAAGAGACTCGTTATCACGATCCTTTGATGTATAAGCGATGCTGTGCGAGATCGCTGCCGGTATATCATTTATCTCAGTTCCGTCCGCAAGAGTGACCTTTCCTTCTCTGTCAAATGATGCACCGAAACATGCTTTACCGACTTCATGCATACCCGATTCGGAAAGTCCTCCGAAACCAAGTATCTCGCCTTTATGAAGATCAAAGCTGATATCCGAGATCAGTCCGGGAACAGTTACATTTTCCACCTTCAGCACGACTTCATCCGATATGGGTTCTCCGTAATCAGAACGATAATACTTTCCGGACACTTCTCTTCCTACCATCAGCTTCTTTAAGCCTTCCTCGTCTATATCGCTGCTCTTGATGGTATCGATATAGACACCGTCTCTAAGTACCGTGATGGTATCGGACAGACGCAGTATCTCCGGCAGATCGTGGGAAATGAAGATAACAGTATCGCCCTCTTCCCTGATACGATTCATGTGCTTATATAATTCTTCTCGACCCTCACCTGAAAGCGCAGTGGTAGTCTCGTCTATAACAAGGATCTTTGGCTTAAAATATGTAGCCTTAACGATCTCCACTAACTTTCTGTCTTCAAAATTATAATTCTCGATCATGTCCGCAGCTTTAATGCGATCAAACCCATACTGCTTCAAAAGCTCTGTTGCCTTGCGGTTCATGGCATTTGTATTCTTGATACCGCACTTAACGAACTTATCTTCATGACCGAGGAAGATATTTTCCGCCACGGTAAGTCCGTCCAGCGTTCCCAACTCCTGAACGATTATGGATATACCTTCATTGTTGGCTTCCACCTGATTGGCAGGATTTACTTCCTTACCATCAAGGATGAATGTTCCGGAATCCTTCTGATAAATACCTGCAAGTGAATTGGTAAGTGTCGATTTTCCGGAACCGTTCTCACCAATAAGTGCGTGAACCTCGCCCTTCCCGATATTGAAGGAAACATGCTCGAGAGCCTTGGTGATACCGAAGTATTTACATATATCATTGACCTGTAATCTTATCTCACTCATCGTCTGTCCCCCTTATTTCACTATCTCGCCTTTAGCGACCTTGGTAGTAAGCATTACGATAATAAGAAGGGCGAAGCCTGTGATAACGTCCTGGATCGCAGTCGGAGCACCGAGAGCGATGAATCCGAAGAAAATGATATTGATCACAAACTCTCCTATTATGATGGCTGCGATAGGCATACCGTATTTCTTAAATGCCAGACCGAAGAAACATCCCATGGTAGGAATGAAGTTGCGGCTCATGGATGCCATGCCTGTTACGGCAACCATTGATGATCCGTAGCTTATCGTAAGAACCGCCATCACGCCGAGAAAAGCTCCGCTTATGACAAATGCCAGTATCTTATATGCATTTACTTTGATACCCATGTTTTTTGCAACAAACTCATTGCTGCCGATCGCATATGTATATGTTCCTATCTTTGTATAGTTAAGAAGAAGATAAGCGATGGCGAATGCACATACAGCAAGTATGATATTGCCCGGCATCTGACCGAATGCTCTGAGTCCCGAAGGAAGCGTCTGCTCCACTCCGCCCGCGATATAATTGGCAACAGATTCATATATAAGTGCAAGACCCGTAGTTACGATCATTGACGGTATCCTTAATTTCACGTAAAAGGCTCCGTTCAGAAAACCTACAAGTGCTCCGGTAAGGATAGCGCCCACTACAAGTCCCACATATCCCATGCCGAAACGATTGGCAAATACACATCCGACTATTGCGGAAAGAATTATATTGGCGCCAATGGAGAAATCAAACATTCCCATTACCATTACGAAGTAGAAGCCCACTGCGCCCACGGCCGCAAGAAGTGATGCTTCAAAATAGCTCATCATATTCTTGGCCGATCCGAAATTATTTGGAGTTATCACTTTGAAGATACCCCAGGATACTATAACCATGAGAAAAAGGAGCAGGTAACCTTTGGTCTTTGCTGTCAGCTTTTTCCCCGTCATCTCATTCGATGCTTTCATAAACTCTTCACCTCTGGATATAGTTAGAGCCGGTACCGCCGTGCGATACCGGCTCCATGGTTTGGAATTATTCTATAAAATTATTTCTTACGGGCTTATCATTCGCCTGAGCGAGCCTTGGCATCTTCGATTGAAAGAGCTGCAGCCTTAGCCTTTAAGCCTTCCATATCGAGCTTTGACATCTCTACAAGTTCATCCTTTGTATACGGAAGCTTATCAACGAAGTACTTCTCGTATGCTGCATAGTCATCAGGAGAAGCTACATAGAGATAAGGGAAGTTGATATCTTCGAACTTGCCGCCGAAATCCTTGTAGTCGCCCTTAACAGCATTGTATACTGCCATGAATGCGAAGAGAGGATCGCAGTAATGTCCGCCTGACTCACCTGCCATTGAACCGTTGGCGATTCTTTCTCCAAGATCAGGAAGGAAGTCTGTTGATACGATGTCGATATCCTGAGTCTTACCGGCACGCTCTACAGCTGCGATAGCACCCTGGAGAGGATCTCCGCCGCCACCTGCGGGGATGATGGCGTCAAGATCAGGATTAGCACTCATAAGGGCTTCTGCAGCCTTAGAACCGCCTTCTGAAGATGTTCCTGCATACTGAGGCTCTGAGAGAACAGCGGGATCATCGGGATGAGCACTGTTCCACTTTTCTACACCAGCCTTGTAGCCTTCCCATCTTCCGAGCCATGTAGCATCACCCTGTTCCCAACCGATAAGACCGATATTTCTGTCGCCCTTATCAAGAAGGATCTGAACAAGCTTCTCGCCGTTCTCAGGCTCGTTTTCGTGAACCGCACCTACATAGTAGGGCGAATCAACAGCTGCTTTATAGATATCTGCACTTGTCTCCGAATTGATGATACGGAAGAACTGAGCAAGATAAACACCGTTATCGTTACATGTCTTGATAGCAGAAGCCATCTCGGTATCGGAAGAGTTACAGATGATGATACCGTCGCATCCTGCAGCACAAAGCTGTTCTACAGAAGCAGTAACCTTCTCGGATACGTGGCCCTGATCAACATACTGAACCTGAACTCCGAGAGCATCCGCTGCTTCATCTATGATCATCTTACACTGTGAACCGAGTACATCGGTTGAACTCCAGATCGAAACACCGATCTTGATAGTATCATCTGCTTTTGCAGCAGTTGTATCACCACCAGCTGCAGGTGCCGCACCGCCGTTTCCTGCGGGAGTGCTTCCTCCTGCACAGCCGGCCAGCATTGAAAGAGACATAACTGCACTCAGCAATAAACAAGTGAGTTTCTTCTTCATGAAAACATAACCTCCTGACATATTACCCATACATACCATAGCTACTTAACAACATTTAAGGGAGCTCTCTATGACATCATCATATAGCTATTATTGCCAAGTAAATATGGAAAATTTTCGGTGAATTGGTAAAATCTTCCATCGTCAAAAAATTTAACATATAAGACTATATGGATTTTCTATATTTACTGGGAGATATTCCTTCGACTTTTTTGAACACTTTTGTGAAATAGAAATAATCATTATATCCCACTATCTCTGCGATCTCCTGAATAGAAATACTTTCATCGCGAAGAAGTTCCTTCGCACGCTGAATACGCAGAGATGCTATATAATCCGAAAAATTAACTTTAAGATTTTCTTTTATCATCTCACTCAGTCTTGCCATACTGAGATTGTATTTTGTCGCAAGAGAAGTAAGTGAGATATCTTCCGTATAATGCTCACGTATCTCGGAGATAACATTATCGATAACTCTGTCAAAGGAAGGCTCATCGCTCCTCTCAGTCTTTTCCTCGCCACGTTCATTTATGATAGACATCATAACCCTGGCAAGTTCCTCTTCCTTTATCGGTTTCAACAGATAATCATAAGCATGATGCTGTATAGCCTCACGGGCATAAGAAAAATCCGCATACCCTGATATCATTACAACCTTCGTATCCGGTGCCGATTCTGATACAGACTGGAGAAGCTCAAGTCCCGTAAGCCCCGGCATCCTGATATCGGTGAATACCACATCAGGTTTAAACAGTTCGATCTCCTCTTTTGCAGTGAGTCCGTTATTGGCTGTACCGACTATATACACATCCATATCCAGCTTCTCAAGAAGCTTCTTTAATCCCAGTGTTATCCAGACTTCATCATCTGCTATATATACGTTTATCACCCTGCAACCCCTTTACTTACTCTAACCGTGCTCTCTGATATGGTCAGGAACGGATATCCATATCACGGTTCCTTTATCAACCTGGCTTCTTACTTTGATCGTATAATCATCACCGTAAAAAAGTTTTAATCTCTGTACGATATTGGATAATCCTATCCCCGTATTCTCGTGAGGATCCTTGATATCTTCCTTCAGTTTCTTCAGAGTTTCTTCATCCATTCCGAGACCGTTATCTTCAACAGCCATTTTAAGTCTTCCGTCAACATCTTTGATCGTAACATTTACGAAGCCTGCATCCATCTTGCTCTCCAGACCGTGGAATACGGAATTCTCAACAAGAGGCTGAAGGAAGAATCTTATCATCGGCTTATCAAGAGCCTCCTCATCCGCATCAACATTGATCATTATCTTACCCATGAAACGGTATTCGATGATCCTTGCAAACTTCCCGATATAAGAGACTTCATCACTTACAGTTACGATATTACTTCCCTTCACGGCATATCTGAATATATCGGAAAGAGCCATCGCCATTTCAGCGATATCATTTTCATCATTGATAAGCGCCATGTCACGCATGCATGAAAGAGTATTATACAAAAAGTGTGGATTTATCTGATTTCGAT
>Ga0256407_10008899_pt1 | contig 14547 bp, 9 predicted proteins | sample RumenRJG_04DNA_FD_193489 | JGI IMG/M metagenome (GOLD analysis project Ga0256407, IMG submission 193489) | Bovine rumen microbial communities from Lethbridge, Alberta, Canada - RJG_04 | ecosystem: Host-associated > Mammals > Digestive system > Stomach > Rumen | place: Canada: Alberta | collected... | reverse complement strand
AGGTTGAACATGTTCCTTTCGGTGACCCAAGCATCGCAGACGCCATCCTTGTCAAGGTCCGGATCCGGGAGCGGGCAACCATCGTTGGCAGCAGCACCGTGTTCGAGCGGGCACTTGTCGAGACCCTTGCAGGACTTGGAGATGAACCATTCCTTAGCGAGAGCTTCGTCTTCAGCAGCCTTTTCGAAGTAGTAGCCAAGCTTCTTCTGAACAACCCATTCGTCGCAGATACCGTCGCCGTCGCTATCCGGGTCATCCCACGGGCAACCCTTATTGCCGGCAGCACCAGCTTCACCCGGACACATGTCGTAGCCCTTGCAGACACCGGCATACTGGTCAAGCTTGTTCTTGTCGGTAACCCACGGAGAGCAGAGACCGTCGCCATCCGGGTCCGGATTGTCTTCCGGGCAGCCGTTGTTGACGAGCGTACCAGCTTCAGCCGGGCACTGGTCGATGCCTTCGCAAATATCCTTGAACTGATCGAGCTGACCCTTCTGGCTTACCCAAGAATCGCAGACGCCGTCCTTATCCGGGTCCGGATCATCGCTCGGGCAACCGTTAGAGTTGTTACCCTTTTCGGTCGGGCACTGGTCGATACCTTCGCAAACATTACGGAATTCGTCAAGCATACCCTTTTCAGAAACCCAAGCGTCGCAGACACCGTCTTCGTCGCTATCCGGGTTACCCATCGGGCAGCCGCCGTTCAAACGGTGACCATAGTCATCCGGGCAGCGGTCATCAGAGTCAGCCACGCCGTCACCGTCGCGGTCCTGCGGAGCAAGGAAGCCCGACCAGGTAAGACCACCGAACAAAGCGATCTGCGGGTTCACGCGGGTTTTCATCACTTCGATACCAGACTTGAGCTGACCATCAGCGGTAACAGCACCATTTGCGGCAGCCTGGTTCAAGTTTTCTTCATTATGCATCACGCGAGCATAATGAACAAAGTTGTCGTTGCCCACATAGAAAGAAGCACCGAGCTGGATGTCAAGACCCACCGGCAGATGGAACACGGCACCAGCAGTAACCTGCTTCATGTCGAGCTTTTCAGCAGCGTTGTAGTCGACATTACCATCTTTGCCAACATTCCATGTAAATTCATCAGTCTGAATATCCATGTAGAGTTCGCCGAAGAACGAGAGGAAGTCTAGCACATAGAATTCAAGAGCTGCGCTTGCGAACGGGAAGGACAAGTAAGCCTTGTCCATGGACATACGGTAACCACCGTTGAAATGGACGAGGAGAGGCATGATGTCGGCCTTGGTAAGGTCGAACGTCAAAGCAGCACCGACAGTGAATACGGACTTAGCAGAGCCGTACGGATAAGCAATACCGGTTTCCTTCTGGATGTATTCCGGTTCACGAACCCAAAGACCTTGCTTGGTATTCTTCGAGGTCTTGAAAGAATATCTGAAGAAAGCAGCGAAGTCGATAGGCACATCAGCCGGGATCGGAGCACGAGCCTTCAAGCTAGCCGTCACGTTACCGACGTATGAGTTGTTCGTACCAGCAAGCGGATTGCCATCGCACTTACCACCATCAACTTCAGACGGTTCGCAAGCGGTATTGCCGTTGAACTTGTCATAATAGACAGGCAACGTCACACCGATGTCGAAGTAGTCCAAAAGACCAATAGCGAGACCAACATAAGCGCTGATACCGTTATACTGGGCAACTCTTGCTCTCTGATTCGTGTACTCATTCTGCAACACTTGGCTGCGGTTGTGTTCCGGATCATTTTCGAACATGCTATTGCCAAAAGCATAGTCGCCCAAAGCTGTAAACACAAGCTTTGAATGACCGAGAGACTGAGCTGACTGTGTCTTATTGACACCGACGAAGCCCGTCTTGTTAATCGTATTGGCGTGACCAGCAAAGGCGGATGATGCCGCCAAAGCCAGGGCCAATCCCATTGCTACTCGTTTCATAGAGTCTCCTTGTTTTAACCAACCCTTAAATAGAGTGGTCCTTATAGTAATGTTTAACGAAAATATAACTCTTTAAAAAAAAGTCCGCACTTTTTCTAACGCAAATTAATGGATAAATAATACATAAAATTTAATTTTCGCTATTTTGTTTCTTTCTTTTTACATCAAATCACTTAAAAAATGTGCTTTCAAAGATTTCCGGAAAACATCGGCACAAACTTGTAAACCCCGTTTTACCAATGATAATATGGTCCAAAACCGGTATTTGCAAAATTTTACCTGAAGCGCAAAGAACTCGCGTAATAGACATGTCTTCTGGACTCGGTTCCAACGATCCAGAGGGGTGATTGTGGACAAAAATGACCGATACAGCGCGGTCCTCGATAGCTAAGGCAAACGCTTCTCGCGGGTGGACCGGAGTCTGGTTGACAAGTCCGGTCGTGAGTTCATGCACGCGAATAACGTAATTGGCGGAATTTAGCGAGACAACGACGAGATGCTCCTGCGATTCATACTTCAAGTACGCCACACGAGAAAGCACGTCTTCGGGAGTCGAAACAGGAACAGCCTTGTCACTCAAAATAAAGCGCCCCGAAAGTTCCAAACAGGCAAGAATCTGTGCCGCCTTGACTTTTCCAAGTCCACGAATTTCTTTGAGACGAGCCAATGTCGGGATTGAAGTTTCCGTCGACAAAAAATCCGAGAGCCGCCTCGATAGTTCGAACACACTACATTCGTGACTGCCGCTCCCCAAAATAATGGCTAACAATTCTTCATTGCTCAATGCGCTTACACCTATATTTTCCATTTTTTCACGAGGCAACAAATGAAATTCGGGTTTGGCGTATAACGCAAGTTGGTTATGGTTCATTTTTTCTCCTGCTAAAAGTGTCTACTATATAACACGCTTTTTTCAGGAAAAAATTTCACTTTTTTTTGAAAAAAATTTGGCGGGTCAAAGCCCGCCTTTTTAAACATTAGAAGAAGTAGTTAAGAACAAACTGAATTGAGAAGATTTTCGAACCGACATCAACCGCCTTGAGGTAACGGGAATCATCAGTTTCATAGAAAAGCTTGTCGTGTTCTTCGATTGCAGTCAAGTCCCAGAAAGCACGGATGCCCAAGTCAACTTCATGACCATTGATGAGGAATGTCGTGCCTAAACCTGCCATGAGGGACGGAACAAAAGTTTTGACTTCCCATTCATCATCGGCTTTACGCGTCACGTTCTTGTACTCACCTTCTTCTCTATCATAGTACTGAAGAGCGTTGCCGTTTTCATCGGTGTATTCATAATCATGAGATGTTACGAAATTCAAGTTAAGGCGAACACCAGCTTCCAGATAAACAAACGGGACATTCAAGCGGAGAGCGAGCGGAATATTAAAATTGACAAGGGTACGAGTGTCATTGACCTTGTACCATTTCCAATAACTGTCATAACCTTCGGAGCCTTTAATTTCTTCCGAGAAGTAGCTCACGCCAAAGTTGATTTCAGGAACAAAAGAAATCAGCGGGTTCAGACGGTATTTGAGCACAATACCGAGATCAAAGGATAAGCCACCCCATTCATTCTTGCCGAATTCATCAACAAAATCTTCATCAGTCGGATAATCATAAAAACCAGCATAGCCAATGCCCATGTGGACACCAACCTGCAACTTCGGGCGCTGACCGTTATTTGAAGAAGAGCGGGCTTCTTCGAAGCTCTTGTATTCAGGTTCGTTTGACGACGGGAGCTTGTTGCCATAGCCGTCATCGACAGTTCCTTCGGACCTTGCCGCCGGGATATCGTTACCGTAGCCATCATCTTCGGCAAAGGCGTTTGCGCTAAGACACATCATGGCGATAGCGGATGCAATAAAGAGCTTTTTCATTTAATCTCCTTCAAATAACACAAATGTTATTTAAAAATTCAAAATTTGTTAGATGAAGGATAAAATACAAAAATGGTAGACAACATTTCTAGAACTTTTTACAAAAAAATCCCAAAAATGTTTTAAAAGTCTACAACACGTCAAAATTTGAAGATAAACAGCAAATTTGGATGTATTATGTTCTTGAAAATCTTTCCAGGAACGAACTTAAGCGTTTGTTCTGAGACTGGTTGAACACAAAGTCCGGTGTTCCCTGTTCCACGACAACGCCCTGGTCCATGAACATAACCTTGTTCGCCACATCTCGGGCAAAAGCCATTTCGTGAGTCACGATGACCATCGTCATGCGGTCTTCGGCAAGCTTCTTGATGATCTTGAGGACTTCGCCCGTGAGTTCCGGGTCCAATGCGCTCGTCGGTTCATCAAAGAAAAGAATCTTAGGCTTTAACGCAAGCGCACGCGCAATGGACACACGCTGTTGCTGACCACCCGAGAGTTCACATGGGTAAGACTTTTCCTTTCCTTCGAGCCCCATCTGCTTGAGCAAGAATCGAGCCAGCGCACGGGCATCTTCACGGGAATCGCCGAGCACGCGGATCGGCGCAAGCGTCAAGTTCTGGAGTACGGTCAAGTGCGGGAACAAGTTAAAGTTCTGGAACACAAGCCCCGTAGAAAGGCGAATGTCACGAAGCGTCTTTGCAGGAGCGTACTTGATTTTACCGCCATTGCTCGAACCGGGAATGACCATATCCTTACCATCGACACGTACCTCGCCCGCCTCGAACGTTTCAAGCTGCGTGAGGCAACGGAGGAGTGTACTCTTGCCGGAACCGGAAGGCCCGATAATCGAAAGCACCTCGCCCGCATTGAGATCAAACGAAATATCCTTGAGAACATGCAAATCGCCAAAGGACTTCTTTAAATGCTTGACTTCGAGAATCGGAGTGGAATCCAGAGACGCGTCATTGATGATAACAGACTGAACTAGAGAATCCATGACACGCCTCACTTGTAGTAATTCAACTTACGTTCAACGTAAGCAAAGACCATGCTCAAAAGCAAATTGGCGATGTAGTAGAACACACCCGCGACAAACAACGGATAAATGCTTGCGTAAGCAGCCTGCTGCTTTTTCGCGAGTGCAAAAAGTTCCGTCACAGCAATGACCTGCGCCAAGGAAGTATCCTTCACAAGCGTGATGACTTCGTTTGCACTGGCAGGCACAACGCGCTTGACCACCTGCGGGAGAATGATGCGATAGAATGTCTGACCGCGCGTAAGGCCGAGCATTGCTGCAGCCTCGTACTGGCCCTTCGGAATCGACTGGATGCCACCGCGGAAGATTTCAGCAAAGTAAGCGGCATAGTTTATCGAGAACGCAACAATTACCGCCGGAAAACGGTCAAACGAGAACTCCACTCCCGTGTATTCGCTCAAGTAGTACGAGCCAAAGTAAATCGCCACAATCTGGAGCAAAAGCGGAGTGCCGCGCATCACCGAGATGTAGAACGATACCGGGTAACGCACAATGCGGTAACGGCTCATCTTGAGAACAGCGACGAGCAAGCCGAGCGGAATCGAGAACAACAGCGTCAGCGCAAAAATCGCAAGCGTTGTGCAAAATCCGCCCCAGAGAATCGGGAGTAAGGAATTCAAATCAGACATGAGATTGCGCGCCGAGCGTTACTTGCCGAACCACTTGGAGGAGATTGCGGCGAACTTGCCATCAGCCTTCATCGCAGCAAGGACGTTGTTCACGGAGTCGCGGAGAGCCTGGTCCTTTTTGCGGAAGCCGACTGCGTAAACTTCGTCGGAGAGACCTTTTTCCAAGACAATGTACGGCTTAGCGTTCGTGACAATCCAGTACTTGGCTACGATTTCATCGAGGAATACGGCATCGACACCGCCCTTGTCCAAATCCATGAGAGCCGTCTGGTTATCGTCAAACGGGACGATTTCCTTGGCAGCCTTGCCTGCTTCGGAAGCATCGAGCAACTTCTGTGCGGTAGAACCGTTCTGCACGGCAATCTTCTTGCCTGCGAGAGCAGCGAGGTTCGTGATAGCCTTGTCCTTCACCGTGAAAATCATGCGGTTCTTGAGGTAAGCATCGCTCAAGTTCATTGCCTTGGCACGTGCAGAGTCAACACTCATGCCGTTCCAGATGCAGTCAATCTTGCCGGTATTCAGTTCCTGTTCCTTTGCGTCCCAGGAAATCGGCTGCGTCTTGAGCTTGATGCCCAAGCGAGCGCAAACTTCAGTCGCGAGGTCAATATCAAAGCCCACGATGTTGTTGTCCTTGTCGCGGAAGCCCATCGGCGGGAAAGAATCGTCAAGGCCGAGCACGAACACGCCTGCAGCCTTGACCTTGTTGAAGGATTCATCGGCAACAGTCTTCGTTTCAGACTTCTGGTCGTTACAGGCAGAGAGAACTGCGGCACAAGCAACAGCCGCAAGCATCGCAAAAATCTTTTTCATAAGTGCTCCTTTTTCATTTACAAGAGAAATATAGAAAAAGGACCACATTCCAATGACTACGGACAATTAATCGCCCTTTTTATTTAATGCATGTATTATTCAAGGAGTTCCATGACGTTGGCTGCATCCTGTTCAGCTTCATCCCAGCTCTGGTCGATGTAGGGAAAACCATCGCTCCCGTAAAGTTCGATTATCGCAAGTTTTGGTCCCTTTCGGCTTTGAAAGGGACTATTATAACAGTTCTCTGGGCGTTCTTGCACGTTTTACTTATACGCCTTCCCCACCCACTCAGCAAGTTTCCCTTCTTTAGCGAGTTCGGCGGTATCCTTCATCTTGAAATTCGGATAAAGCGCTTGAATTTGCGATGCGGTTTTGCCTTCGATTTCGTTGTTGAAACCGAGAATGTAGTGCATAGCAATCATGTAGATGATTTCGGTAGGAGCAGCCCCACAGACTTGATTCTTGACGATATGCTCCAGCCTCTTTGCATCGTCGGGGAAGATTTTCTTCATCTTCTTTGAACGATAAAGGCGCTTAATAATTTCGGTGATATAGAGTCCCGATTTCATGTACAGGTCGGCAAAGGTGAGGGACGGGTCATCGAAACAGCCCGGCGTTTCCTTTTCGAGCATATCCACCATATCCTTTACGACTTTTTTCGGTGTAAAGATTTGGTTCGTCTTCTGCGGCGGGATGTAGTCGAATATGTCGCCCTTTACATCTTCCATGAAGTAGTCCGCCAGTTCCGAGCGTTTGCGCATAAATTCCTTCACGGAGTCGTTGAATACGACCGAATCAAAGAGATGGCCTTCGTAATGCTTTCGTTTGCCATCGTTGTCGGTGTAGTCACCCCCATCGCGAAGGAATTTGAATTCGTCAACAGTAATACTCGTTACCTCAAGGAAAACATTACCCGGAATGTCGCGTTCAAATGTTTCGAGAGTCGTATTGTCATTTCCGTAGGCCATCAAGAAAGAGGGAATCGTGCGAGCAAATCCACGCAGGTGGTCGCGAACCTTTTCTTCAATATCATTTTTCTTCTTTTCAATCTTGCTTTCTTCTACAGCCTTGACGGTTTCCTCCGTCGCCTTTTTCCAAATGTCCGATGTATCCGAAACGGTTTCTTTGAATTTTTTCTCAGCAGCATCTATTTCCTTTTTGAATTCTTGCTGAATTTGCTTTTCTTCGGCTTTAGAATTGCAGTTTTTCAACGCCTCGTCGCGCTTATGTTCCGCTGTACCGGCTTCTATCTTGAAATCAGCGGCGGCAGAACTGATTTTCTTTTGCCCGTAATCATGCAGTTTACGTTCGAATTCCTTGGACTGAGATTTGGTCATGTCTTGGCCAAACTTGATCTTGGCTTCTTCGGCAACATCCTTTACAGAAGCATCGTAAACAGCGGTCAATTCCTTAACGACATTTTCAATTTCCGTGGGCTTGTGGTCTCGCAGTAACCGATTCACGTCTTTTTCAAAATCATTCGATTGTCTTGCGAATACCGGATCACCGAACTTATCGGCAGCGGTCCCGACCACCTGTTCCGAGGGAACATCGACATTTCCATTCCCATCAAGCGGAAGTTCATTAGCCTGTTCCGGGGTGACAATATTCTTGTCCGCTTCTGCCTTGGTGACAGGATTTACCTTTTTGAGGATGTCGTTCACGATCGAAGGTGCAGCAAAAATTCCGCTGATATTCTGGAAAAGGAAATTGCTCATGAAACCATGATTAACAACCTCCTTGGCGTGGATATGCCTCGGGATCGTCAGCACCTTTTCGGCATCCAACTCTATCATTTTCCCTTTGTCGTCTTCACCTACCACAGGGAAGAAGTTCAAGAGTTCCAGGACATGCTTTTTGCGTTTTTCGCTATCGCCTGCACCACCGGCAGTATCCTTGTACTGGTCGTTGGCAATGGTTTCCACGATAGTCAGCGTGCGTGCCGGATCAAAATCGAACACATACGCATTATCTTTGCGATATGTTTTGCCATCCTTATCCAAGAAAAGGCACGGATTCTGGGCACGGAAAGCGGCCTGCATATACAACGCCGGAGAACGCATGGAACAGAGCATCAAGACTGCTGTCCATTCAGGAATGGTAACGCCCGTCGTAAGCTGCCCCACCGAAAGTGTGATAGTCTTTTCGTTGTTCTTGATAGCTTCGCGGACAGCGGTAATCGCTTTCTGGTTTTCCAGTTCCTCGTCGCCATTGCCTACAGCAAGGACAACCGTATATTCCTTGAATACAGGGTGCTGTGTCAAAAGCTTTTTCAAGGCAATGGCAGAATCTACGCGGTTCAACAACCAGAACGTATGCTTGAGCTGGTTTCTGAGTTCTTCCGTAGAGAAAGGATACTTTTTTTGCTCCGTGAGAGCGTCCAAGAACTTCTTTACATCTTCGAGATGTTCAAAATACCCCGAAGCATTCGTCTTGAAGAACTCGTTCAAGTCAAAGTAATATTGCGTTTCTTCGTCATCAATGAGAGTTCCGGCATCGGCCTTCGCGCCCATCATATCTGACATCTGGTAGGTAAACAGATTGAGCTTCGGCAAGTCTTCGTAAGGATTTTCTACACCCTTTTCGGCAAATTCCCTTTTGCGTTCTTGTTCGTCGGCGTATGTCCAGTTGAATATAGCCTCTTCGGGGAACTTGTCGGAAGCAAGCATCTTGAACGGGGTGCCCGAAAGGTTAAGCGTAAAACGCCGTTTGATGCGCTCCAAGGCAACATCCGTTTTATCGGTTTCTACGCCCTCGTGTGCCTCGTCAAGAATCAGCACATCCCAATCAAGTTCAGAAACTTCGCGGAGTTTTTCGTAATCGCCGCCAAAAGCCTTTGCGCCCTTAAGGTCTTGCAGAGAAATAAACTCTATGCAGCCGAGCCTATTCTTGCTTACAACGCGAGTGAATTCATCTCTTGTCAAAACATGCTTGTATTTTTGCGGATTCTTCTTGAAAACATCCACCTGGCTTACAAAATAGTAGCCGCCTTCCGTCCCGACGAAACGCGCATAATCATTGTACCAGCTATCGGCAATGGCCGGACGGTTGGTCAAGATAAGTACGTTCCTTGCACCAACGCGCTTGCAAAAATCGTATGCCGTAAGGGTCTTGCCAAAACGGGGTTTTGCATTCCACAAAAATTCGGGAGCCTTGTCCTTTTTCAGGATTTTCACCAGCTTGTGGTTATCGAAATAATCAGCGGTCTTTCTGGCAGCTTCTTCCTGTTCATCACGGAGTTCGTAGATTTCGACGCCTTCCATTTCGGTAAGGATTCCGTGATTTTCCTTAAAATCATTGAAATGGTTTTTAGAAGTCTTTGCGTCAGTCTTGAACCATTCCGTTTTCGGTTTCCGTTCAATATCCACCTTGTTTGTCAGGTATTTATGAAAATCGTAATCACGGAAAGGCGTCAAGTCATCTTCAAAAACAGCCCTACCGCTCCACGCAATAGGGGCATCGGTATCGGAGGTGTGGGTTTGCTGATGGACGCGTTCCTTTACGGCATCTTTCAAGTTTTCGCCAAAATTGACTTCGGTATCACCGATTTTTATCCACCCGTCATGGGTGCGGTCATTTGGAGTGGTGTATGCGTATATGGCGCGGTTAACCGGCCGCATCGTCTTGATTTGGGTAACGTTTGACATTAGACCATCTCCTTGACGTGGGTTTCAATGAAGTCCTTTTCTTCTTTGGAGAGGCTATATTTCTTGTAGAGTTGCAAATCGATTTCGTGGACGGATTTGGTCCAGTCGATATCGGATTTAGAGGTAAAGTCTTGGAGGGGAACGTATTTCCAGACAGCAGGAGGATTATCTTGCGTAGCTTTCAGTATTCCTAACATTGCTCTAGAGAACTTACCTTTCACATATTTCAAACAAGCATCTGCTTCTTTTTTCGTTTTGAAAACACCAATACTTATAAAAGTTTCCGTATGGCCGATTAACGGTTGGCCGATTAACGGCGTACTCAAGACTTCACCTAATGCACCACTACCATTCGCTTTAGGAACAAATATTTTGTAGTAATCTAAATTTTTCACAGGATTTATATAGTCTCTTCTAACATATTTATACAGACGATCCCTTCCATTCAAGCCAAAAATTTGTATGTATTCATATTTATCGTCTGGTTGTTTTTCAAAGAAAATTTGCGGCAATATATCAAAAATATTTGTAGAAACATCATAAAGATGCCCCCTACTTTGCTGAGTTTTCGCCTCTGGATGATCATGATGCATTTTATCATTAAAACGATATTCCGTTCTTGAAAAGACTACATCACTAAAAGATTTAAAATCATCACTATTACATACTTTCTTCAGTATTCCGTTCAATTCTTCAAACGCCGTAAATGTTCCTATTGCTCCATAATCTTTTGATTCATCCCTATATGTTACGGCAACTCCACCTTTAATATCTGTATTCGGGAAAATCGTAGAGCCATCCGCGACATATTTCAAAACTTTCAAATGCTTATCTGCTAGCATCTTTTCATTCCATTTTTTTGGAGTACTTCCTGCATTGAACAAGAACCTAGCAGGCGTTACCAAAGTCACTTTTTCTGCAACTTTATATGCTTCATCCATAAAAGAGTTGTAAATGGGCGGTGCAAAATTCTTTTGTTCGCCACTCGATTCATCTTGATACGGAGGGTTTCCGATTACGGCAAAGAATTTTTTCATTTTCCATTCTCCTTTGATTTTAAAGAGTTGTAGGTCCGGCTGAAGCGTCTTCGCCAGTCAAAAATCAAGCATTCCTCGGTGACCCCAGATTTGCCAGTTTCTTTTTCCACTTCGAATCCGGGTAGCGTCATTTGTCCGCAATTCTTTTCCTTGATTTGCGGAGTCCTGCCCGTAAGGCCATCCATCTGCCAAAAGTTCCACGCGATTACGTTAGCGGCACTCCGCGCCGTCGTTCTGTCCGGTTTTTCGCCTAATTTCTTTTCCCAATGTTCCGTCCAAGACAAGAACACGTTGATGCGGGCAATCAAGAGGTTGTCCCCTTGGTACTCGTACCCGTAGCAACTTTCCAGAGAACGCATGGACCATTTCTTGTATTCATCTCCGTCCGCATTCTCTTCGACCACGCGAAGTTTACGGTCCAAAAAACCAATACGGTCCTTGACCTCGATAAAATTTCCATCTGTGGGGTTGTAACGGCTCGTCACGAAGGGCGCTTCGCCGCAGGTAATTTCAAGCCTTGTCTGGTCAACGTATTCTTGCCAGGTTCTTCCATCGTTAAATTGGATTTTTTTACGGTTTCTGGTCCAAGCCCTATCACCTTCGGTATTGAATGCTCCCGTATAGCCCAGGTACTCATCGTCCAGGGCGTTATTCATTTGGTTACAAATCCACGACGGTGTAAAAACTTCGGCACGCTTCTTGGTGCGGTCCCTTTGGGCATCAAGAGTCTTGGCAATTCGCGGACGCACAAGCATCAGGCTCCCGCCGGTAATGTCCTTGAATTCTATTTCGCTTTTCGGGGAAATGGCGTCGTATTCGTCCGTGGCCCACAGGATGTTCTTGCCCGTGGTCTTGTCCTTTAACAATATGGGGAGTACGGCGCCTCGATACACGTCAAAGATTTGCCGGACAGGCGTGTCAGCCGCAATGTTTTTCATTCCATTCTCCCGAACTTCAAGCGCAACGTTCTGTTTCGCTCCCGTTCGGGGACTGGATTACGGCGATTTCACAAAAAGAGAATACACGACGCCCTAGGCATACAATACGCCCACGCCAAAACAGGGCGCGCATGCGTCCGGATTTCTGAGTACCCTCTTATTCTTTTGAGTTGAAATTGTCGAGATTCCATATCGAGAACAAGAGCCGACTCATGAGAATTTCTCTTGTTCTAGCATTTTACCGCACAAAAAAAAGGCGTGAGGTTGAATGTCCCTACGATATGAGGCTCTCGACAGCCTACCCAAATAAGGACAAACAACCCACGCCCCGTAAAGGCCGATACGCACAAAAGGACCGCACAAGGGCGGCCTGCATAGCGAACCGTTGCCGGTACTTGCATACCGACAGACGTGAGCGTCCGTCTTATTCTCTTGGGTTGAAATTGTCGAGATTTCATATCGAGAATAAGAGAAACTCTCTTAAGCGAGAGTCGCAGCGACTGAGCTTGCTCATGTCGATAGGACCGAGCGAAGAAGAGTTCTGCAAACTCTCTATTTTCAATGGATAATATAGTCTTTTTCCACCACCGGCGGATTGGGAAAACGCAAAAAGGGCCGCATCGCTGCGGTCCCTTTTAATGCTTTAGATCCTATCGGGGCTATGCCCCTCCAGGATGACATAGGGAACAATACGCCATCTCGCTCCTTTTATGTGAAACATTTTATATAAAAGCACAATATTTTGTTTCACACAATTACATAAACAGCAAAAATTTCCGCATTTCCGCCTATTTGTATGAAACATTTGTACCAAAATCCGCTCAATTTGTTTCACACGTCAACAAAAAAAAACTATATTTACAGTCATGGAACACCAAGCCCTGATAGCAGACCTGCTCAACAAAAAGAACGTCCTCGTCAAAGACCTGAACAGTCTCGTTTGGGGCAGCATCGAAGTTCGGGAACGCGATGGAAAGTCCTACATCTACATCCATAAGCGTGACGGCGGCATTTCCAGGACGCAGTTTGTCGGCAACTACTCGGAAGCGCAGTTCAACCAGATAACAAAGAACAACATCGAGGCACGCAGCCTAAAACGGAAAATCCGCGAACTTGCCAAGGAACTAAAAAAGCTGGGATACGAGGAAGGCGAGCTTTCCGAAGCCGTAAAAAAGAACATCGACCTCGCCAAGCGCAACATGGTGGATTCCATCTACAAGCAGGCTAGGCTCGAAGGTATGGCCGTGACGTTCCTGGACACCGAGACCGTTGTCGAGGGCGGGCAGATAAGTAACCTTTCCGTGAGCGACGTGCAAAAAATCAACAACCTGAAACACGCATGGCAGTTTATCCTTGACGAGGGCGTGGTAACCGCCCCCTCGGACTACAACATCCTTTGCTACATCAACAAGCTTGTAGAAGAAGGCTTCTATTACACGGCGGGTGCCCTGAGGGACGTGCCCGTGAGCATCGGCGGAACCGCATGGAAACCCGAGATTCCTATCGAGGGCGTGGTAAAGAACGATTTGCAAGAAATTCTCGCCATCGAAGACGTGTACGAGAGGGCCATAAAGGCGCAGCTGTACATTTCAAGAGGCCAGCTTTTTATCGACGGGAACAAGAGGACCGCAACACTCTTCGCGAACCACATCCTGATTTCCAACGGTTGCGGCATCATCGTTGTGCCAGAGGAACTGGTGCCCGAGTACAAGAAATTGCTGATTGCCTTTTACGAGACAAACGACAACACGGATGTATTCAGATTCCTTTTCGACAACTGCCTGTTGAAACTCAGATAAAGCGAGTCAACCCGAACGTTCCCTACCCCACCACATACAAAAAGGACCGCATCGCTGCGGTCCTTTTTGCGTTTAGGGCGATGCCCGCTCGGAGGCGGGCATGACAATACCGAAAACTAGTCTTTGCCGTACACCTTTTCGGCGTAGGTCACGGTGGCGCCGAGGTATTCGCGGTTCATCTTGGCGATGTAATCGACGGTGATACCCTTCGGGCAGGCAGCCTGGCATTCGTAAAGGTTCGTGCAGTTGCCGAAGCCTTCCTTGTCCATCTGAGCGACCATGGCCAAAACGCGCTTCTTCGCTTCGACCTTGCCCTGCGGCAAGAAGCTGAGGTGAGAAACCTTAGCAGAGACGAAGAGCATAGCAGATGCGTTCTTACATGCAGCGACGCAAGCACCGCAACCGATACAGGCGGCAGCGTCGAATGCGCGGTCGGCATCAGCCTTCGGAACCGGAATCGTGGATGCTTCAGGAGCAGCACCGGTGTTGACGGAAACGAAGCCGCCAGCCTGGATGATGCGGTCGAATGCGGTACGGTCGACAGCGCAGTCACGGATAACCGGGAATGCGGCGGCGCGCCACGGTTCGATCACGATGGTGTCGCCATCCTTGAACTTACGCATGTGAAGCTGGCAGGTAGTCGTTGCATGGTCAGGACCGTGCGGCATACCGTTGATGACGAGAGAGCACATGCCACAGATACCTTCGCGGCAGTCGTGGTCGAAAGCGAAGCCTTCCTTGCCCTGCTTCATCTGTTCTTCGTTCACAATGTCGAGCATTTCCAAGAAGGACATGTCCGGAGAAACATCGTTGATCTTGACAGTTTCGAACTGTCCCTTGGTCTTG
>Ga0256407_10008896_pt1 | contig 14550 bp, 10 predicted proteins | sample RumenRJG_04DNA_FD_193489 | JGI IMG/M metagenome (GOLD analysis project Ga0256407, IMG submission 193489) | Bovine rumen microbial communities from Lethbridge, Alberta, Canada - RJG_04 | ecosystem: Host-associated > Mammals > Digestive system > Stomach > Rumen | place: Canada: Alberta... | reverse complement strand
ATTTAGCAATAAACAGGATTGTAACCAGCTGGGATGAAGTGGGAATACAACAGATGTTGATCAATAAAAAGGCATCGTAAGTTTGTAATGACGGTTCGATTCCCTTCTCTGTTCTAGTTTACTAGAGCATTTAAGGTCAATATCATAAGTTTGTAATGACAGTTCGAGTCTCTCCCAGGTTTTATTGTTATAAAACACTTGTAGGGAAGTTAAAGAAATAAGGCTGTATAAGCCTGTAGTGAAAAGGTGGCACATTAGGTGCCTTTGGTTGAAGATTATATTTTTGAATAGCTTTGTAAGGGGGAGCTAAGTGTCAGTTAGTTTGATTACTTAAAGGATGATTGTGAGATGAGCTTAATAAAGGTGGTAAAAGCTTGTCACTTAGCCTTTACAAAGCGAGATTTAGCCTTTATAATGCTTGCACATTTCGCACTAATGCCCTGGTGGTGAAACTGGTAGACACAAGGGACTCAAAATCCCTCGGAAGCGATTCCGTGTCGGTTCGACTCCGACCCGGGGCACCATTTCTTAAATTTTCAAAAATTTTATTTATAACTCAATAAGTTATTTGCTAGTATCTTTGATAAATTCATCAAGATCTTGCAGCGTTTTATTAACATCACCAGTGTTGGTAACTTTGTAGATCTTGATAAACTCATCTTTTGATTTTTGATCAGATAATATCCAAAAAGCCTTCAAAAAGTTAAGTACTTTGGTATCAATTGTGGTGGTAGCCTCATTACGATCGCTGTAAATTTGATCAAAAGCTGCAATGGCTTCATCATCTGTATTTACTTTTAGCACGTCTTTGACAAATTGCTCAATAGAGCCTGATCTATCAATTGCCATCTTTTCAGTAATAGCACCGTAGCCTATGAACTTTCTAAGCTGCGAGAAGTTTTTGAATTGTCGTCCAAAGATGGTGATCATTGAGTACGCTCCTTGAGGTGATAGTGGGGATTTTATCACAAAGTTAGAATTAGCGTTGATGTAAGATGACAAAGTCGTTATAAAGCATTTTGTTAGTGGTGTAGCTATGGTTACTTTAGGTAAAATTAAAGAGATTAAAGATTTAAGAGAAGCTTGGCCTAATGAAGCATTAGACTTTACTCCTTGGCTTGCTAAAAATATCAGTATATTAGGGGAGGCTGTTGGTATAGATATTTCTGTTCAAGAGAGAGAATCCCCTGTAGGTAACTTTAGTGCAGATATCTTTGCAACTGACTCAGATAATGGCAGAAAAATCATTATTGAGAATCAATTAGAAGATACAGATCATGATCATTTAGGAAAATTGATTACATATGCATCTGGAAAAGATGCAGAACTAATAATTTGGATCGTAAAAAAGGCAAGGGCAGAACATAGCGCTGCAATTGAATGGTTAAATAATCATACTGATGATAATATTGGTTTTATTCTTTGCGAAATAAAACTCTATCAAATTGAAGACTCTCTTCTTGCTCCTAAATTTGAAATTATTGAAATGCCAAATAATTGGATCAAAGAAATGAAAAATTCAGGTAGAAGCAAGGCTGTTCTACCAAAAATTAAGGATATGCTTGAATGGGGCGTAGTCAAACCTGGGGACATCTTAGTTGCAAAAAATACTGACAGTGAATCTGAGTTATTAGAAGATGGCCAAGTTCTTTTTAATAACGAAAAAATGTCGATTCAGCAGTGGCTACAAATTGCGCTCAATAGAAGTAGCATAGGAACCTACTTATTTGCGGTACATAAGGCATCAAATAGAACACTATCTTCCATCAGAGAAGAATACATGAAAAACATGGAATCTGAAGAATAAACAAGTGTCATGCATATACTATCTTTAGCAATTTTATATTGCTAAAGACTATAAGTGGCTAGTAATACTGCTCAATATAAGAGTATGCTTCATTAAAAAGGGCATCGTCTTTAAGGTGATATTGAACCCATAGAAGTTGTCTTAACTCTTGTTTAATTTCCTTTTTGACTTGCTCTGATTTATGCCAATCCTCAATAATGATTTTCTTAACAATTGAATCAATGTCATTAACGACTTTAGAAACAAACTGAGGAATATTTTTGTTATTTACTTTTTCAAAAAGTTTTGTAAGTTGGGCTTTTCCTTCGGCTTCCTTTATCTCTTTTTCACTAATTACATCTTGTCCATCGAGTTTTTCTGCTTCTCTTGCCTTTCTTGCTAATTCAATAAGATCTTTTAGGAAGGATATACTATCGATTAGACCTTGAGATAGTTTATCCCTCAATTCTTCAAGCTTCTTTCCTATTTCTTTGAATTTAGCATTAGAGATGTTATGTCGAATTTTAGCAATAAGATCAATTTCAATTTTCTTGCTACCTTTTTCAATTGATCCATATTTATCTTTGATATAAGCCTCAATTAACTCTACACTAAGATCAAGAACTTCTTGATCTTCATCAATACCTGTTACTTCAACATTATCTTTTACAAGCTCTAAAGTTTTCTTACCAAGCTTATTCCAGATAAGCTGACCACTATCATCGACTGGTTTTACAGATTGATAAATCTTTGTTAGCCACTTATAAACATCAATAATAGGCTCTAAACAACTGTCTGGACTTAATGCCTCGTAAGCTCTTTTCAGTACATTATAGTTTGCTGCAAATTGCTCTTTCTTTTCGCCTTCAAGACAGTGTTGGCAATCCAGTAAAGTTTCAATTGAATAGTCACAAATGGTTACACCTGTAAAGAACTTTAGACAGTTATCTACAAGAAATGGTATTTCCTTTTTTACTAATTCAATATTCTTAACAATGGTTTGCATCTCTTTGACATCAAAATTTAATGCTTTTGCAATGTCATCGAAAATACCAACGTAATCAACGATAAGACCAAAACTCTTGCAATCATCAAGAACACGATTCGTTCTACAAACTGCTTGCAGTAGGTTATGCTCCTTAACAATTTTATCTAAGTACATAACTTGTTCTACCGGGGCATCAAAACCTGTTAGAAGCTTATCTGTTACAATCAGAAGCTTTAGTTGACTATCTTTGTCTTTAAACTTCTTAATGATGTTTTCCTGATCACTTTTTGTAAGTTTATAGTCTTTGTAGATATCTGCTTTATCGTTATTAACAGTCATTACTACAGCAGATGCATCTTTACCTAACAACTCGTCTAAGTGCTTTTTATATAGAACACAGGCTTCGCGGTTGTAGCATACTACTTGACCTTTATATCCGTTAGGCTCAATCTTTGTTGTAAAGTGCTTTGCTATGTGCTGGCAAATTTGAGTAATTCTTTTCTCATTTGTCATCAAAGCGGTCATATTTACACGCGATACAAGCTTAGCTTTTTCTTCGTCTGTTAAGTTCTCTTCCTTTGTAAGCTCATCAAACTCAGCATTAAGATCTTCTTTGTTAATTCTAAGTGAAAGAGGTACAGGTTCAAATCTTAAAGGTAGAGTTGCATGGTCGTTGATTGAGTCTGTAAAAGAATACAAACTTAAATATCCATTTTCATCTTCTGAGGAGCCAAAAGTTCTAAATGTATTCTTATCTCTCTTGTTAATAGGGGTACCAGTTAAGCCAAAGAAGTATGCGTTTGGTAGTGCCATACGCATCTTCATACCAAGATCACCTTCTTGCGTTCTATGTGCTTCATCAACAAGTACAATTATGTTTTCGCGTGTATTTAAGACTTCTGATACTTTGTCGAATTTGAAAATGGTTGTAAACAAGATTTTTCTTTGGTCATTTTTGAAGAACCAAATTAGATCATCTTTGTCGCTAACACTATAAAGATTTGCAATTTCTGCGGCATTAAATGTTCCGGTAATTTGAGTCTCAAGATCTACTCTGTCATCAACAAGTACAACAGTTGGATTATTAAGCTCTGGAATCGAACGGATCTTGTGTGCTGCAAATACCATTAGTAAAGATTTGCCAGAACCTTGGAAGTGCCAAATTAGACCTGTTTTGGTTTTTCCATGAAGTATTCTATTGATGATGGCATTAGCGCCTTCATATTGTTGATAACGGCAAATGATTTTTATCTTGGTATTTTTACTGTCAGTGGAGAAAAGTGTATAGAACCTAAAGATATCCATAACCCTATGAGGTTGTAGCATATCTTTGATATAGGCTAATACTGATATTAAATTCTCTTCATTTTTTACACCTTTGGTGATCCAAGGTCCCCAAAGATCTAAAGGTTGTTTGATAGCACCATATCTATAATTTTTGCCATCTGTTGCAAAGTTAAAAGCGTTATAAACAAACATCTGTGGAATAGACTGTTCATAACTTTGAAGATCAGATGCTCCATCAAACCAACTTATTCTGTTACTAAATGCAGTTTTTAACTCACCAATAACAAGAGGAATACCGTTAACAAGTAGCACTATATCAAAACGTCTACCATCCTTAATTTGTGGATATATCCACTGATGAGTAACAGTGTATTCATTGAGATTTAATTCTTCTTCGTTTAACGTTCCAAAAATTTTAATAGGAACATCTTTTCCATTTTCACCAAAGGGATATGAGTTCTCTTCAAAAACAATTTTTTTAAATTCTTCATTTTTGGAGATCACATCGTACTGGTCGACATTGATTGTCAGCTTTTTAATCCTTTTGATAACAATATCTGCATACTCTGGATTTGCTTTAATTTCAGGGTTCAATCTGATTAAGGCAGCTCTTAACTTAGATTCAACAATTACGTCTGAATAGTCTCTTTGAAGGTCTTTTTCAAAGGTCCATCCACACTCTTCTATTACTTCGTAAATTTTGCTTTCAATTGAATCTTCGTTGAGCATAAATCACCACCAGATGTCTATGAGAATATTTCAGATTTTATCTTATCTGACAAATTATCAAGTTCGGTTATAGCACATTTTAGATTAAATTTTGATTTATCGATTTGATTCTCAAATCTGATGTAATCATTTTGGAGTTCAATTGGAGGAAGAATAAAGTTATTATTTTCCATGCCTTCTTTTGTAAGATGGGGCATAGTTATTCCGTGAGTGGCGTTCTTTAATCTTTCTGTTGAAAGGTTAAGCAACGTCTGTAGAAATTGCTTATTGTAGAAGTTTTCGTCGACGTTTAACTTCCAAATATGATAGTGATAAATAGTCTTTTCTTCTTGCCATGTTCTTGCACCAAAAGATGCTGACCATGCGTAAAGTAAATCTCCCTTTTCACAGTATTTATCAGCATCTAACTCCATATCAGAGTAATACCAATCCTTTTGAGAGAAGAAATTTCCAACCCTTAAAACTCTATATTTACCATTAGAAAGCAATTCATCTTGCTTGTATGCTCTACCATTGATTAGTCTAACGTGGGTCTTTAATGGACATACCTCCCATTTTGGATTTTCAAAAGGATCACCAAACATCTCGACAAATCGGGATTTTTGAATTTTATCTAAATTACCTATGAGGTTAATATAAGCTTCCTTGGTATCATTTATAGCGAATAATGCATTTGAATATTTTTCTTGCTCTCTTATATCTGGCAATTCAAATTCTAACTTCTTTATGTCTGAGTTATTTATTGTTGGAGATAAAGATCCTACAGAAATTTTTATTGCCTTATCAAGAAAAGCATCCGAGCTTATAAAGAATGGAAATAGCTCTCTAGATATTACTTTTTCATTTGGACGAAGTATCATTCCGTGAGCAGAGAAAATACCGTCGAATGGAGCTATGGCTACTTTCTTTTGATAAGCTCTTCTTTTTCCAAAAAGAACATCGCCTTTTTTCATTACAAGCTTTTCTCCTTTTGGAGCCACATCTGCACCGTATCTTGTAACTTTCAATGATTTAGAATCGAGATGTTCCAAACCTATATAATGAAACTTATCTTCATCTGTAGGCTTTTTCTTTTGCGTACTTATAGTTGCAATATCAGAAAACTTAAATTTGTTCATAGCAGTTTTCTTATTTATGTTTATCATTTAAGCAAAACAATCTACTTGTAATTTTTTCTGTTAAAAGATCAAGTTCATGAATTGCCCTTTTTAAATTAAATTTTGATTTATCGATTTGATCAACTAAGTGTGAAAAATGAAGCTGTAACTCTAATGGAGGAACATTTATTTCAATCTTTTGTAAGTCAGTCTTTGTAGTGCTAGGCAGTGTTGTGCCCTTATTTATTGACATGAAATTAAATTGCTTACAGAACCAGTAAAAGTATTGATAGTGTACTTTGGTTATATTGGGAACAACTCCAAATGCAGTATCAATATTCCAAAATTTTTCCTTTACTAATAAAGGCTTATTTATAGTACCTTTTCTTCCAATAATGATGGAGTTCTCTGGGCATGTATATTGATTTGCCTTTGCCATAAATCCACCAGTACCATAAACAGCATATTGACCATTAGGATCTTCAACTGATTTAAAATCTTTTCCATTAATAATTTCACAGACATCTGACCACTTTTCTCTTGGCCACTTATTTTTCTCTTTTATATCTCCAAACAGCTCGATAAATCGGGATTTGTTTAGTTTATCTAAAGACGAAATTAGATTCCTATAAGCCTCTCTAGTGTTATCTATTTTCCATAAAATATCTTCATATTCTTTCTGAATTTTTAGTTCAGGAAGCTCAAATTCAAAATTAGCAAGATCAGAAAAAACAACGTAAGGGTTGGTAGAGCCTTTTGATTTTTTTACAGACCATTCTGTAAAACTGTTGGATTGAATAAGAAAAGGTAACAATTTTGTTAAAAAAATTGATTCATCCCTACTTTCAAAAACAAAAGTTGTGTTTGCTGTTATTCCTTCAAAATCAGCAATTGCAGCTTTTTTTAAGTAAGTTCTTCTTGAACCATACAATATCTGCCCAATTTTAAATAATCTAGTAAAAGCTGGGCCAACATCATCTGTTTCAAAAGATCCTTTTCTTCTTAAATGAATATCTTCGGTATCCATATGATCACCTGCAATATAGTGATTATACGGATTATGCTCTCTATCTATGTTTACCTTGATGTTGTTTACTACATCTGAAAATTTAACTTTTGACATGTTAGAAAGATTTCTCCAACAATTTATCTATCTGAGCGATATCATTACTAATATTTGAAGATATATCTTCCCAAGTTTTTATGCAGTCTTTAACAGATTTTATTTCCGTTTTATTTACTGTTTTGTCATCAATGGATGCATACAAATTTATTTGCAGGCTATACTCATTTTCTTCTATTTCTTTTATATCTACCAGTTTTGAGAAACCTTTGATGTCCTTGAATGATTTGTAGCAATCAGTAATGTTTTCAATATTATTTTCTGTTAAATAGCTTTCATTGCCTGTTCTTTCAACTTCTTTTAGTGCATTAATGAAGAAAATCTTATTTTTAATTTTTTCATCTTTTTGTGATTTACAAATTAAAATGCAAGCTTCCATTGATGAGTTAAAAAAAAGGTTGGGTCCAAGACCAATCACGCATTCAACAAGATCATTTTGTATTAGATTTTTTCTAATTTCATACTCATCTCTTCTAAACAAAACTCCATGAGGTAGAAGAATTGCACATCTTCCATTTTTCTCATCCATACTCTTTAGAATATGTTGAATAAAAGCATAATCAGCTCTTCCTGCAGGAGGAAGTCCCAAAAAACATCTTCCATATTTATCTGAAGCAAATGCATCTCTATCCCATGTTTTAATTGAGTAAGGTGGATTTGCTAAGATCATGTTGAATTTTTTTAATGAGCCATTTTCAATAAATTTTGGATACTTGAGAGTGTCAGCATTGCAAATTTCAAATTGTTCACAACCATGTAAGAATAAGTTCATTCTTGCAATGCATGAGGTGAAGTCTGTAATTTCTTGTCCATATAATTGAACATTACGCCACTCAATACCTTTTTCTTTAAGATAGGCAATGCAAGAAATCAGCATACCAGCAGTACCACAAGTTGGATCATATATTGACTCATTTGATTGTGGTTTTAGCATTTCGGTCATTAGGTGAACAACGGTTCTATTTGTATAAAACTCTTGCGCTGTATGGCCACTGTCATTAGCAAATTGTTTTATTAGATACTCATAGGCTCGACCTAATTCGTCTTCCGGGCAGTTTGCTAAAGATAGTGTATATTGACTGAAATGCTCAATTAAGTCTTTTAGAAGACTGTCACTAAATCTGTTTTTATTAGTCCAGATACCGTCACCAAAAATTCCTGATAACTTTTCTAAATTTGCATTTTCAATTTTTTTAAATGCAGTAGAAAGTGCGCTACCTACGTTTTCTGAGGTGTTTCTTACATCTTCCCAACGGTAACCTTTAGGCATTGAAAAAGAGTGATATTCAGGAAAATCAGCTGCACTCTCATCTCCAAACTCAGCAATAGCTTTTTGACACTCTTCTTCATAAACATCGTTAATTCTTTTAAAGAATAGAAGAGGAAAGATGTATTGTTTGTAAGAGCCTGCGTCAATCTTTGATCTTAGTAGAACTGCTGCTCCCCATAAATAGCTTTCTAATTCTGCTTGGGTTATTTGCTTACTCATTTATAAAACCACCTTTTATCAAGCACTCACGCATTTTCTTTTCTGCTTCTTTAACAGCTTCAACCGCTTTCTTGTAGTCTTCTCTTACTTGCTTTACATCAAGTGTTTCTTCTTGTTTAAAAACAAGATAAGTAGTAGGGGAGAGATTAAACTCTTTTGCTTTAACTTCATCAATTGTGACTAGTTTTGAAAACTCTACTTCATCTTGATAGTCCTGATAAGCTTTGAAAATTCTGTTTAAATTATCCTCGGACATTATTTTCTTAGCTCTTAAGGTTACTACTTGCTTAGAACCATCAATAAATAGGATCTTATTTTTATGAGATTCTTGCTTGTTGTTATTTAGAAGAATAATGCAAGCAGATACTCCTGTGCTGAAAAATACGCCGCTAGGTAGTGTTATAACACACTCAATCTTATCTGATTCAATTACTCCTTTTCTGATTTGAGAATCAGAGTTACCTCTAAAAAGAACACCTTGAGCAAGAATAACAGCACATCTTCCGTTATTTTTGTCCATGGATTTAATCATGTGTTGAAGCCATGCAAAATCTGCATTTGAATCAGAAGGACAACCCCAGATATTTCTACCATATTTATCTGAGATAAATATATCTGCTCCCCACTTATCTAAAGAGAAAGGTGGATTTGCTAATACACAATCAAAGGTTTGTAATTGATCGTTTTTGATAAACTTTGGAGTTCTTAAGGTATCACCTTGTACAATATGAAAGTCTTTTGCTCCGTGCAAAAATAAATTCATTTTTGCCATCGCAGACGTTGATAAGTTACTTTCTTGTCCATAGATTTTTCCGTAGGAAAGTCTAGAGTTGTTCATATGCTTAATTGACTCAATAAGCATACCTCCAGTACCGGCTGCAGGATCATAAACTGATTCTCCATCTTTTGGATTTAGTAACATCACCATAAGCTTTACAATAAAACGTGGCGTGTAGAATTCGCCTGCGTTCTTTTTGGAGAGATCCGCAAACTTTTTAATTAAGTATTCGTAGCTATCTCCCATCACATCAGCAGCATAGTTTTTATTGCCAAGTTTGACTGATGAAAAATGCTCAATTAGATTTTTTAGAATATCGTCGCTGAGCTTGGTTTTGTCTGTCCAGTTTGCTTCGTCAAAGCTATTAAAAACGCCACCAAGCATCTCCATGTTTGCTTTTTCAATGCCGTTAAGCGCGTTACTAATTTCCTGACCTACATTTTCAGATTTATTTCTTACATCATTCCAATGGCATCTTTCAGGTATGTTAAAAGAGTGCATCTCAGGAAGCGCTGCATAGTCTTTATCGCCATTAGTGTCTTTTAGAAGTTGTTCAGTTTCTTCATCATAAACATCAGAGATTCTCTTAAAGAAGATGATTGGAATTAAGTAGTTCTTGTACTCATCTTGATTAAGTGGGCCTCGGATAATATCGCATGCTCCATATAGAAAATTAAATAACTCTTCTGATTTTGAAAGTTCTTTACTTGGTTTAGTCTTCTTGGCCATAATAAATCCGTTACTATCTTGGTATCTGTTTATTATACATAGATATCAATTAGCTTATCTTGTAGTGAATTCGTGTTTTGTAATCAACATTAGAAAATCAGCTAGAAGATAGTTATCCTCTAGCTGACCTTAAAGCTAATTAAGCTCAATTAGCTCCTGCTTAATACTCTCATACTGTTCAAACAGCTTTACTTGCTTCTCATGCAGCTTATTAGCCTCATTGACGCTTTCTAAACTTGGCATTCTGATGGTTAAGTCATTTAGATCTTTAACTGAAATAAATGGGATAGCATTACCTGCCTTTTTAACTCCAATAAGCTTTTGTATAAGCTTAGATTTAAGCTCTCTAAATAGGTAGATCTGGTGCTCCTTATTCTTTGCTCTGATGATTACAAAGGTCTGACCTGCGATCCAGTTGTCATGATCTTCTTTTACCATTCCAACTTTACCTACAGAGCCTTTAATTGCAAAAAGAATGTCGTCTTTTTGTAACTTGTACTTTAAGCTTGGGTTCTCTTCATTTACGACAACTGCTTTAGCAGGATTTCTTACAAATCCAAATTCATTGATGTCGGCTGCACCTACTTCAAAGTAATCCATGCCTTCAAGATCTTTTTTTAGCATTTGTACTCTGATGATGGATGCTATTTCAGATAACTTTACAGTCTTTTCATTTTGTAGTGACATTAGCTCTTCATCCTGAAAGAGCGCGATGTATTTACTTGGGGTTAAATCATAGTCATTTTCAATGCTCTCTTTTTTTGACACTACCTTGGAGTATTTTGAATCTTGAGGTTTATCAAGTAACTTACAAATTTCATCTTTTACAGATGGAGCAAGGTGAGCTTGTCGTCTGTTATTAGCATTTGGATCAAGACAGTCATTGCTACTAATATCAATTAGTAAAGCATTGTCATGGTGATGTTCCATATCACAAAGCATTACAACAGCATTTATTGACGAATAAGCACAGAAATACTTTGGTAGCTGAATTATCGCGTAGATATGATCTATCAAAACCTTTTTAAGCTCTAAGTGTTGTTTTGAAGGAGTGAAACTGAATGCTCCAGGGAAAGCTACAGCAAAGCGCTTACAGCAGTTTGACATATATCTAGAGACAATTACTTCAAAATACTCTTTAGAGCCTGAAACCATTGCTGCAAAAGGAGGAACTGTATAACCAAAGTCAAATTTCTCATCTGGGTTTTCAGAAATTGATTTTAAGCGATAGTCAGTTTGACAGCCATCTTTTACAAATGTTCCCAAGCAGGCTTTTTTAGTAATTGCTTTTGAATTGTTTTCATTGATTGCAATTTTATTACAGTATTTAAAAGCTTCAATTTCTGCATTTACTGCTGCATTACGAGGAAATATTGCTGATAATTCTTTTTGTCCATGAGTTAGCCAATTTAAGCAAATATCGGCATGTGTGAAATCAATGTACTTTTCTTCAAATTTTCCACCATCAAAAAAGTACTCTAAATTAGTTACAACTGTTTCTTTGATTTCATCATAACTAGCTGGTGATATAAGAACTTTTACTTTGTTATAGCACTTTTCACTTTCGCTACCATAAACACCTTCATTACTGAGGTATGCTAAATTCTTAAGAGGCTCGCAATTCTGAAAAGCAGGATCGTTTTCGCAGCAGTATTTAGCTCTCTCAGAAAATGCATTGTCTGCTAATTTATCATAAACACCTAGTTTTTTAAGAGATGCGGAAACTGCAAGTTCATAAGCTAAGCAAGAAGACACTTGCTCTGAATCTAAGCCATAGCCAAAGAGAACATCTCGAAGTTGTTTGATTAAATTACTCATAATCCATCCTTATGTAAGTTTGATCTGATGAATGATAAAAAAGTAAGTTTATTTACTTATCTTTTATGTGATTAAGTATAGATCAAAAATTACAAAATACAATAACTGATCTTACTAATTTTAAAAGTAAGTACAGTTACACAGTATTGCTATTTGATAAATAATGAAATTAATTTTTAAGATTTTTGATTGATTGGATAATTTGAGATACTTGGTAGCGCTACCATCCAACTAAGCCACTTCTTAACAGTCCTAGCTCTCCTGTGATAAGTCTCTTCACTTGAGACTTTATACAGACTAGCTTCTTTCATGGCATTGATGATCATGTCATCATCAGGTAGCTTTGAAGAATCCATAAAGTACATCATTAGTCGCTTAAAAACGCGATGCTCCATGATCCTTTTACAAAGCTCAAGTTGTCTTTGTTTATAGCTAAGATGGATGATCTTGCGTCCATCATCTGAGAGCTTATAAACAACATTGCCATTAGACTTTGATTTTTCTACTAAGCCTAAGTAAATAGCTGCATTGGTGTAGTAGTCAGTTTGACGTGCATCAAAGGCATAGTTTTGGGTAATGTCGTCTTTATCAAGATCATTACTTGCTAAAAGCTCACAAAGGTTAATCACTCTTTCAAATTTGTCTGCCTGGGGAAAAGGTATTTGCGGTTCATCAACTGAAGCTACTTCTTTTAAGACTTCAAAGATTTCTTCGATTGTGATCTTGGTATCCTCAATTGCGTAGTTCTTTTGTTTCACAAGTTTTATTGAGCTATACGAATTTGGATCTTCAAATTTGTACTCATAGAGCTTAAAGATACCGTTTGAGTAAACAATAAAGATTGGTCTTACTTGCTTTGTAACTTTATCTTGCCAAGTTCTATAAGGGTAATAGAGCTGTCTTACTAGAAAGTCATCAGATAAGTCGTTTTTAGCTTCAAATAAAGCAAGTGACTTGGCGCCTTCATAAGCTCCATCAATTTCAATTTGTGAGTTATTAACTGATACTCTTTTAAGTTGCTGACTATCAACGTCACGTATTAGAAAATCAAAAGCATCTGACTTCATTCGACCAGATACGGTTGCATAAAGCTTTGGCTCATCTAAAAAGTCACTGATGATACCTGCTGCTAGTGCGCAATTTAGAGCTTTTGTTTCAGAGTTGATGGTGCTTGGTGTAAGACTTTGTAGAGTAGGAGGGTAAGATACTTTATCTATAGAACCATCATCAAATTCAAATTGGTGATAGTTTTCAAAGCGGGCGATTAAATAGTCACCACGAGTGATGGGCAGAATTGCTAGATGATGATCTTTAAAGATTTTGGGAAGATTAACTGAGTGGTCAAATTTAGCCATCAATCTTGGTTCACGAAACTCTTTGATTTGCTCTGCTGAGATCTTAAAACTACCTTTGTTTAAGACTTCATTTACTACATCATACTTATCAAAGATCTTGACCCAAGCTTCGTTATTTTTGTTTTTATCATCACTCATAGTTTCTAATAATCACCTCGTCAACAGAGCCTCTTTTACTACCAACAGAATTGATAGCTTGCTTTGCTTTTACTATGGTTACATTGTAGTTTGAATACAAGTCTTTTATAAAGTCTGTTGCAGAATTTGAGAGCATAAACTTAATTCCACGTTTGTTTAGCTCATCACAGCATTGCTTTAATTTAATCTGATCCTCACGTATAAAACCATCTTTAGCATAGTTTGTAAAGTTTGATGTGGTGTTAACAGGATCATATGGAGGATCAAGATACACAAAAGTATCGGAATCAAGCTCTTCTAAAACTTTTGCAAAATCTTGAGAGGTGATTTGAATTTGAGCGCGGTTAAAGTATTCACTTACAGCTCTAAGACCTTCTTCATTGACGATGTTAGGATTTTTGTAATATCCATAAGGAGCGTTAAACTCACCAAGACTGTTAACACGATACAAGCCATTAAAGCAGGTCTTGTTTAGGTATAAGATGCGGGCTGCCTTTTTAACATTAGATAGCTTTTCGTAACGCTGGTGATTTCTATCTTGAGCACGAACTCGATAAAAAGACTTTTCGGTGTTTTTGAACTTTTGCAGTTCCTCAATTAGCTCATCAACATTATCTTTGATAGTTTCATAAACACAAATTAGATCTTGATTGATATCGTTAATTACTGCCTTTTGTGGTTGTAGCGCAAATAGTAAGGCGCCACCACCTACAAATGGTTCACAGTATGAAGTGATATCTTTTGGTAGTAGCTCGCAGAGTTCATTTAGAAGCTGTCTTTTACCTCCAACCCATTTTAGAACTGGTGCTACCTTAGTGTTTGTGTTCATGTGTTTATGCTGATTAACTTTTTATCAATAGTTTAAGTCTTAAGTGTTAACTTACCTAAATTTAATGAAGCGACTTTGCTAATGATAGAAAATATAATGCGAATAATACAAGCATAATCGGGGAAAAATGGTTCAATGCAATTTCCTGTGGGATCACTAGATCATTTACGTCTAGATTGATCATAAACCTTTAGGAAAAAGTAATCATCATCTGGGTATCCATACCCAGTCCTTCTAATACTTTTAATGAGGTTATTAGTACCCTCTACCTTACCCTACGATATATGGTGTCTAGCATAGGATGTAATGCCTTTATAATGGCTTGTAAGTAACCTACCAAACCACTCAAAGTGCTTTTCACCTGATTTTTCACAGATGTCTATAACAGCGTCTATATGCTCACT
>Ga0256407_10008894_pt1 | contig 14552 bp, 9 predicted proteins | sample RumenRJG_04DNA_FD_193489 | JGI IMG/M metagenome (GOLD analysis project Ga0256407, IMG submission 193489) | Bovine rumen microbial communities from Lethbridge, Alberta, Canada - RJG_04 | ecosystem: Host-associated > Mammals > Digestive system > Stomach > Rumen | place: Canada: Alberta | collected... | reverse complement strand
ATTTTTAAAAAAAAAGATTTATTGATATAATTCTTTTAATAAAAAAATATAATATTAAAAATAAATTTTATTTTGATTTTTAATAAATAATTAACTTAATTCTTATTAAAAACTCCAAAAAAAAAAAAATAAAAAAAATATTTATTTCTCAATTTTCGAATTTTTAAAATAAATTCCATCTTTAACATCTTTCATATCAATTTTTTTAGGAATTTCTGTATTATCAAACAAATTTTTTCCATCATAAGAATTAAGAAATGAAATTTCCAAAATTTTATTTTCATCATCATTTAAAATTTCACCTCCATTTTCTTTAAACCATTTTTTAAAAACATTACTCATTTTAATCCTAGTTAAAGAAGGAGTATTACTAATTTCTCCATCATGATTTTTTACAGGAGCAAATTCATTTTTTTCTTCAATTTCAAATAATAATAAACCTTCTTTTTCAGCAAATTCAAAAATAGAATTAAAAAAAATTTCAAATTTCAAACCATCAGAATTTTTTTTTATTTCAAATTCATTTTTTTCTTTATTAAAATAACAAGCATCAAATTTCTTTTTTAAAATATGAAATTCTCCAATTAAAATTTTCATTTTTTCATCATTTAATAAAACATTTTTTAAAAAATTAACACTAATTAAATAATCTAAAATATTAGAAGCATTATAAACTAAATCACCATTATCTTTTTTTTTATATTTTAAATCATTTGGCATTTCCATATAATCAAGCATCATTGGTTTATTTTTATAAATTAAAAAATTTCCAGTTTTTTGTTCTGGATTAATTTTTTTAGTAAATTTAGCACTCATTTGATTAATACCACTTTTTCCTTTTAAAATTGTTAATCCAATAAAAAGAGGATCTAAAACTTTATATAAAGGATTATCAATTGAACAAACATTTATAAAATCAATTTTTCTTTCTAAACAAATATCAATTATTTTATTATTTTTCATTGCTGTAAAACAACCACCATTACCATCTGGTGCTTGATATAATTTTGATGGAGATGTTAATATTACTTTACCATTTAAATCTAAAGCACAAACTTCAGTTTGAGGAAAAAAAATTATATTTTCTTTTTTTAAATGAAAATAATTATTTTCTTCAAAAAAATTTTTTATTTCTGTATTTGTTTTTACATTTGTCATTATAAATAATGTACAATCTTTATATTGTAATTTAGAATCTTTTAATATTGATTTTGTATTCATTTGACTTGATAAAAATCGATTTACTAAATATTCAAATAATGTTTTTTTTGAAGGCATATTTATATTATATTTTCCTTTTGGATGTTCAAATCCTAATCTTGTTCCTAATCCACCAGATAATATTAATAATCCTATTTTTCCTTGATAAATTTCTTCATGTCCTTTTTTAATATATTCATCTATATTTTCTAAGTTATTTAATGAATATTGAGATTGTATTGCTTCTATGTCTTTTGATTCGTATTTTTCATCTTTTTCTTCTTTTTTATACATTGAATATAATGTTGTCATTAAGTTAAAATCATTTATTGATAATTGTTTTATAAAATCATCTTTTTCTTCTTTTGTTTTTAACTTTGTGTAATATTCAAGTAAGTGTTCTTGATTGTTTTTTTTAATACTTTCTATTATTTCTTTTGGAATTTCGTTTTCCATTTTTTTTTTTTAAATAATATAAATATTATATATCTTATTCTTTTATATTAATTAATTTTTCTATTTAATTATATTAAATTAAGGAAATTTAATTTTATTTTATCTTATTAAGTGTAGTTAATATTTTTTTTTTTTTACATTTTTTTTATTATAAATGAGAAAAATATGATAAATAATTTTATAAAAGTAAAAAATTGAGAAGTAAATAATATTTTTAATATTAAACTATATTTTAATTATTATTATCCAAATTTATATTTTTTATTAAGTTTTTATAATTCTCTTTTTTTACTTTTTTATTTATAAAATTATTATTTTGTGTATTTTTTACCATTTTTTTAATTAATTGATTATTATTTAATTTTTTGATAACATCATTATCGATTCCACTACTACCACTTGACTGAGTAAGATTAATTGGTTTTTGAATAAAACCAGATGATAAATTAGAATAATTTGTATGAGAAGATTGATCTTTAAAAATATTAAAACTATTATCAATTTCCATTGATTGATTATTATAATTATTTTTATTTTCTAAAACAAAATCTTTTAATAATAAATTAGTTAATTTTTCATTAGTAATATTTTCCATTGAAATATTATTTATCATTGAAATATTTGTATTTATATATTGACCACTTGTTCTATTTATTTTAGAAATTTTTTTATTATCATTTTTAAAATTTCCATTAAAACCTTTTAAAGAGAAAACATTTTTTAAAAGAGAAATATTATCTTTTGATAAATCTTTATTTTTTTCTTTTAATTTTTCTAATTCTTTTTCTAATTCATTTATTCTATTATTTCTTTTAATTAAAATTCTATTTATTAATTCAATTGCATCTAATAATTTTGATATAAATTTATTACTATGACTATTTGTTTCAATATCAATACTAGTTAAATTTAAATAATTTAATACTGCAAACCATTCATCAGTTTCCCAATTTTTTCTTGTTTGTTTTTGTATAATATCATCAATTAATTTTGTTGTAAAAATTGTATTATTATTTCCTTTTTTTTCTCTTAATTTATCTTTTAAACTTTCTATTTCTTTTTTATAATTTTTTACTTTTTTTAATGTATTTTCATAAGCTTCTTTATATAAATTTAAATCATTATATAATATTAATAAATTTTCATTTGGATCTGATATATATAATTCTCTTGGTTCTTTTTCATCTTCAAATTCTTTTGTTTCTTGTAAATTTAAATATTTTCTTTTTAAATTTTCAATCACAGAATTTTTTTTAATTATTAAATTTTCTAATAGAAAAATTCTATTTTTTAATTCTCTTGATTTATCTGTTTTCTTTAATAAAAATTCATTCATTGTATTATCATATCTTATTATTCTTTCATGAAGTTCTTTTTTTTCATTTATTAATTTTTCATTTTTTTCTTCTATTGATTTTATTTCTTTTTTTAATTGATTTAAATATGATAAATATGAATCTTGATTATTACCTTCATTTTTAAAAAAAGATTCAATTATTTCTTTATTAATATTTAAATTTGATTTAATATCATCAATTTCATTTTTTAAATTTAAATTTTCATCTTCTAATAATTTATAATTAGCTGCATATTGATTTATAACTTTTACAACAAAATTTCTATCTAATTTTTTTTTCATTTTTTATTTGAAAAAAAAAATAATAAAAAATTTAATTGAAATTTAGAAATTAATAATTTATTATATTTATAAATATATTATTTAAAAATATATTTAAAAAATTATAAGAAATAACACTTATCACTAATATCAATATTATATATTAATTAATATTTAATATTTCACCAAATTTATTTAAAAAAGATGGAATTCCAATGCTTTCTTTAAGCGAAATTTCAAAATATTCACAATGAAATTTTTCACAAATATAATTTAAATCATTTGTTATTATTTTATTAGATAAATCACTTTTATTTCCTATTAAAATAATAGGTTTATTTAAAGAACTTATTTTATTAATTAATATTTTTCCTTTATTATAACTATTAATTGAAGTTAAATCATATAATATAATATAACAATCAGCTTCCATAATTACATTATCATTATTAGAAACAATAAAATTAATTTCATATTTTTTATTACAATGAACAAATAAAATTGTTTTAAAAAAAATTTCATCATAAATACTAGGAATATAACATTGATCAAATTTATTATCACATATTTTTAAAACAAAAGAAGTTTTTCCTGATTCTTTATCACCATATACTAAAACTTTTTTTGTATTACCTTTAGAAATTATTACATTATCTGAAGGATGTCTTGAAATATTTTGATTAATATCATCAATAACTGAAATTTTTATTTTATAATTATCTTTTTGAGTTTGATATTGTATTTTTTTTGTTTCAATATATTTACCTGTTGATAGAGTGTCTAGGTTTTTTGTATTGTTTTTAATTCTATTTTTAAATTCATCATATTCATTTTCTTCTGTATCATCTATTTGATTTATTGATTTTTTTTTTCTAATTTGATTAAAAGAAAATATTGATAAAACATTATTTTTAAATGATGAATTTTGGGTACAAATACATAAATTATTAGAATTTCCCATTTATTTACAAAAAAAAAATTAAAATAATTACTAAAACACATTAATTTTTTAATATACAAATATTTTTATATTATAATAAAAAATAAAATCTTTTAATTCTTAATTCATAATATTTTTTATTTTAAACAACTTTAAAATGTAGCATATGCAAGAAGCATAAAATATAAAATAATATTTTTGAATATAAACACAAAGAAATATGTATTTATTTATTAATTTATATTTATAAAAATACATATTTCATTAATATACTAAAAAACCACTTTAATAAAAAATAGTTTTTTTTACTTTAATAATTGAGATAATGTAGAAGGTAAATCAGATTCATTTGAATCATTATTAAAAAATAATTTTATATTATTATTATTTATATTTACTTTCTTTTCTATTTTTTGTTTTTTATTGATTTTTTCAATAATAAATATATTTTTTTTTTTATCATTTCTAGAAGTTTTATTTCCAATAATAAAATTTTTTTGTTTATATTCAAAAGAATTATCCCTATTTACAACAATATCTTTTATATACTTATTAAAATTAATACAATTATTAATAAATATATTTTGAATTTTATTTTTCTTTATAAGAATGAAATTATGTCTTTGTTTGAATTCACAATTCAATTCATTTACATCATTTAAACAAAAATCACTTATCCATTTACATAATTTCATTTCACTAAGACTAGGTCTTAAAGTATAATCAAAATTAATTAAACTAAAAAATAATATTTTAAACTCATTTGATAAATTTACATTTTTACATTCCCAAAATTTTTCTATTTGATTATTAATAATTAAATTATAATGAATATCATCTTTAATTGCAATTTTAAAAGGCATTTTCCCAGTAACTAAAATAAACATAATAACACCAATTGCAAAAATATCATTAGAAATACCATAATAAGATTTTTTTAATAATAATTCAGGTGAAGAATATGAAGGAGTACCAATAATTGAATTTAATTTACCATTTAAATTAATATTTAATTTTTCAGCAAAACCAAAATCAACTATTTTTAAATTATAATTTTCATCTAACATAATATTTTCTGGTTTTAAATCTCTATGACAATAATTATTTTCATGAATGTAATTTAATGTTTCTATTAAAGTTTTTATTATTATTTTTGATTGATTTTCTGTAAAAGGTTTTTTTGTTTCATATATATAATCAAATAAAGAACCATTTGGTAAATATTCTATTTTAATATAAAAAACTTTTTTTGATTTTTTTTTATTTTTTTTTATTAAAATACCAAAATCATTCTCATATATTTTTATTATATTTGGATGTTGTAATTTTTGAAGAGATGATATTTCATTTTTTATTATATTTGTACTTGCTTCTAATAATTTTTCTTGTTTTATTATTTTAAATGCATATATTTTTTTTTCTGTATCTAATTCATTGTATCCTTTATATATTTTTGATGTTGCACCTGAACCTATTTTTTCGAGTAAAATATATTTTTTTGTTTCTGATTCAAGAATTGAATAATTTAAATTATCATTTTTTTCTTTCGGAAATTTATTATTTAATGATTTTAATTCCATTTTTTTTATTAAATTTAAAATTATTGTAATTTTATATAAAAATAAAATTAAAGATATTGCTGTATGATAATTAATATACATATAATAAAAAAATGTTAATAATAAATATAATTTAATTTTTGTTATTATTTACTATAGAAAATAAAGAAAAATATATATTTAAAATTTTAATGAATCAAACATTTTTAAATTAAAGATTTTTATTTATAAAAAAATTAAATATTTCATAAATAAATAATAACTATAAAATGATACTAATTATTTGATTACTATATAAAGCAATTTATAATTTTTCTTTTATAATCTTATTCATATTATCTTTTACGTAAACTTTAAATTCATTATAATCAAGAATTCCATTATGATCAATATCTAATTGAAAAAATAATTTTTCTAAAGCTTTTTTATCAGGAGATGACATTTCTAATCCTGAAGCAACATCTTTCATACATTGATATAATTCTTTTTTTTCTATTTTCCCATTTTTATTTTTATCAGCAGCATCAAAAGCATCTTTTGCAATAGGCTCAAAGATAACAGGATTATTAATAGCAATTAAAAGTTGTTTTTTCTTTAAAGAATCCATTATAAAAACTAAAAAAATAAAAAAAAATTTTATATTTAAAAATTAATAATATAATATATGAAAATTATTAAATTTGTAGAAATAATATTTTAATATAATATAAAATTTATTATTAACAACATCTTTGTTTATTTGATAATATTGATTTATTATTATTAGTATCTTTAGATGAAATTGTAATAATACTTGAATCTTTATATATTGATTTTTCTTTTTCTTTTTCTCTGAAATTAGTAAAATATTTTTTTCCTAATATCATAAATAAATTATCTATTCCTAAATTTAAATAAGTAGAAGTTAAATTAAATTCAATATCATTTAATGAACAAAAATTTCTAACTTCATTTTCATTAACTTGTTCTTTTTGATATAAATCACATTTATTTCCAGCTAATCCAATAATTATTTTTTCATTTGTATAATTTTGTATTTCTTTTAACCAAATATTAATTGCATTATCATAACTTTTTTTATTTGTAATATCATATACTATTATACATATTTTTGCATCTAAATAAAAAATTCTATTTAATGATAAATATTTTTCTTGTCCTACTGTATCCCATAATTCAAATAATATTTTTTCATTATTTATTATTTCTTCTTTTATTGTATATTCTGTTGATATTGTTGATTTTGGATTTTTTTCATATTTATTTATTAATCTTGATATTATTGATGTTTTTCCTACTCCTGAATCGCCTAATAATATTACTTTACATTTTAAAGAATCATACATTTATTTTTTTTTTTTTCTTTTTTTATATTCGAATTTAAATTATTATTTATTAAAATGATTATTTTTTATCTTAAAAAGAAAATACTTTTACATATATTAATATATATATTTTGTTATAAGTATTTTTTTTTCAATGATAATTCATTCATAATAAAATTTTTTTTCTATATTTAAATATTAATATATTTATTTATTAATGGCATCAATTACATTTTGGAAAAGATTATTTTTTTTAAATATTGGATTAATTTTTCTTTTATATAAAACTTATTTAATTTTTGAGGATAGAATTAATACAATTATTTATGAAAATCCTTTATTTCCTCATGAAGCTGATGATGGTTATCCATTTATTGATAAAATTGATTGTGATTTACAATTTTTTATTTCTATATCAAAAAATTTTGATGATAATATTATAAATGATAATAATATTGATTTTATTATTGATAATAATAATAGTTTATGTTCATTAAATTTACAAAATTATATTTGTAAAGGAAATAATAATTGTATTAATAGTATAAATGTAATATTTAATAATATAAATTTTGATTTTAATAAATATCATTTAATTGAAGATTTTGAGGGAAAATTATTTTGGGATTCTATATATGAACAAAATTTATTTTTTAATAATATAAGTTTAAATTTTGTTAGAAAAATAATTTCTGGTTATCATTCATTTGTTAATATAATGTTATTTAAAAAACAAAAAAATTCAAATTTTATTAAAGATAAATTAACTAATTCATATGAAAATATGAATGATTTATTATATTTATATTCATTATTTTTTGAAAGTTCATTTTTTTTAAATGATGAATATAATATGTTTAAAAAATATAATCAAGTAGAAAATAAAATTTTTATTAATAAATGCATAAAATTATCATCAGGAAATTTATTTGATTTTGAAAATATAAAAGATGAAATTATTCTCAATTTCCAAAATATTAAAAAAATTATAAATTGTATTCCAAATAAATATTTTATAAGTAAATTTAGTTCATTAATTGATATTGAAGCCATAATAACAATGTTAAAAATATATTATGGAAAACAAATTACAAATAATGAATTAATTAATTTTAAATTTTTTTCATATAATTTTATAATATCTTTAAATGAAATTTTTTCATATGATATTAAACAAAGAGAAATATCAATTAAATATTTAGATTTTAAAAAATTTTTTCCAATTATATATTTGTTTTTTTCTATAATTCTTTTATTAATTTTAAATCTATATTTCATTAAAAATAAAGAATTTTATAATTCAAAAATTTATCGACCAAAAAAAAGAAAAATATATTACCAACATGAAGTAGAAAGAATGAGAAAAGAAGGAAAAAAAATTTAATAATAAATAAAATAAATAATTAAAAATTTAAAAAAAAAATATAAATTTAAAATTTTAAATTTAAATTTAATTAATTTTTCATTTCATATATAAAATAAAAGTATATAATTATTTTTCATAATTTAAAATAATTTAAACTTAAATTATATGACAAGTGTAATTGAATCAATAGAATCATTATCAAAAGAAACAAGTGATTCTTCAGCATTAAAAAGTAAAAAAAGAGAATATAAATTTCATTCAAGAAGAAATAGAGAAAATGTAATTAAAGAATATTCAACACCAAAAAAAGAAATTCAAGAAGAACAAAAACAAATTGAAGAAAATTCAATTGAAAATTTACTTATAAAAGGTAAATTTAAACCAAAAGAAATTATTGAAGAAATTAAAAAAAATGATGAATTAATAAATAAAAATGATGATATTATTGAAGAAGTCGAAATTACTATTAAAGAAGAAAAAAAAACTTTTACAAATAAAAATTCAAGAAGAAGAGAAAGATTAAAAAGTAAAGAAAAAGATAAAGAATTAAAAGAATTAAAAAATGAAATAATAGAAGAAGTTAAAATAAAAGAAGAAAGTGAAAAAAAAAATAAAGAACAAGAAAAAAAATTAACAGAAAAAAAAACAATAAAAGAAATAAAATATAAAACAACAATATCAAAAACAACAAATATAATAAAAATATTACCAAAATCATCAAAAGAATTTATAACTGAAATTTATAATGAAATAAATAATTTAAGAACAAATCCAAAAAAATATAATAATGAATTACAATATTATGAAGATAATACAAAATTATCATATGGATTTAAACCAAATATTCAAAAAGACATTTTAAAATTAATTAATAAAATAAGAAATTCAAATAATACACAAAAATTACAAAAAAATGATAAATTAACTGAAATTGCTGAACAATATTTACAAGAATTACGTTTTTCAAAAGGAAATAAATTTTATCCAAAAGATCAAGATATATTATTAAATGATTTAAATTCAGAATTTAAAAATGTTAAATTTTGTAAAAATTATATTTGTATTAATCCAGATCCTAAAAAAGGTATTTTTGATTTATTATTTAATGAAAAAGATTTATTAAATGGAACAAGTGATCGATTTTTAAATCAAGAAGCAAAATTTATTGGAATTGCTCATGATAAAATTAGAAATTTAAAAGTTACTATTATTATTGTTTCAGATACAAATATTCAAATTCAACAAGAAAAATTATTTGATGGTTTATTAAATGAATTAAATAAAGTGAGAAATAATCCTCAAATTTATTTAAAATTTATTAATCAAGATAATGAAAATTATGAAAAATTTTTATATGCTAAAAAAGTTTCTTCTTTAGAATATAATAATTTAATTGAAAAAGCTTGTGAAGAAAGAGGAAAAAAATTTGATGAAGAAAATACTTTTTATAATAGAAATGAATTAAATGATTTTTTAAGTCAATATGGAAAAAATTATTTTATTACTGAAGAATATATTAATGATATTACTTTAACTGCAAAAGATTTTATTATTAATATGTTACAAATAGAAAATATTAATAAAATATTATTAAATAGAAGAATTAAACAAATTGGTTTTTCCAAATCACAAAAAGGGAAAATTATTTTAATATTTACTGATTGTTTTGATAGAAATTTAGAAAAAAATGAAATATCAATTGAAAATATAAGAAGAAAATTATTTAGACCTAATTTAACAAAAGATGAAATTTTACAAATTAAAAATGATTTTAATTTATTTGATTCTAGAAGTGAAGGAAAAATAAAACCAAATTTATTATTATTAATTGCAGATAAATGTAATAATTGGGGAAATGATAATCCTTTTTATTATACTGCTTTAAAAGAATTAAATAATGAAGAAAATAATAAAAAAGGAATTTCTTTTGAACAATTTATTTCTACTGTTAAAAGAGTTATTAGAGATTATTCAAGAGAAGATTTTGAAAATAATTGGGAAGAAATTTTTAATTTATATTTTAATGATGGAAAAAAAAATATTATTAATAATGAAATTTTAAGTCAAGTTATTAAAGATTTAGGTTTTAAAATTAGTGATGATGAAATTAATGAATTTGTTGATAGAATGGAAGGTGAAATAGATTTGAATAAGTTTATTGAAATTATGAAAGAAGTTGAATTAAGTAATTTTAGACAATAAAAAAAAATAAAAAGATTTTTTTGATTTTTAAATTATTATATTTTATTGGTTAAATAATTTTTGTTTTTATTTGAAAAATTAATATTTAAATATTTAGTATTTTTTACTTGTTTAAAATATTAAAAAATAATATTTTAAAAAGAAATAATATTTAATGGGAATATATTGTTGTAATAAAAATGAAAATATTAATAAACAATCTTCAGTAAGAGTTGATTTATTAGTTAATAATTTAAATAATGATAAAAAAAAGGAAGAAGAAAATGAAAATGAAAAAAATAAAATTTCAAAAATTTCAATAAATTATTCTCCTTTACAAACAATTGGTAATGTTATGACTAAAACAAATACATATGAAAAACAAGAATCATCTAATTTAAATAAAATAAAAAATGAAATAAAAAAACAAATATTTAAAGAAGGTCAATTTAATAAAACATATTCAATAGAAAATCATGAAACTAATATTAATAATTTTAATGATAAAAATAATAAATTAAAAATAACACTTATTAAAGATTTAGATTATATAAAAAATAAAAATCATGAACTTTTAATTAGTAAATCTTCATCTCATAAATTATGGAATAAAAAAGCATTTGATGAATTACCATTTAAAGGAAAACAAAAATATAATTCATCAAGTCCAAAAAAAAATGCAAAATTAATTAAATTAGGTTTATTTGATTCAGATGATGAAATATTATCATCAACAAAAAGTAAACCATTAAATAAAATAAATTATTTAGGTAATGATATTAATACTAAACAATTACATATTAGTTACACATCATCAAATAAAAATATAAATATAAATAAAAATAAAAAAGAAAAAAAACAAATTAAAGAATTAAATAATGATTTTACAGAAAATCAAAAACAATTTTTAATAAAAATCTTAACTGAAAATGAAGTAATAAATTCTGAAATGTGTAATGAAACAATAAATAAAATATTAGATTCAATTTCATATAAAAAAATTAAAAAAAATGTAATAATATTTACACAAGATAATAAAAATGATGATTATTATTATATAATTGAAAAAGGGAAATTAGAATATTCTTTTGATGATGAATTTTATGAATTATATCAAGGAAATGGAATTGGCACAAAGGCTTTATTAAAATATACAAAAATAAAATGTGAAATAAAAACTTTAGGAAGAGTTTATTTATTTGTTCTTCCTTTAGAACAATATAGAAAAATCGCATTTGAATTTGAAATTATTAAAACTGAAAAAATAATTAAATCTTTTAAAAATAATTTTTTCTTTTCTAATTTAGATAATGATACACAAAATTCAATTGCTCAAATATCAAAAATTTTACATTGTAATAAGAGAAGTGTTATAATTGAAGAAAAAAAAATAAGTAATTTTCTTTATTTAATAATTGAAGGAAAAATTATTTGTTCATATAATAATATAATTATTAAATATTTAGAACAAGGAGAAATTTTTGGAGAAAATAATTTATTTTATCATATTGAATCTTTATATAGTTATATTAATGAAAATCAAACAATTTTAATTCAAATTAAATATAAGGAATTATTATCAATTTTAAATGAAGAAAGATTAAATAATATTATTATTAATATTCTAGAAAAATCAATAAAAGAAAATAAACATTTAAAAAAATATATTCCAAATGATAATTTATCAAAAATATTTTCTTGTTTTAGTTTAAAATTTTATAAAAATACAATAATAATTCCTCAAGATATAAAAAAAATAATAATACCAATTTCCGGAACAGTTTTTAAAGGAAAAAAAAATCAAAATATAATGAATTTAATGAGTACAAATAATTACAAAAAAATAAAAAATTTTGAAATTTATATGGGAGCAATCTCATTAGAAAAAGAATTAGGAACTTGTATTATGGGAGATGAATGTATTATTTTAGAAACATTATGGGAAAATTTATTACCAAAATTATCAACTTTAAAATTTCCAGAATTAAAAATTACAATAAATGATTTAATTGATATTTTAAATCAAGATTCACTTTTTAATTTTTTACCAATTTTTAAAATATTTCAATTAGCAAATACAATGAAAATAAAATATTATAAAGCAGGACAAATAATATTAAAAAATGGTCCAATTTCAGATTATTATTATTATATTCAAGAAGGTAAAATTGAAATTGAAGTAGAAAATAAAAATATAAAAAAATTAACAAAAAATCAATTTTTTGGTGATATAATATCACAAAAAGGTTCTTATTCAAGAAAAGCAAATTTTATATCATTAACAAAAGTAATTTGTTTAATAATAGAAAAAGAAACATATGAAAAAATATTAGAAGAAGATGAATTATTTCAATCTATAAAAAAAATGTTATTTTTAAAAGATTTAACAATATCTTTAGATTCTTTATTTTTTGTAAGAGATATTGGAAGTGGTTCTTATGGAAAAGTTTATTTAGTTTGTGATGATAAAAAATATTATGCAATGAAAATTGCAGAAAAAAAATTTTTAAATGAAAATAAATTAATAACTAAATTTTTTATAAATGAAAAAATAATAACATCAAGTTTAAATTTTCCATTTATAGTTCATTTAATTAATACATATAAAACAAGAGAATATTTATTTTTTTTAATGGAATTTGTAGATGGTATTTCATTAAGAAAAAAAATAAAAATGAAAAATCATGAATTAAATAATATAGAAGAAATACAATTTTATGGAGCAATTTTATTTTCAGTTTTAAATTATTTACAAAAAAAAAAAATTCTTCATAGAGATTTTAAACCAGATAATATAATGATTGATACAAATGGTTATTTAAAAGTAATTGATTTTGGAGTTGCTTATAAATTAGAAAATAAAGATTATACAAATACAATTATTGGTACTTGTCATTATATGTCACCTGAAGTTATTGAAGGAAAAAATTATAGTTTTAATTGTGATTATTGGTCTATTGGTATTATTTTATATGAAATTTTTTATGGGAAACTTCCTTTTGGTTTTAATGTTAATGATAGAAATAAAATTTATAAAGAAATATTAGAAAATAAAATTTATTTTCCTGATTCTAAATTTGAAAGTTTTAATAATTTAATTTCTAATTTATTAGTAAAAAATCCTAAAAATAGAATTACTTCATTTAAAAGAATTATTTCACATAAATTTTTTAAAAATTATAATTTTGATGCTCTTATGAAATTTATGATTAAACCTAAATTTATTCCTAAAGAAACTGTACAAAAAATTAATAAAGATAATTTAAATATTTCTTTATTAAAAATTATGAAAAATCATACTGAATTAAGTTCGAATGATATGATTAATGATTTAAATATTCCTCAAATTGATGATTTTTTACTTTCTTTTTAAATATATTTATTTCTTACTTTTTGTAATTTGTCTTTTTTTACAGTCCAAATGTTAATAATAATTTTAAGATTAACTTTTTTTATTTTGTAAATTTATGTAAATTTATAAAGTTTATTATGATTTAACATTTAATAATATAAATAATATTTTATTTTATATTAGGTTTTTTCACTAAAATATTATTATAAATTATATTTGAAATAATATCATTATAATAAGAAAAAACTAAATAAGTAAAATTAATAAATTAAATTTCAATTATTTATTTATTCTTTCTTTATTTTGGATTAAAATATCTTTTTTTTTCATTTGACTAAAATGAATTTTGTCAAATTTTTTTTTTTAATGTTTTAAAAAAAATAAAATTTTTCAAAATAATCTAATTTTAAAAAAATAACTTTAAAATAATATAAAAAAAAAAAAAAAAAAAAAAAGAAAAAAAAAAAAAAAAAGAAAAAAAAAAAAAAAAAAAAAAAAAAAAAAAAAAAAAAAAAAAAAAAAAAAAAAAAAAAAAAAAAAAAAAAAAAAAAAAAA
>Ga0256407_10008892_pt1 | contig 14557 bp, 4 predicted proteins | sample RumenRJG_04DNA_FD_193489 | JGI IMG/M metagenome (GOLD analysis project Ga0256407, IMG submission 193489) | Bovine rumen microbial communities from Lethbridge, Alberta, Canada - RJG_04 | ecosystem: Host-associated > Mammals > Digestive system > Stomach > Rumen | place: Canada: Alberta | collected... | reverse complement strand
TCAGAAAATAATAAAAAATATGTCGCCCAAAAAAGAATAAAGCCTTATTTAAACTATGAAATAGAGTTAAAAACAAAAATATTATTTAAATTTTCTAATTTACAAAATAGACCAATTAATATTAATCCATCAAATGAAATGATAATTAAAACATATTTTAAAAATATATTTCAAAATATTAAAAATTATAAATATTCATTTATGTCAAATAGTTATTTTATTTCTTTAGATATTAATATATGTCCTTCAATGAAAAATGAAATATATTATGAAATAAAAAATATTTTAGATGATGAAAAATCACTTCCTTTTAAAAAAGGAAAAATTTTAGGTAATTCAAATAAATCACATAATATTTCTTTAAATATTGGAAATTGTAAAAAATTAAATGAAAATATTTTCAATTGGTATATTAAAAAAGAAAATAAGGAAGGTTCAATTAATTTTTTTAATATAATTGTTAATGAGTTAAATTATAGGTTTACACAAAATTTTGAATTTGATATTAAAAAAAATTGTATAGAAAATAAAGATAATATGTTAATTGAATTAGAATATACAATTAAAAATTGTACTAAAGATATATTTAAAAATTTAGAAATTTTTATTTTTCTTTATCAAAAAATTGAAAATAAATATTTAATTAATGAACATATTAATAAAAATATATTTTATGAAGGAAATTTAAATGAAAAAATTAAAGAAATTCCGCCAAATGAAGTTAAAACTTTATGTATTAAAGTTTATCCTTATTTAAATGAAGAATGTTATACAACATTTGTATTAATTGATCATATTCATAAAATTATATATATACCCACACTTTCTGAAAAATGTTGATTATTTAAATTATAAATATAATTTAATATTTAAAAAATTATTTTTTAATAGAATTTAAATTTATAGTTTTTAGATTTATAACATTAATATTAATTTATAAGCTAAGTTATTTATTTTATTATTTATAATTAACAAGGTTTACTAAATGTTCTATTTAAATTATTATATAAAAAAACTTAAAATAAATTATTTTTAAATGGAAAATAAAACAAAAAATGAATCCCTTCTAAAATTCATATATTTAATAAGAAAGCATTTACCTAGATCAGTTATTTATTATATTTTTTATTTCATTTTTAAATTTCAAGGAATACTAACTTCAACAACAAATTTAAAAAATTATGAATCAAAAGATAATAATATAACTTCAATTCATTCAATTATTTCAATACTTTCAATATATCATTTTTCTTTTAAAATTGTGAATAAAAATTATCAAATTTTTTCTTTCATTATTTTTGTATACAACTTTTTAATAGTAATATATTTCTTTAGTATTTATAAAAAATTAAATTGTATTTTTATTAAATCATTTATTGATAATCAAGCAAATAATATGACAAAACTAACTAAAAAAATAAATATTTTTTTAAAAATAATTACAAGTATTGTAATATTTATTAATTTTTTCTCTGGAATCATTTGTGAATATTTAAGTTTTGGTATTATGGCACCTTTAATAAAAAATATGTTGATAAATTCATCTAAAATTAAATTTGAAAATAAAAAATATATTGACGATTATTTTAATAATTCATTTTTTCCAATTCATTTAATTATGATTTTTAACATTTTTTCATTTATTATTTTTTATTCAATAGGTTTTATTTTTTTAAAATTAAATAATATTGAATCCTTATTTTCTAAATATGGGATATCATTATATTTAGGAAAAAAACAAAATATTTTTATATTTATTTTAACTTTAATTCAACCTATTTATGGTTATACTTATATTTTTGAAGATGATACCAGAAATAAAATTAGATTATATATTTGTATTTTATTAATTTGTTTTTTAACAATAATTATAATTTCAAATATTCATGATTATACATTTTTTATAGGTTCTATAATTCCTAGTTTAAATTTAGGAATTATAATTTTTTGTTGGTATAATGGAATAGTTGAATTAATATTATTTTATTTATTAGAAAAAAAAGAAAAAATGACACAAGCATTTTCACTTATAAAATTATTTATATCAATTATTACAACAATTTTAATTTTATATATTATTATATTTAAAAATATTCAATATTTTTCAAATTTATTTTCAGAACATTTATTTTCAGCTGAAGATAAAATTACAAATATTGGAGAAATATATGAATATATAAGAGCATTTTGTAATTTTAGAAAAAGTAATTATAAAAACTTTGAGCAAATTTTTGAATTGATAAATATACATAAACAAAAATGTACACAATCAAATTGTGTATGTAATTCATTATTTAATACAATAACTTTAATAGATAATAATCAATGTCAAGTATTAAAAAATGAATTGAATATATTAGGAGAACAAGAAATTAATAATAGAATTTTTTCATTATATAAAACAAAAAAATTTAATTATACATTAGAATATTATTGTGTTTTACATGTTCAATATCTTTATGCAATATCTCAAAAAAATTTCCTTTCATTATATTTTTCAAATAGATATTTACAATGTCCAATAAAAATGGGTATTACTACAAGATATTATTTATATGAATTAAAAAAACAAATTTTACAACAAATTTTTTCAAAAAAAATACAATTAGAAGATAATTTAATAGGTAAAACAAATTTTGATGTACATAAAGCAAATTTACCAATATTTACTCATTTATTGGAATTTTATAATTTTTCTATTTTTATTGATTTAATCAAAAAATTATTACTTGAAAATTGTTTATATCTTCAAGTTGTATTTTCATTTAGAAAAGAAATGAATAAATCATCAAAATTAAATTCTTTAAATAAAAAAACTTTTATAAAATTTTTAGATTCATGTGAAAAAATAAAAGAAAATGATGAAGAAATTCAAAAATTATTAAAAAACTATTTAGTAAATAAAACATTACATAATTATGAAATATGTTATTTACTAACTAATTATTTCATATTAATTCATCATCATATTCCAAAAGATATCTCAAAATTATTTCAAGAACATTATCATTTTTCTTTAATAAGTAGTTTAATTGATAATGATGATATGGAATTTAATATGAAATATCCAATGATAATTACTTTAAGTAATATATCAGATTGTTTTTTAATAACTTATATTAATAATATTTTATGTGAAAATTTAGGTTATTTAAAAGGAAAAATTATTAATTCAGATTTTAATGTATTAATTCCTTTTCAAATAAGAGAAGAACATAATTTAGTTATGAAACAATTTTTATTTTTATCTAATCCTTTATTTTCTAAAAAAAGTTATATTTTAGACTTTGAAAAATATTTAACTCAATGTCATTTTGAATGTAGACTTTTACCAGATTTAAAAAATTCTTTTCATATAATAATTAATTTCAAATTATTAGTTAATGAAGAAGAAGAAACAATTACATATTCTGTTTTCTTAGATAAAGATTTTAATTTCATATCATTATGTCGTGATTTTGAACAATTATTTTTTTTTAATATGAAAATGTTTGGAATATTAAATATAAATTTTTGTGAATTTTTTGGTTTAAATGAAAATCAATTAAGAAGTAAATTAAAAAGAAATCAAACAAACATACAATTAGATTCCTTTTGGAAAATAGAAGACAAAGCTTATTGTATTTTTTCAAAAATTCCTTTAGAAAAAATATTTAATTACAGAAAAACAAAAGAATCAATTATTCATTTACAAAAAAAAATAATAAAACATACAGAAAATATTGAAAAAAAACAAATATTAGAAGGATTAACAAATTTAGTAAAAACAATAGATGAAATAGGATTAGATATTGAATGGTATAAAAGAGTAAAATGTTTAGGTGAAAGATTAAAAGTTGAATTACCAGAACATTCTTTAATTAGTCATTCAAATAAAAAAAGAAGAAAAAGTTATAATTCAAAAACATTTGAAGCTAATTTTTATGGTAAAATAATTGGTTATATCCCATATTGTTTAGTTGATATTAAAGAAAGAACAAATTTAAAAGAATTAGCAGAATCAACTTTTGATATAAGTAAAAAATTTTTAAATATAGAAAAAAGAATGTCTTATTTTAATCCTCAATTAGCTACTTCTTTTTATGATGAAAATATATTTCCAAATAAAAATCAATTTCAAAGAGATTATTCAATTGCGACACCAATTGCATCAAAATCAAGTTTAAAAGGGAATAAAATATTAGCAAATTTAAATAATATTATTACATTTTCAGATTTAAATAATAGTAATTCATTTCAAAATAATTCAAAAATGGGATTATTAAATTTTACAAATTCAAGTAAAAATTTAAATCATCATTTTCAAATTAAAAATGAAGTTGCTATTATTAATCAAACTCCAACTCCTACTCCAAATCCACAAGCAACATATAAACATGAAGTTACTATATTAAATGGTTTTCAAGAATTTAAAAATAAGGATTTAATTAAAGAACAATTAATGAAAAAATTTAATTGGAATAAAAAAATGTTATCTTTTACAGATAATAAATATAAATTTATTGAAAAAATTATCATTTTATTATTTTTTATTATAATTGTTTTGGCTATGATACTTTTGATTATTAAAAAACAAAAAATTAATAATTTTAGAAAATTATTTGCTTGTAATACTTATATTGAAATGTTGAAAAATGATATTTATTTATCTTCTTTAATTGCTTTAAGAAAATGTTTAGATATGTCAATAAATGATTTTGATGAAGATTCTTATAAATATTCTCTTGCTTTGAAAATTCTTAGTTTAAGAGAACATTCAACAAATTTTAATTATTATATAAATTCGCTTGGAAAAAGTACAGATATTAAAAATATTTTTAATCTTATTTATCAAAATTATGATTTTTTTTCTTTAAATAATGATTGGTCTATTTCAAAAAAGTATTCATCTTTTTTTGAAGAAATAAACATGTATATATATCTTTTAAGTCAAAATTATTTTAATAATGAAGTAAGATGTGATATTAATAATTTTCTAAATGAAAATTTTTTAGATTTTAATAATAATGAAAATGATTATATAAATCCTTCTTTACATGAAAAATTAACTTTTTATTCTATTTATAATATTATACAAAAATTTAAATTTATATGGGAAAATTTAACTCATGATACTGTTGGTATATTATTAAATTTTTCTAAAGAAATTTGTTTATATATAATAATATTTTGTGCATGTATTTGTTATATTTCTTTAATCACATTTATTTTACTATTTAAAATGATATTTGATGCTAAAAAAAAAATAAAGATAATATTGATTGATTTATTCAAACCTTCTTTTAATGGTGATTTATTTGGAAATAATATTAAAAATTTTATTAATCTTTTACAAGAATTTAATGGAAACAATATTTATAATTTTGAAGAAAATAAAGATAAAGGTTTAGAAGAGAAAAATAATAAATTAAGTCAAGAGATTAATAAAAAGAAAAAAAATTCTAAAAAACATTTTTCAATTGTAAATAATATGTTAAAAGAATCATCAAATAATAAAACAAAAAATAATAAAGAAGAGGAATTATATATTAATTATGAAAACACTTCAAAAATTTTAATACCAAAAGTTTTTATTGTTTCAATAATAATCTCAATTATATGTTTTTTCTTAATGATTTTTATTTTATCAACAAATGTTATTTATTCCATGAATACAAGAGAAAAATGTAATTATTCAGTAATTATATCAATGAATTTCTTAGAAAGAATTCCTAAAGCTATTGAATTAATACTATTTTCTGAAATAGGTGCAATATTAAATAATTTTACATTTATTAATAATCAAAATAATCAATTAATTGAAACTGAAGAATATATCAATTATTATAATCTTAAAATAAATGAAAAATTAAATTCATTAATTACTCAAATAAATAATTCTGAATATGCAAATTTATATATATTAGGTAAAACAATAGAATTAAATATAAAAAAATATATTGGATATCCAAAATCAGTTTTAAATAAATTAAAAATTTTGGAATTTTCATTAAATGAAAAAAATAAATTATGTAAAAATTCAGCTAAAAATTCAATTTCAACATCAGCAACATTTTTAAATCAAGAATTAGATTATAATATTAATTCAACATTAAAAGAGAGTATATGTATTTTTTATTGTTCAAGTACAAATGAAAATGGATTAGAAATTGAAATGAATTATATCTATCAAGAAATAACTAATCATTTTATAGATTTGATTAAATTACCTTCAATTGAAAAACAATATAATTATTTATTTAATAAAGAAGTTATTAGAGCAAATAATGATTTTTTTTATGCTTTTCATTTAATATTTGATAGTTATTCAAATATTATATTGGAAGAAAATAAAATATCTCAAAAAAAAATTTCTAGTCATGAAGAAGTTATTTCAGTTGTTTTTATTTTTCTTTCAGTAATAATAATAATTATTCTTATTTTTTTCATCTTTAGAAAAATTGAAAAATATAAAGATTTATTAATATTTTTTTATAAAATGTATTAAAATAATATTAAAAATAATATTTTAAAAATAAAATTTTATATCCTTTATTAGATTATAATAAATTAATAAATCAATAATAAATAAAATATATAAAAAAATAAAATTATTATTAATATATTACACATAATGTTTTTAAAAAATAAAACATTCTTTTTTAGAAGCACTTCTCTCAACATTAATAGTATTTTCTTTTTCTTCATTTTCCTCAGTAAAAATTTTTTTAGGAGTAACCACAGTTTTAGTTCTAAAAAAATCAGATCTATTATTAGATTGATTAGCTAATTTATTCATTAATTCCTTTATTTCATCTTCTTCTTTAATAATTACAGTTTTATGTTTAGTATAAATTATTGGCATATTATTTGGTTGTTTAAGAGATAATTTTTTATTTTTATTTCTAAAAGTAAATTTTTCATTTGTTGAATTATTAGGAGGAATTATTTTTGCATTTTCTAAAATTTCTTCATGAAAATCTGTTTCTTCAATATTATTTTTATTTCTATTTTTTTTAGGAGTTATTATATTATTTGTGTAATTATCATCATTTTGAAATATTATACTTCCATCATCATCAGATGAAGATGATATTTTTAATTTATCAAAATCTTCTTTATCAGTTTCATTATCTTTATCTATATCAAAGAATAATCTTGCTTCATTTAAATCTTGATTTTCTTCATTTTTTATGTAATTTTTAAAAAATTTTTGAATTGAATTTAATGAATTATTTATAAAATTAAATGCAGTTTCATAGTTTTGAATTCTTAATTCACTTGTTCTTTCTATATCATCTGTAATGTTTTTTTTTTGATTTTCTGATAAAGGAACATAATTATATATAGTTAAATAATCTTTATTTAAAACTTTATTTATTTGATTTAAAGGTTTATTATTTTCTTTTATTATATTTGAAAATTGTTTTTGAATTTCTGAAATTATATTTATTGTTTGTGACATTGAAAAATCTTTTGATGATAAATTATTATTGATATTTATATTATCAAATTCTAAATTTTTGTTTATATTATTATTATTAATATTTGTATTTATTAAATTATTTGAAAAAAATTTTTTTCTTGGTGAAGTTTTTTGAGTTGTCTTTGCTTTTTTTTCACTTTTAATATTAAGGATATTATAATTTTTAACATTCTTTTTTATTTCTTTATTTTGTAATTTTATTTCATCTTTTTTAAATTTTAATTGTTCAGAACCTGTTCTTTTATGATTATTATCAAAAGTATTTGAATTTGAATTATTTTCATCAATTGATTTTCTATTATGAGCTTTAAATGTATTTGAAAAAACTTGTCTTGAATCTTTATTATCTTTTTTATCATTTAATGATAATTTTAATTGGGTTGTTTTTGGCTTAAATGAATACCTTAATTGTTTTTGATTATGAGATAATAATGGAGTTGATAGTTTATTTTCATTGTTATTGTAATCTTTTTTGCTTTTTTTTAATAATAATTTTTTTTCTGGAGAAATTTTCCTTTCAATTTCATTATTATTAACTTGTTTTTTTTGTTTTTTCTCCATTATTTTTTTATTATATTAAATTATTTCTATAAAAAAAATATTATTCTTCAAAACAAAAAAATAATTAACCAAATAATTAATCAATATATATAAATGATAATTAATTAATATTTATTAAATTAATAACTATTGAGTAATATAACAATAAATAATTATTTTTAATTTTTGGTTTTTTTTAGTTTATTTAGAGAAGAAAAAATTCAATAATATATTTTATTTAGATTAATATTAATTAGATTAATTTTTTTATTATTAATTCAAAAATAATTCTAAAATATAAATATTTGGAAAGTAATTATTAAAAAATTTGAAATTAATCATATCTGATAAATAAGTTTTTTAATTTATTTTCCTTTTCACATTCAATTTTTGAATAAAATTAAATTATTTATTAATATTAATTTTTATGAATAAAAATAAAAAAATAATTCTAAAGAAAAAATATTATTTTTCAAAAAAAATTTTAAAATAATTAAACTCCTTTACTCATTAAACTATTTTTATTTTTTAAAGATTCATTTTCAACTTTTAAAGCATTAATCATTCTTTCTTTTTCATCTTTATATATTTCAAATTGTTCAAGAGTATTCTCATTTTGTTGAATAACAAAATTTTCTCTTTCTTTAACAATTTTTAATTGTTCATCACAACTTTCTTTTATCTTAACAATTTTATCATTAAATTCAATATTCATTTTTTGAATTTTATCTTCATATAATTTAATTTGATCTTTTAATAAATTAATATCATTTCCTTTAGCATCAATTTGTTCATTTAAAATTTCATCTAAATGTTTTTTTTGTTCTTCCCAAATTTTCATTTCTTTTTCATCTTGTTCTTTTTTTTTATTATCAAAATTAGTTAATTTTTCTTTTTCTAATTTCACAGCATCAATTTCTTTATTTTTATTATCAATTAACATTTCATAAGTTTTAATTTTATCATTCATATTTTTTTTATAATTTTCAACAATTTTTAAATTTCTTTCATTTTCTTCTTTTCTTGAACTATCTAATTTTTCAAAATAGTCATCTTTTTTTTTTATTTCTTGTCTAATAATATATAATTCTTCATTACAAATATATGATTTATGTTTTGTTAATTCTTCTCCATTAATATGAAAGTGATTAATTATATTTTTTATATCATTTAAATTAACTAAATTATTTTTAAATTCTTGGAATTCTAATATCCATAAATTTAAAACTGTATCTTTTTTACCCATAAAATCATTTTCCATTTTTGATATTATATTTTTTAATTCTTCATTTTTATTCTTTGAAATTTTCACTAAATCCATCATTTTTAATATTTCTTGCTTATAAAAATTTTCAATTGAATCTCTTGTCTTATTTAAAGATGCTATTTGATTATTTAATCTTATAATTTCTTCTCTCATTTTAATTAATATATCATCATATGTTATATTTTTTGTTGTTTTAATTAAACGAAACATTTCTTCATATTGTTTTATTGATGAATTTTTTATCTCATTTTCATTTTCTAAATTCATTACTTTTTCTCTTAATAATAATATTTCATTATCTTTACTATTACTTTCAAGCATTTTTATTTTAGTTTCTAAAGTATTATTTTTTTCTTTTAATATTTTATTATCTTCATTTATTGAATTAAATAAATTCAAATTTTCTTCAGTTTTTACATTAAAATCAATTAATGAATTAATTTTTGAATTAATATCATTTTGATTTTTTAAAATTAATTCTAACATATCTCCATATTCTTTTATAGTTTGACTTAATTTAACCCTCATATTCATTTTAGAATTAATATTTTCATTTTTTAAATGAGTAATTTCTTTTTGTAAATTTTCATTTTCTTTTAATAATTGAATATTATTTTGTGATTCTTTAATATATTCTGATTCTGTTTTATTTTTAATATTATCAAAATCATTTATTGGTTTTGAATATTCAGCAACCATTTTAATATAATAATTTGTAATATTTACAAATTCTTGTTCTCTTGTGACATATAATTGTTTCATTTTATTTATATTTTTAGATAAACCATCAATGTGATATGAATATAATTTATACATTGAATCATAATTTTTTTGTAGATTTTTTAAATCATCTTTTAATTTTGATATTTCATTATTTTTATTTTCTATATCTTTTGAATATGAATCAGTTAATTCTTTTGTTTCTTTTGATGTTTTATTAATATAATTTTGCTGAAATAATATTTTTTTTTGAACTTCATAATTATTTTTTTCAACTTCTTTTTTAAAATTTTCATATTGTTTTTCATATGCTATTTTATACATATCATCAACTGTTTTATCATTTGAAATTATTGAATTATATTTATTTTTCCATATTTCTATTTCTTCTTTTAAATTTTTTTGAATTTTTTGAAATTCATTTTTTTGTTCATTTATTTTTTCATTTAATTCTTTTATTGTAAAATCTTTATGTTCATTTTCTTCTGTTAATTCTGAAATTCTTTCTTCTAATTCTTCAATTTTATTTGCATCACCACTTTGAATTAATTGAATTCCTATAGATTTATTTTCATTTGGTTTATTTAAATTATTAATGTTATTAATATTTAAATTATCATTAATTTCATTATTATAATTATTATTATTATTATTATTTATATTTTCATTTTCATTCACATTATTTAAATCTTCCTTTTTTAAATTCTCATTCATATTATTAATAGAATCTTTAATATTATTAAAATTATTATTAATATTTTTTAAATTCATATTATTATCAGAAATATTTTCTTTATTTCCAATTTTATTATATATAACTTGTTCATTATCTTGAGGAAAAAAATCATTAAAATTTTCATTTGATTCTGTATTCATATGTGATTGAATTCCACTTAATTTAACTTGATTTAATAAATTTTTTTTATTATCAACTTCTAAAATATTATTTTTAATTTTTTCAACTTCATTATTATTATTATTTACTACATTTATTATATTACGTTCATTATTATTATTATTTGAGACTGTTGTATTTATATTTGGATTTTCTGTTAATAAATTTTTTTGCTTTATCAAATCTTCATTTTGATTTATTAATTCATTTTTTTCATTAATATTTTGTTTTAATTGATTTTTGATAAATTCAATTTGATTTTTTAATTTTTCATTTTCTGATTTTAAATTCAATTCATTATTTTCATTTTTTTGTTTCATAATTTCAATCTCATTTAATAAATCACTCCTTAAGCGTAAATAATAATCAATTGTTTGAACATTTTTTTCATCTGAAAATTTTTTTATTTCTTCTTTTAATTGTTTATTTTCCTCTTCTAAGACTTTTGATTTTTTTGCAAGTAATAAATAAACATTATTTATATTATTATTCTTATTTAAATTTATGTTATTCCCATTTATCATTTTTTTTATTTTAATAAAAATAAATTTTTATTTTATTTAAATTTACATAAAATTAAATAAAATAATAATTTCTGAAAATTAAAAAATAATAAATTTAACTAATTTAATTGTAAAAATAATAATATAAGTATATAAATAAAATAATTAATAGTAAAAAGCAATCTTAATTTATATTTCAAAGAAATAAATCTCAAACATGTTATTTTTAAACACATAATTATGTAAAATGAAATATTAATTCCTATATTTATTCCAGTATATTGAATCCATTGAATTAGATTATTTTTGAATGATTTTACAGAATATAAAAAAAAATACTAAAATAAAATACTTAATAAAATAATAAAGAATAAAATATAAATATATTTAATCCGAATAATAAAAGTTAATCTAGTTAATTTTTTTCAATAATGTTTTTACCTTTATTCTTTTTTTAAATTTTTTAAATTATTTGAATTATTAATCGTTAAAGAAATAAATTTTGTAATAATAATTGCAATAATTGAAGCAAAAACACATTTTTTTAATTCATTATTCTTAAAGTTACATAATCACACTGAAAAATTTCATTTGGCTCTAAAATTATATTTGAAAATTCATTTGTTTTTAAATTATAAACAACATCCTTTTCACCATTTCCAATATAGATTTCCTCATCATTTATTTTTCGAATGAAAAAATGTTTTTATGTAGTTGTATCAATCCAATAAATGTTATTTCTATAATTTGACATATTAACTTCTTAATTAAAATAAAATAAAAAACATTGTTTTAAAAGAATAAAATATTTTTAATGATTCTAAATACTATTTTTATAAAGTTTTTAAAATAAAAATGGAAAAAAAATAATAATAAAATAAAAATTAAATAAAATTTGAATAATAATATATATTTTATAAAATAACATTATATATTACTTAAAATCATAATAAATATGAGTTTTGGCATTAAAATATTTTCCTATATTTTTATCATATACTAATTCATTATAATGATGTTGAATAATACTTTCATTGATTTTATCTCCATTAATTATATTAACTATATTATTATTCTTTGAATTTTCAGGAATTAATTTACTAACAGGAGGAGTAAATGGTCTATTTGAATTAAGACTTAAATTTTGTAATAAATTATCAGTATTATTATCATCAATAATATTTATGTAATTATCATTATCAAATTCTTTTTTTTTTTGTTCAATTGAATCTCCTAAATGAAAATTTATATTTAAATTATTATTTATATTATCATTTTTATCTCTATAAATAATATCTTCATGAAGAATATTATTTCCTAAAAGTGTATTGTTATTATTATTATCAAAATCTACTATTTCTTGAATTGATGCATTATTATTTAATAATGTTTGATTATTTCCTATTGCCGATATTTCTAAATCTTTATAATTAAATGTTCCAAAGAGTTTATTATTATTATTGTTAATATTATTATTATTTATATCATCTTCTGATTTAATAAATTCTTGAGATCTTTCTTCTTTAATTGGTGAATTTTCTAAAAATTTTTTTTGAGAATTAAGATTTTGATTATTATTATTATTATTTTGTTCATTAAAATTATAATTATTAAATCTTATATCATTGAAATTAAATAAATCTTTTGAATTTTCATTACTTTCTCTTTGAAAATTATTTTCATATAAACTACTTTTATATAAAGGTTTTTTATTTGAATTATCATAATTTTTTCCTTTCATATTATAATCAATTTTTTTTATATTAACCATTGTATTTATTCCAGCTTGAATAATAACTTTTGCATTTGGTGTTTTTGAATAATTATTATTTAATTCATTAATATTATTATTATTATTATTTAAGTCAATATTCATATTATTTTTAATTCTTCTTCCATTTTGATCATATAAATTCCAATTTTTACTTTTATTAAAACTATTTAAATTCTTATTACTATAATTATTATTATGATTAACATTATCACTTAATTTCCTATTAACAGGTGTATTTTCTCCTTGAAAAGCATTTTCCATTAAATTTATTTTATTAATATTTGCACTTTGTAATTTATGTTCAATTAAATTATTATTTTCTTCATTTTTATCATTTTTCCCATTTACAATTTTAAAAACTTTCCCTAAACTTTTACTTTTAACACCAAAAGAATTAATAATATTCTTTCCTAAATTTTGACCAACATATCTATTTTTTTCACTTGCAGTATTTGGCATTTTAAAATTATTTTTTAAAATATTACTATTATTATTATTTAAAGACAATCCTCTTTGTCCTTGAGAACTTAATGGTAAATTAATATTATTATTTAAATAATTTTCTTTAATATTATTAATTTGAATATTACTTTGAATATAATTCATATCAATATTTAAATTAATAAAATTAATATTTGAAGGTAAAAGAAAATTTTTTGGTATAGAAGATTCATCATTTTCAAAATAATCATTTAAAGAATCAGTAAAATTTTTTCTCATAGCACAAATTTTTCTAATTTTACAATCTGCACTTAAACAAATAAAATCAATTGATCTAAAATTTTCAGAACTAAAACAAGAATTAACAAAACTTATTATATCAATTGATAAATTAACCCAAGTATTAGTTGGAAAATTTATTAAAGGAAGTCTACAATGATAATTATTAATAACAAATTCTTTTGAACATGCAGAAAATAAAAGTCTTCTTTTTGAATTCATTGAATTTGAAATTGAAATTTGAATTGTAAATGATTTTGTTGAATTTAAATAAATTTGAAAAATTAAATATCCTTGTAATAAACCTAAAGATAATTTTTCATTTTGTGGAATTTGCATTTTTGATATTCCACCTGTTTTCAATATATGAATGTAATTTTTTAATTCATTATCAAATACTTTTTGTGTTTTTTCTGTAAATTTCCATTGCTTTAATAAATCTTTATCTATAAATGTTATTTATTTTTTTTTTTACTTGTTCCATTGTAAAGTTCGACATATCCTCCATTTTGAAAAGTATTTGAAAGCATTTTTTATTTTAATTTATTGATTATAATTAAAAAATTGGTTTTTAAAGTTTTTAAATAATTTAATTTTTTTATTTTATTATTTTAAATATTTTTAAATATGAAATATTTGGAAATATAAATTTTTGTTTAATTGGGGATTGGGG